>OGPX01002500.1_pt1 | contig 10377 bp, 8 predicted proteins | sample 1553101 | NCBI WGS metagenome assembly OGPX01 (sample SAMEA2579964, study PRJEB22360) | human gut metagenome | biome: human gut; feature: human-associated habitat; material: faeces | place: Denmark | collected 2008/2010
ATTCAGAGTAGTTAGTTTCGCCTGATTTGATGTAATCAATGGCTGCGGAAGGATGCTGGTTCAATCTTCCGGTTAAGAGGTATGGAATGTCGTATCCCCATACAGCACCGCTTTTTTGAAGAGGAAGCATATGTTCTTCAATAAATTTAAGAACCGGGAAGAGATTGTATTTTGGATTTTTAAGGAAGCTTAATAAAAGCTCCATGGCACAGTTTCCGGCGCCTCGTCCCATGCCCATCATTGTTGCATCAAGAAGGCTTACACCCTGAGAGAGTGCTTCGATCGTGTTTGCGAATGCGAGCTGCTGGTTATTATGTGCATGCATTCCGACATATTTGTTGTTTGCCTCTGCAAGAGTTGTGTACTTGTCGGCGGTGCGGCGGATCTGTTCAGGATAAAGTGCGCCGTAGCTGTCAACAATATATATACCATCAGCAGGACTGTCAGCAACCATGTTTAAAGCCTGATCAAGATCTGATTCCTGTGTGTTTGAGATAGCCATGATGTTACATGTGACTTCATATCCCTTTGCTTTTGCATCCTCTATCATTTCTATAGCAGCAGGCATCTGGTGTACATATGTAGCAACACGGACCATGTCAATAACACTTTCTTCTTTTGGGAGTATATCTTTTTTGTAATCGCATCTTCCTACATCTGCCATGACACTTATCTTCATATCAGAATTGTTATCGCCGACGATCGCACGTATATCCTGCTCATCACAGAATTTCCATTTTCCAAATTTATTTACATCAAAAAGCTCCTTTGATGCCTTATAACCGAATTCCATATAATCAATACCTGCTTTTACGTTTGCACGATACAGAGCGTTGATAAATTCATCTGTAAACATAAAGTTGTTTACAAGTCCCCCGTCTCTTATTGTTGCGTCGAGAACACGGATGTCAGGACGTACAGTCATTAAATCACCTTTTTGAGCCATTTGTTTAATCCTCCAGTTATATTAATCTTTATTACTTTAACGCTTTAAAGCACATTAGTATAATAACACAAATAATTAAAAATGCAAGTAAAACTTTACTTTTTTTTGTACTGCTAATATAATATACAAGGATTTAAATATCACATAAAAATCACATAATAATCAGGAGGTTGTGATGATATATAATTTAACTTCAGCGAGAATGCCGGTGATCGCATTTATCGGTATAGTTTTTGCGTTTGCATTAACATGCTTTGCTATTGCAAAATTTAATAAATACCTGCCAAAGGATATGGGAAGACAGTTTGCCCACGATGGAAAACTTTCTGCAGGAAAGCCAAGAGGTGCAGGGATCATATTCATTTTTACATTTGTTATAGCGGCGGTATTGTTTTCACAGATAAATATTGAGATAGCTATATATTTAGTGCTTATAGTTATAGAGATGCTTACCGGATATTTTGATGATGCCGCAGAAAAGCCATGGGGCGAGTATTTAAAGGGTGCGCTTGATCTGGCAGTGGCAATTGTTGTTGCAGTCGTATTTTTACACTACAATACAAGCAAGGTTACACTTGCGATCTTTGATACATCGTTTGTCATACCACCGGTAGTTTTCGCAATACTTACGGTTGTGCTTGTGTGGGTGTCAATAAATGTGACAAACTGTTCAGATGGCGTGGATGGTCTTTCGGGAACACTTACTATCATTACGATCATGACATTTTTTGTATTTGATACTATTATGGGCATCACAGATGGATTTAATTACTGTATTCTGTTATTTGCAGTATGTCTTCTGGGATATCTGTGGTACAATGCCACACCGAGTAAGCTTCTTATGGGAGATGCCGGTTCCCGTGCAATGGGAATATTTATCGCTATCACAGCATTAAAGAGCCATAGCCCGTTTATATATCTGCTTGCAGCGATCGTTCTTATCATAGATGGTGGACTTGGACTTGTTAAGGTATCTCTGCTTAGATTCTTAAAAGTACATATCCTTAAGAATACAACAACACCTATACATGATCATGTCAGAAAAAAACTTGGATGGTCAAATGCGCAGGTTGTATTCAGGTTTGCGATAATCCAGATAGTTGTGTCACTTGCAGTGATTTACCTTGTGATGATATAAATAATCATATTGCGTAGTCAATAAAAATTAAAAGTCAAATGAAAATAGGATCGTGCTTTTGAAAAATAGATAAAGCATGATCCTATTTTTACTATAACACCAATACAAATAGTGTTGCAAATTAGTATGCTGTGGTTATAATAAAGTTAGATGGATAAAGGAGAGTGAGTGTTATGCCTAATATAAAACCAATTTCAGATTTAAAGAATTATACCGCTGTTGTTAGTGAAGTTAAATATGGTTCGCGTGTATATTTAACAAAGAATGGTCATGGTAATATTACGATGATAGATATGCAGGAATTAGACGAAATTGAAAAGGAACTGGCAATATATAAATTTAAATATGAAATGGCTGTAGCTGAAAAGTCTATTAGAGAAGAGGGTACTATTTCGGCGGATGATCTGGAGGCAGAATTGGGGGTTGGATAATTTGCGAGAGATAGAGTATTCCCAGATCGTTAGAACAAAACTTATGAATCTCCGTGTAGAATTAGCTGCGGAATATGGAGAAAAGTTTTCGAGAAAAGCATTGGGGAAAATAACGAAGGCTGTGAGAAGTTTAGAGGTTTATTGCGATATGGGAACAAAGATAACCGATGTATATGAGATAGCTACTGATTACAGATACATTTTTGTCAATCATAATTATTTTATTTATAGATATGATGACAAACGCATTATTATGGTGAATATGTTTAATGAGAATGAAGACTTCATGATGAAGTTGTTTGGAATATCTGGAAGAACTGATGAGTCATTAGATTATTGGGGAGAATAGAAGTGTGTTATTGTAAAAAATTGTTTGTTATTTAGAACATAGTGCTTGAATGAGTCATATATAGTGATAAATTTAAATAATCCAGAGGGATATATTGAAAGAAGGCAATGGGACTTTTTGCGTAGGTATGAAGAACATAAGAAAGAATTATTATATAAACAGCAGATGCAAAAGATGCCATCAATAATGGCATCTTTTAATTTGTGCGCCTTGCGGCGCACATTTCTAATTGCTAAAAGCACATAAGATGTTATTGCAGTGAGAAAAATAAATCTAAGATTAATGGTGCTATATTAATATATTTACTATGACTAGCGTAAAATTAGTGTCCTATTTTTTCTTTCTGGCAAGAAGCCTTTCGATATGAAGTGGTTTACCCTGGATCTCCTCAACTTTCAGACGATTTTCCTCACTAAATCCAACGAGAATATTGTGATTAGCTTCTGCAAGATAATCCATAATACCGTCTATATCGGATTTGGTGTTTTTCGGACAATGTATATACAGGTGCTTATTTGCGGAAATATGGAGAGTGTAGGATATACTGAAATGATACCATAGTATCTTGTGCAGTGTTGAATATTTGTATATCCAGAGAATCTCTTTTATCGGTACGATCGCATTTCCGTAAGGCGATGTAAGTATAAAATAATGTTCCGTGATAAACATGTCTTCTGTGGCAAGCTGTGGCAGAGTTGCAAGCTCTTCTTCTGCTTCCTCTAACATCTGGCGTGGATGACCATATACGATAAGGTTCTGGCATGCAGGTGCAAAGAATGGAAAACGGATATATAAAATGTATAAAATCAGGCAGAGAAGCGAATATGCCATAGTTGCGAAATAGAAAACAAACAATATGATCGTTGAGCGCAAGTGGTAATCAGGTTCGCTGAAATAATAATTTGAAACTGTCTCGGAAAGTCCTTTGCTTGTCCAGTCAATATCATGTGATAAATTGACGATAAGCTTTGAATAATTATCCTTACCCTTGGTGATCTTTCCAATGGCATCAACCTTGTCTATTGACGGCAGACCCTCTTCGCATGTAGAAGGGGAGAGCAGTACAATAGAACAGCTGTCACCATGCATGCAATAATAGTAATATCCATTAATATCGCTGCCTTTTTTGCTTGTATATCCTGAAAAATATAAATCCTTAAACTCAGCTTTAACGTATCTGTCTGAAGACTTGTAGGCTGCCTCAAAATTGGTATCATCCTGTAATTTTACCGGAAAAATAATATCCCCCAGTGGAAAGACAAACCATAGGATCGCAAGCAGTATGAGGTAGATGATCGGTGAAAACAGCCGCCTTTTATAAAATGATCTAATGTTTCTTGTAATATAATGTTCGTAATTATTTATCATATGCTTAGTATAAAGGTTTTTGCCTGCCATATCAACCTTGATTTTACACGTCAAAATTGTTAATATTTAATAATAAATAACGACTAAGGGGTAAGATAGTGGACGCATATACAAGTTTTGCACAAGTCTATGACCTTTTCATGGATAATGTGCCCTATGAGGACTGGAGCAGATACATTATAAACAGGCTCCGCAAAAGTAAAATAGACAGTGGATATGTCGTAGACCTAGGCTGCGGAACAGGAAAAATGACAACGATGCTTGCAGATGCCGGGTACGATATGATAGGAATAGACAATTCTATGGATATGCTGCAGATCGCATATGAGCGTGAGGATGACCGGATATTGTATCTGATGCAGGATATGTGCGGATTTGATGCCGGGGAAAAAATAAGGGCAGTGATAAGTGCCTGTGACAGCTTAAACTACATTTTGGAAGAGCAAGATCTGCTTAGTGTTTTTAAAAGTGTGTACAGACAGCTTGAAGATGGCGGAATCTTTATTTTTGATATAAATACACCATACAAATACGAAGAACTTCTTGCGGAAAATACATTTGCAGAAAACCGGGATGAGAGCAGCTTTATATGGGAAAATTATTATGACCGGGAAGAAAAAATAAATGAGTATGATCTAACCCTTTTTATCAGGGATGATTCGATGGATGGACTTTTCAGAAAATTTGAAGAGACACATTTCCAGAGATGCTATGAGCCGGATCTGATTGAAAAGTTATTAAGACAGGCGGGATTTTCTATTATAGAAGCATTCGATGCATACACGGATGAGCCGGTTGACAGTGCAAGTGAAAAGATTACATTCATGGGAAAAAAATAGACAACTGCTAGGATACAATGCAGTTACAAAAACAGTTTCGATATAAAACGGAGGAATAAATATGTCAGATTATATAGTAAGAGCGACAGCAGCGGATGCAAACATAAGGGCATTTGCAGTCACAGCAAAAGAAATGGTAGAAACAGCAAGAGAACATCATAAGACCACACCGGTCATGACAGCAGCACTTGGACGTCTTCTCTGTGGAGGAGCAATGATGGGATCGATGATGAAAGGTAAAAAAGATCTTATAACTTTACAGATACAGTGCAGTGGTCCGGCAAAAGGCCTTACTGTCACAGCGGATGCGAATGGAAATGTAAAAGGTTTTGCAGTAAATCCACAGGTTGAACTCTCACTTAATGCACAGGGAAAGCTTGATGTTGGAGGAGCACTTGATCTTGGAATACTTACAGCTATAAAGGATATGGGACTAAAAGAGCCATATTCGGGACAGTGCGAATTAAAGACAGGTGAGATCGCAGAGGATCTGACATATTATTTTGCTACATCAGAACAGATACCTTCAGCAGTGGGGCTTGGAGTACTTGTAGATAAAGACCAGAGCGTAAAGCAGGCAGGCGGATTTATCATACAGCTTATGCCATTTACACCTGATGAAGTTGTAGACAGGCTTGAAAAGAAGATACAACAGATCGATTCTGTTACGCAGATGCTTGACCGGGGACTTACGCCGGAGCAGATCTTAGATGAGATACTCGGAGAGTTTGGACTTGAGATAACAGAAAAGACGGATACACGCTTCCACTGTGACTGTTCAAAAGAACGTGTGAGTAGAGCACTTTCTACTTTAAGCAAAAAAGATCTGGACGGAATAATAGCAGATGGTGAGGATATCGAGGTAAAATGCCAGTTTTGTAATACCGCATATAAATTTACTGTTGATGAGCTAAAGGAGATGCGCTAAGTGAAGGACGGATATATAAAGGTTGCTGCTGCCACACCAAAGATAAAAGTGGCAGATACAGTATACAACGGAACATTGATAATGGAACTTATGAAGGAATGCACAGATAATGGGGCAAAGGTTGTTGTTTTTCCCGAACTTTGCATTACGGGATATACCTGTCAGGATCTTTTTTGGCAGGATAAGCTGATCCGGGCGGCAGAGGCTGAACTTATAAGGATAGCTGACTACAGCAAGACGTTAGATGGTATTTTTTTTGTGGGGCTCCCATATGAGATAAACGGCATGCTTTTTAATATGGCGGCTGTCATTTCGCATGGTGATGTGCTTGGCATGGTTCCGAAAACATTTCTGCCGAATTACAACGAGTTTTATGAGGCAAGACATTTTGCATCAGGTGAAAATTTAAGCACATATGTGACACTGTCAAATGGCAAACAGGTTCAGGTGGATACGGATCTTATATTTAGGTGCAGGCAGATTCCAAAGCTTAAAATAGCAGTGGAGCTGTGCGAGGATTTATGGTCTCCGAACCCGCCAAGCATAAGACATGCCATGTCCGGTGCTAATGTCATCGTTAATTTGTCGGCTTCAGATGAAGTGACAGGCAAAGCAGATTACAGGAGAGAACTTGTCAGCGGACAGTCAGCAAGGCTGATATGTGGATATATATATGCATCTGCGGGAGATGGTGAGTCTACACAGGATGTTGTTTATTCTGGACACAACCTCATATGCGAAAATGGAAATACACTTGCTGAATCAAAACGTTTCGTAAATGAGACAATTTACAGCGAGTTTGATGTGGAAAGACTTGAAACTGAACGCCGCAGAATGACCACGTTTAAGGTGGAGAATGACCACAGTTGGACAGAGTTTGAACTTGAAATGCAGGATACGGTACTTACCAGATCAGTAAATCCAGCGCCTTTCGTTCCGGCTGATAAAAAAGACAGAAACAGACGCTGTGATGAGATTTTTATGATCCAGGCGATGGGACTGAAAAAGCGATTAGAACACACTAACTGCAGAACTGCCGTTATTGGAATTTCAGGAGGTCTTGATTCAACACTGGCACTTCTTGTGACAGTAAAAGCCTTTGATCTGCTAGGAAAAGACCATAAAGATATAGCAGCAGTCACAATGCCCGGATTTGGTACAACAGACAGGACGTATGATAATGCGGTAAATCTCATAAAATGTCTCGGTGCAACATTTATAGAAGTTGATATAAAGGATGCGGTAAATATCCATTTCCGTGATATTGGACAAAACCCTGATGTGCATGATGTGACATACGAAAACGGACAGGCGAGGGAACGCACACAGATCCTTATGGATATTGCAAACAAAGAAAACGGTATGGTGATAGGAACAGGTGACCTTTCTGAACTTGCACTCGGATGGGCTACCTATAACGGTGATCATATGTCAATGTACGCGGTAAACGCATCCGTTCCGAAAACGCTTGTGCGTCATCTTGTAAGATATTATGCGGATACATGTGGAAGTGATCTGCTTGAAAAGACACTGCTGGATGTGCTTGACACACCGGTGTCACCGGAGCTTCTTCCACCTGAGAATGGCAAGATATCCCAAAAGACAGAAGACCTGGTAGGCCCATATGAGCTGCATGATTTCTTTTTATATAACATGCTGCGCTGTGGTTATACACCAAAGAAAGTATATCGTCTGGCAAAGATTGCTTTTGCAGATAAGTATGGAAAAGAGTTTATACTTAAGTGGCTTAAAAATTTTTACCGACGCTTCTTTGCGCAGCAGTTTAAACGCTCATGCCTGCCGGATGGTCCGAAGGTTGGAACTGTTGCAGTTTCCCCTAGAGGAGATCTGCGCATGCCATCTGATGCGTGTGCACGTATATGGATGGATGAGGTTGAAGCCTTAGAGTGAATAATAAGAAAACGCACGTCAGCTATACTGATGTGCGTTTTCTTATTATGACTATAAATATCTTTCACTTTTTGATCTTTACAATTTATAGTAACTGGATTCCGTGTTCTTCACATTCTTTAATGGCTTCTTCAGGCCAGATAGAACTTTGAACTTCGCCGATATGGGCTTTTCTGAGGAAGAACATACATATACGTGACTGTCCGATACCTCCACCGATAGATAACGGGAGAGTGTCATTCATCAGGCGCTTGTGGAAATAGAGTTCCAGTCTTTTTTCTTCGTGCTCCTCTTTCAACTGACGTTGCAAGGCCTCTTTGTCTACACGTATACCCATAGACGAAAGTTCGATAGAACGTTGCAGTACATCGTCCCAAAGCAACAGGTCGCCGTTTAGTCCGGGCAGGCCGTTCAAGCCGTTTGTTGTGTAGTCGTCGTAGTCCGGAGCACGGCCGTCATGTTTCTTGCCGTCGCTCAGTTTGCAGCCTATGCCGATAATGAATACGGCACCGTATTTCTGGCAGATAGCGTGCTCACGACATTTAGGTTCCAGGTTCGGATAGAGTTGGCGTAACTCCTCAGAGTGGATGAAATGTAACTTTTGAGGCAGGCACGGCTTGATTTGAGGATACATTTCGTATACCATATATTCTGTGCGAATCATGGCTGCATAAATGCGGTTAACGATTTCTTTCAGGAAGTTTACGTTTCTGTCTTCGTCGGTAATAACACGCTCCCAGTCCCATTGGTCTACATAAAGTGAATGTAGATTACCCAGTTCCTCGTCGGAGCGGATTGCGTTCATGTCGGTATAGATACCGTATCCCGGTTCAATGTGATAATCGGCTAAGGTCAGTCTTTTCCATTTAGCCAGTGAATGAACTACTTCTGCTTGTGCGTCGCCCAAATCTTTTATCGGGAAAGAAACAGGTCGTTCTATTCCATTCAAATCATCGTTGATACCCATGCCTTTCAACACAAACAGGGGGGCTGTCACACGTCGCAGGCGTAGTTCGGATGATAAGTTTAATTGGAAGAACTCTTTTATTTGCTTGATTCCCAGCTCGGTCTGTTTCAGGTCGAGAAGCGGTTTGTAGTTCTTAGGTTTTATCAAGTAACTCATAGGTTTGTTAAATGTTAATTGTCGGCAAAGATAGGAATAAAAATGATATATGTATTGAGATTTCTCTAAAAGATTGTCAAATTGATAAAGTATGTGCTATAAAGCATTTCAAAATAACAGAGTGTTAACAGGTGTGGGTACCTTAATAACTATAAAAAAAGAAGAATCATTAGGAAGATGAGAAGATTTTTTATACTTTTGTCCTCGCATAAAAAGAATGGCCCCGTAGCTTAGTGAATAGAGCGTCAGATTCCGGTTCTGAAGGTCGTGCGTTTGAATCGCACCGGGGTCACAGATGAATCCCTTGATAATCAGTAGATTATTGAGGGATTTTTGCATTTAGTGTTGTTGTTGAGCGCTGATAGTGTTACATATTGCATAAAAAATAAGAATTAGTTATTAAAATAAGGTAAAGCGGCAAGTTATTTCGATAATTGTATGTTCTGTAGTGAAGAAATAGTGGAATGTGAATTATAGAGAGTGGTTATTGTAAAATTCGGATAAAACGTTTTATTCGGATCATTCAATATCTATGAGTTTACGTTTGGTTATATTGATTTTGAGAAATAATTTTGTATGGCAACAGTAAAAGTAAAATTCCGTGCATCTTCCGTCGCTACGAAAGAAGGTACACTTTTCTATCAAGTGATTCATAAGCGTATAGTAAGACAAATACATACCGGATACAAGTTGTTTCCTGCGGAATGGGACGCGGTACATTCGGAGGTTGTCCTGTCTTCGGTAACTAGTGAAAGTCGGAGAGATTACTTGCTTTCTTTGAAAAATTCTCTGTTGGAGGATAGTGTAAGGCTGAAGAATATTATTACCCGTCTTGAGCGTTCAGGCATTGCTTATACTTCAGATAGTTTGGTGGAACTTTATTGTGCATCCACAGAGCATAGTGGTTTCATATCCTTTACTCTTCATCTTATCAAGGAGTTAAATCAAATTGGCAAACACCGTACCGCTGAAACTTATATGACTACATTAAACAGTTTCATACGTTTCCGGAAAGAGAAAGATGTCCTGCTGGAAGAAGTTGATTCCAGTTTGATGATGAAATATGAGAGTTATTTGAAGTCTACCGGTATTTGTCCGAATACCACCTCTTATTATATGCGGAATCTTCGGGCTATTTATAATCGTGCTGTGGAGAAGGGCTTGACGGTTCAGCGAAGTCCTTTTAAATATGTTTATACAGGGATAGACAAGACGGTCAAACGTGCTATTCCGTTAGAGGAGATTCGCCGTTTGAGGGAGCTTGATTTAACAAAGAGTCCTTCTCTGGCTTATGCAAGGGATATATTTATGTTTTCTCTTTACACGCGTGGTATGTCATTCATT
>OGPX01002511.1_pt1 | contig 10332 bp, 7 predicted proteins | sample 1553101 | NCBI WGS metagenome assembly OGPX01 (sample SAMEA2579964, study PRJEB22360) | human gut metagenome | biome: human gut; feature: human-associated habitat; material: faeces | place: Denmark | collected 2008/2010
TATCAGCCGGGCTGATAATGGTGTCAACATATCCTCTTGCTGCTGCAGAGGAAACGGAATTCTGAAGCTCTCTGTACTCTGCTGCCTTCTCATTAAGAGTGGCTGCGTCATCGCCTGCATACATGATCTTCGCTGCAAGATCTGCATCCATCATGCCGATCTGGGCATTCTCCCATGCATATACCATATCTGCGCCGATTGCCTTGCTGTTCATAGCTGTGTAAGCAGTTCCGAATGCATTGCCGATGATCACGTTAACCTTCGGAACAGTAGCATTTGCAAATGCATGAACCAGCTGTCCTACGGATTTCGCCATCATCTTCTCGCTGCATACAGTAGCCTCGAAGCCTTCTACATTGGTAAGAGTAAGTACCGGGATCTCGAAAGCGTCACAGAATTTCACGAATTCTGCTGCTTTTCTTGCGCCGCGTGCAGAAAGTCTTCCGTCAGACTCCCATGCCTTGTTGCCCTCAGCGTCATAGCTCTCGCTTCTGTTTGCAACAGCACCAACGGTAGCTCCGTTCAGTCTGATGAATCCAACCGCAACGTTCTTGCCATAGTCTGCTTTTACTTCGAAGAACTGTCCGTTGTCTGCGATTCTGGAAAGTGCAATGGCTGTGTCGCCTGTGCAGTTCTCAATGTCCTCGCATACGCGGTTTAAGTCGTCTGTGCACTCCATGTAGGAATCAGTGTCTTCGCAGTTAGATGGCAGATATGTTACGAGTTCACGGATCTTTCCAAGGATTTCATCCTCTGTGCCGATTCCGTCTACAAGACCTGTCTCTTCGCTCTGGAATTTGGCAGCAGATGTATCACATTTGGAGATATTGTTGCCGGCAAGGGCATTCGGGGTATTTACGAACAGTTTACCTTTCTTCTCTTCCACAAAGGTAAAGTCTGTCAGTGCCGGTACAAGTGCCATACCACCACCGCAGGTGCCGAAGATACCTGTGATCTGTGGGATCAGTCCGGAAGCCAGAGTCTGTTTCATATAGATCTCACCGAATGCTTCCAGCGCATCAGTTGCCTCCTGGAGACGCAGACCTGCACAGTCGATCAGGCCGATCACCGGAGCACCGGTCTTCATAGCCATATCATAAAGTCTGGTAATCTTCTTGGCATGCATTTCGCCTACGGTTCCGTTCAGTACGGAAACATCCTGGCTGTACACATACACCAGATTTCCATCAATCACACCATATCCGGTAATAACACCGTCTGAAGGTGCTTTTTTTTCAGTCATGTTGAAATCTGTATTTCTGGCTGTTACACTTTGGCCGATTTCAACAAAACTGTTCGCGTCCAGCAAAGAAGTGATTCTTGTGCCCGCTAAGCTTTGTGTTGTGTTACTCATTCTTTCTTGCCCTCCATTTTATAAAAATTTAAAAGTATAACCAAAAAATCTGCCGATTCTAATTGTACATTTTTTCACATAATTTTTCAATAGTTTTCCGTGTTTTTATGCAAAAAAATCCCTCGAAATTCGGGGGATTTTTTGATATATCATACATATTTCATCAGGCTTTTTAGTGGAAAAAGTCATGAAATACTTTATTTACGCACCACAAATAGGTAATTTTGACGATATTGCGGTCTGCGGTTACAAAATAGTCATCCAGCACCAGTTCTCCGATGGAAAAGGTGACCTGGCCAATCTTCTGCCCTTTTTTCACAGGGGCAGCAAGTGACTTCTGGAGACGGACATTGCAGGTGACTTTTTCACTGTCCTTTAAAAGGACCTCTTTCTTTTTGTCGGAGTCTTCTGCCTGGATGACGCCTTTTATAAATGCAGCTTTCCCTAAGCCGGCTGACAGGTTTTGCTCGGACTGTGCCGGGCTCTCATCGGAAACGGTACTGTTTTCCGAAACGCCGTCCTTCACCTGGATTTCGGGAATGGCAGGCTCCTGCCAGTACACTTCTTTATGGAAGTTTTCCTTTCCATATTCCAGAAGCTTCATGGTGTCCTTCCATTTGTAGCTTTTGTTGTTGGGCCATCCGCAGCCAAGAAGAGCGATAATAAAGGTTCTGCCCTCATTTTTGCAGGCGCCCACATAACAGTAGCCTGCATTTCCTGTGAATCCGGTTTTCCCGGAAATGGCGTCCGGGGTCATGTCCAGAAAGGCGTTTGCATTGTGCACGGAAAACTGCCGGTTCCCGGAAAGGTCGTAAAAAGAATAATCTCTTGTCTGGGTAATGTGAAGAAAGGTTTTGTTTTTGATGGCGTAACTCATGATCAGGGCAAGGTCCCGGGCTGTGGTCTCATGAACACCTCCTGCATCTGCACCGTCCAGGCCGTTTGAAGTGACAAAATGGGTGCTGGTGCAGCCGATTTCCTTTGCTTTTTCGTTCATCATGTGGGCAAAGCCTTCCACAGAGCCGCCGATGTGCTCGGCAATGGCCACGGCAGTGTCGTTGTGGCTTTTCAGCATCAGGGAATAGAGAAGGTCTTCCAGGTAATACTGCTCCCCTTCTTTTAAGCCAAGCTTTACCTCGGGTTGGGCGGCGGCATTTTTGGAAACCATTACGTAGTCGTCGCCTTTTCCGTTTTCCAGGGCCAGGATGCAGGTCATCACCTTTGTGGTGCTGGCGTTCGGCCTGGCTGTGTAACCCTCTTTTTCGTAAAGCACTCTGCCAGAATCTCCGTCCATGAGAACAGCCGAAAGGGCATACAGGCTTCCGGGGCCATCTGTTTCGTTCATGTCCACCGCTGCCGGGATCATCTGTACCACGGTGCTCACTCCCTGAAGGTCTGCCGCCCCGGCGCTTGCGGATGCCTGCCCTACAGATACCGTCCCGGTGATCAGGATAAGAAGTCTGCAAAGAAATCTTTTTCCTTTTTTCTTCATATTCCACATCCCCTCATATTCAAACACGCTCTAATCTTCCATATATTCATTTTACGCAGACATGTCCGGGATATGACTCAGGGGCGGAGATTTCGAAGAATGTCCGCCCCCTGAAAAGATATTATCACCCGTTATAAGTTAAATTCCACCGATCTGATAACGGATGATCCTCCTTGGAAAGCTGATATAGCTCAAGCAGTTCCCCAGGCGCCTTTTTCACTTCCTCTTCAAACAGCCGGTTCAGTTCCTCTACAAGCTCCTTGCTGCCCCCTGCCGGATGGACCATCATGTAGTGGTCGATCAGGGCTGACTGGGCTTTATGGCCCCCCAGACTGGAAATTCTGGCCAGACGGGCACGTCTTGCGCCGCCGTCATCGCATACCAGCTGGTTGGTAATCCATTTCATAAGCTTCAGGCTCAGAAGAATATCCCCTGTTTTTACAAGGGGAAAGACCTTGTGGATTTCTTTTACATTTCGCTCCTTTGCCGCGATGCATACGGAAGGATAATAGGTATAAGGGTCTTTCCCTGTTTCTTCCATAAGCAAGCGGTCAAACTCGATTTCCAGAAGACTGTGGGAAATCCGCCCCTTGTCGTGCATCTCGTTTACAAAAGGATGGCAGGCGGAATCCAGAAGATAATGGCAGCCAAAACCAAGAAGATAGGCAAGCAGGGCCTGATCCTTGGTCTCACGCACCTGACTCATTCCATGGATGAAAAAGGCTCTGGCTTTTTCCTTATGCATCCGGTATCCAACGCCGCTGACATGATTTTTGAAAATAAAATAATAAAAGAAGATGTCCGGGCCGTGCAGTCCGATGCGGTACAGCTCCCCATTTTCCCTGATGACTTTTTTTACTTCTTCCGGCATCTGCCTGTATACTTTCTGTCCAAACAGATCATGTGCGTATGTTGTTGGCATTTTTATCCTCTCCTGTCTTATGCCGCAAAAGCTGCGGCTCATATGTTCCATCCTGCATCACTTAGCTTATACCGCTGGCAGCCTTTTATACGTCCAGCTTCAGCTGTATCTCTTCTTCTGCCTCCGCCTTGAAGTCTGCCATTTTCACCGGGTCCACAGAAGGAAGCTCTTCCAGGCCCTGCACGCCGAAGGTTCGAAGAAATTCCTCGGTGGTTCCAAAAAGGATGGGGCGTCCCGGTGCATCCAGTCTTCCAAGCTCTTTGACCAAATTATATTCCACCAGCTTGTTCACTGCGTGGTCGCTTTTTACCCCTCGGATCTTCTCGATCTCTGCCTTGGTCACCGGCTGCTTGTAGGCAATGATGGACAAAGTCTCCAGCATAACGTCGGTAAGTGCCGGCTTTTGGGGCTGCATGGCGATGCGGATCAGGCAGCCGTAATAGTCCCGCTTGGTGCAAAGCTGATAGGAATTTTCCAGCTCGATAATGTGGATTCCCCTGCCCTCATCCTGGTATTTGTCCATGAGATTGTGGATCAGCTTCTCTGTGGTGGCCTTGTCCTGCTGGATGGCTTTCGCGATCTGGCAAAGCTCCACCGCCTCTCCCATTGTAAACAGAATGGCCTCAATGGCTCCTTCTAATTGTCTGATTTCCATATATTATCCTTCCTCTGCAAATTCCGTGAGATTTTTCCAGGTTTCAGGATCAGTCACAACATCGATCTGGATGTCGTCAAAAATCTCCTCCTGCACCACATGGATGTGTCCCATTTTGATCAGCTCCAGCACGGAAAGGAAGGTGACGATCACCTGCACCTTGGAGCACTGCTTTTTCAAAAGGTCCTTAAAGCTGAACTTTCTGTGGGTCTTTGCAAATTCTTTCATCTCAAGCATTTTATCTGAAAGACTGACTTCTTCTTTTTCAATCCTGCCGAAACGGCTTCGGATGGGGTCCACCTTGTCTTCCTGCCTGCGGATGATGGACTGGTAAATAGCGTGGAGCTTTTCCAGGGTCAGCCCAGCCAGCAGTTCAGATGGATCCACAGGCTCCCGGTACTGAAGCACTTCCTCCGGCACGTCGGGAGCACGGTAATAGACTCCGCTGGCATCGTCCATTTTGTCCTTCAGCTCGTAAGACATGTATTTGTACATCTTATATTCCAGAAGCTTCTGGACAAGCTCGGCTCTTGGGTCTTCCTCCTCCCCTTCCTCGTTTACTTCTTTTGGAAGAAGCATCCGGCATTTGATGTCAAGAAGAGTGGCCGCCATAACCATAAACTCGCTCATCACGCCTAAGTCTTCTTTTTCCATGGCGTGAATGTATTCCATGTACTGGTCTGTGATCTCCACAATGGGGATGTCGTAAATGTCAATTTTATTTTTATCGATCAGGTGAAGGAGCAGGTCAAGCGGTCCTTCAAAAACATTTAGTTTTACGGAGATTGCCATGAGCTTTCCTTTCTTCCCTTAAGATTTCATTTCTATAAAAATCAGTTCTCTGGGGTTGTGGATCCGAAGGGGCATGGTGTGTTCCCCAAGCCCGGCGCTTACGATCATGCACTGCCCGTCCTGGTAAAAATCCCCGCAGCAGTACCTGGGAAAAGGCATGAGCTGGGGACTGATGGTGCCTATGTGCCTGGAAAAACGCAGCACGCCGCCGTGGTAGTGGCCGGACAGGATCAGGTCTGCGCCCCAGTTAAAATAGGTTCTGCCGTATTTGGGACTGTGGGCGAGGAGAATGTTTACCGCGTCCGGCTCCGGTTTTCCCATAAGCTGTTCCATTGCCTGGTCTGTAAGCTTTGGGGAGGTTGGCTTGTGATAATATTCTAAAGGAAGTTCCAGGCCGTTTATAACAAGGGAGGTGCCTTTTGCCTGGAATTCGTATTTCTCATTTGTCAGGATATGGACGCCAGCTTTCCTCAGGGACTGTTCGTATTCCAGATATTCGCTCTGGCAGGGATAGCCCTCTATTTTCATTTTGGATTCGTGATTTCCCAGACCATAGAAAACAGGAAAATCCTTTGCCAGTGAAATAAGAAGCTTCCGGGCGTTTTCCAGGGTGGATACATCTTTTCGCACAACCATGTCTCCAGCTACAAGAATGGCATCCGGCAGGTTTTCCCGGATTTTTGCCTGCAGGTCGCAGTTGTCTGTTCCAAATTCGCTGCCGTGAACATCCGCAAGGACGGCGAAACGCACGCTCTGGTTTTGTTTTATTTTGGGGTTGTGAACTTCGTAGGTTACAGTTCGGAATTCGCCCATAGGTCTCCTTTTGTGTTTTCTTTATTTTCCAAATCCGCAGTTGGGGAAGGTACAGACTTTACAGTTCAGGCAAAGGCCGCCTTCGCCGTAGGCTGCCACTTTTTCGGCGAAAATTTCATCGTCTGCCATGATTCTTGGCAGAACAAGATCAAATACGGTTCGTTTCGCATACATGACGCATCCTGGCAGGCCAAGGATGGGAATGCGTTTGCCGTCTTTTTCGTAGTAAGCAATCAGAAGCATGGCGCCTGGAAGCACCGGGGCACCGTAGGTTACCACTCTGGCTCCGGTGTCGCGGATTCCTCCTGGGGTGCGGTCGTCCGGGTCAACGCTCATGCCGCCGCTGCAGATTACCATGTCTGCGCCCTGGTCTATAAAGGCCAGAATGTCGGCTGTAATCTGGGCTTTGTCATCTCCCGGGGTGGTCTGGCCGATAACTTCGGTCGGATATTCTGCCAGCTTGTCTTTCAGCACAGGGGTAAAGGTGTCCTGGATCAAGCCTTTTTTGACTTCGCTTCCGGTGGTGACGATTCCTACCTTTTTAAACTGATAGGGAAGAATGGAAAAAATGGGGTCCGGGCCTGCGGCTTCTACGGCTTTGTCCATTTTTTCTTTTTCGATCACAAGGGGGATGATGCGGGTTCCGGCCAGCTTGTCGCCTTTTTTTACAGGGAAATCACCGTGGCGGGAAGCGATCATCATCTCGCCGAGGGAGTTGACTGCCAGAAGGGCGTCACGGCGGATTTTCAGAACGCCGTCGGTGTCGGCTACCAGCTCGATTTTGCCTTCTTTTACATCAGTTCCGTGCATGGAGGGGCCGGCACAGATTTTGTAGAGGATGTCAGCGCCTTCGTTTTCATGAAGAATGCCTTCTTTCTTTTCCCAGACAAAGAGGTGCTCTTTGCCGACGGAGAGGAGGAGGGGGATGTCTTCTTCTTTTACAATGTGGCCTTTGGAGAAGAGTACGCCTTTTTTCTTATCTTTGATAATCTGGGTAATGTCGTGGCAGAGGATGTGGCCTACTGCGTCTTCGGTTCGGATTTCTTTCATTGTACGGTCTTCCTTTCGTAACTTTTACAATCCAGCTTTACAAAGCTTGGCGTATACGCCGTCTTTTTCCATCAGTTCCTGGTGGGTGCCTTCTTCTGCGATTCCGTCTTCGGTGAGGACCAGGATTCGTCTTGCGTTGCGGATGGTGGAAAGGCGGTGGGCGATGACGAAGGTGGTTCGGTTTTTGGCAAGACGTTCTAGGGACTCCTGGACTACCTTCTCGCTTTCGTTGTCAAGGGCAGAGGTTGCCTCATCGAAGATCAGGATGGGCGGATTTTTCAGGAATGCTCTTGCAATGGAAAGGCGCTGCTTCTGTCCGCCAGAAAGCTTCACGCCCCGCTGGCCGATATCCGTTGCGTAGTTATCCGGCATTTCCATAATAAAATCGTGGGCATTGGCAAGCTTGGCTGCGCGGATGACTTCCTCGTCTGTGGCATCCGGGCGGCCGTAGCGGATATTTTCCATAATGTTTCCTGCGAACAGATATACATCCTGCTGAACAATTCCAATCTGCTGGCGAAGGTCCTTCAGCTTGATCTTGCGGATGTCTTTTCCATCCAGATAAATGGCGCCCTCGGTTACATCATAAAATCTGGGGATCAGGCTGCACAGGGTGGTTTTGCCTGCGCCAGAGGTGCCCACAAGAGCAACATAATCTCCCGGCTTCACTTCCAGATTGACATTGGAAAGAACTTTGTCATCATGGGCCTCATAATGGAAGGAAACATTTTCAAAGCGAATGTCCCCGTCCACATGGTCTAACGGCACTGCATCCGGCGCATCCTCAATATCCGGCGCAATGGACATCATTTCCAGGAAACGGTCGTAACCGCTGTAGCCGTTCTGGAACTGCTCAGTGAAGTTTACCAGTTTGGTAACAGGCTCGGTGAAGTTGTTGATATACAAAAGAAAGGTCACAAGGTCTGTGGCACTAATGCTTCCGGACGCAAGGAACATAGCACCGGAAACCAAGGCCGCAACTGTAATCAGGGTGGTAAAGGCATCCATGCCTGCGTGGTAGCCTGCCATGTAGCGGTAAGTCACTCTCTTGGCATCCACGAAGCGCTCATTTCCCTTGCGGAATTTCTCGATCTCACGCTTCTCATTTCCAAAGGATTTCACCACGCGGATTCCGGAAAGACTGTCCTCGATCTGGCTGTTGATCTCGCCCATGCGCACGCGGTTTTCCTTAAATGCGCTTTTCATTCGCTTATTGTAAACCAGCGCATAGATCAGCATAATGATTACAATGGCAAAGCAAAGCAGTGCCATCTGGGGCTTCACGTTCATCAGGATGATCAGCGCTCCGAACAGCTTGATCACGGAGATCAGAATATCTTCCGGTCCGTGATGCAGAAGCTCTGTAATATCAAATAAATCGCTTGTGATTCGGGAAAGCAGATGGCCTACTTTTTGATTATCGTAAAATGCGAAAGATAGCTTCTGATAGTGGCTGAAAATCTCGTTTCGCATATCGTGCTCAATGTAAGCGCCCATCATATGTCCGTAATAGGTGATAAAATAACGGCTTCCCAGCTGTACCAGGATCAATGCCAGCATTCCTATACCGATTTTCAGGATAATGGTTTTGGCTTCCTGGGCTGGCATTTCCCCTACTGTGTTCATAATGTAGCGCACCAGCAGCGGAATGACCAGAGTTACGGCTGCTCCCAGAAATGCAAAGAACAGATCTGCGAAAAACAGTCCCTGATATGGTTTATAATAGCGGGCCAGAAGCTTTAGCTTACCTGGCTCTTTCTTTGGTTGTTTCATGTGTTTCCCCTCCGTCTTTGCTATTTTTTACTATGAAAGTCCCAGACGGCAGCCAAGAATGAGCCATGCTTGCATGAGCGAATTCTTGGATATCGGATGGGCTAGACCGTATGAGTAAGTAGGGCGATAGCCCGGATTACGAATGCGGTCGGCAGCTGTGGGAGCGCCCATAGGCGCGGAACAGCTGACTTTCATATATGGTGATGTCGCCGGTAGGCGACATGTCTGTTTTGTAAGATAGCAGCAAAAATTTTCATACAGAATTTATTATAAACCGACAGGGACTGTTTTGTCAAAATGCTTCTGCAATTATTTTTTCCAGGCAGTTTTTGTAGGTGGCTTTTTCTATGGTTTCTGTAAAAAGAATGTTGATCTCGCCTAATTTTCTGCCGTTTTCGTAGTATTCTAGGGTTCCGGCTGTGTCGCCTGCTTTTACTGGGGCCTGGACCTGTGGATTCAGATTCAGTTTCGTCTGGACATCACCTATGGTTTTACCGTCGCAGCTTAGATACTGGAAGGTTTTTTCATATTTTACTTCGGTTGTGGGTTTGGTTCCTTTTCGGACTTCGATGGAAGGGAGTTTTTCGGGGTTTTCATCGGTGTAGAGACTGCTTTTGGAAAAACCGTAGTTCAGCATGGCAGCCGCATCCTTGAAGCGAACCTTGTAGTCGGGCGCTGCCATGACTACGGAAATAAGAGTGATGCCGTTTCGGGCGGCAACTGCGGATACACAGTATTTGGCAAGGCTGGTGCTTCCGGTTTTGAGGCCGACACAACCCTCGTAGCTTCGAAGAAGCTTGTTGGTGTTGGTCAGGCCGAATTCCTTGGAGCCCTGTCTGGTGACGTGAGTGATATTTTCCATCCAGATGGAGGAATATTCCAGTATTTTGGGATATTTAGTGATCAGCTCCCGGCTCATCAGGGCGATGTCCCGGGCAGTGGTGTAATGGTCGGTAGAGTCTGTCAAGCCGCAGCAGTCCACGAAATGGGTGTTTTCCATTCCAAGACCTGCTGCCCGCTCGTTCATCTGACGGACAAATTCCTGCTCGCTGCCGCCGATGTGCTCCGCCATTGCCACACTGGCGTCGTTGCCGGATGCGATCACAATGCACTTAATCATGGTTTCCACATCCTGGGTTTCCCCTTCTTCTAAGAAAACCTGGGAGCCGCCCATGGATTTGGCGTAGGCACTGGTGGTAACGGTGTCGGTCATTTTCAGGGTGCCATTTTCCAGAGCATCAAAAATCAGGATCAGGGTCATGATTTTTGTGATGCTGGCAGGGTTGCGGCGGGTGTCCGGGTCTTTTTCGTAGATCACGGTGCCGGTAGTGGCTTCCATGAGAAGCGCGGAAGGGGCCTGGATGAGGGTGTCGTCGGTGGCTGAGATCTGGGGCGAGGCGTTTTCCTGCTGCGTATCCGTATCCGAAGTATTGTCTCCGGTATTTTCTTCCTGGCTATTGTCTTCCTGGAAAAGAACAGCC
>OGPX01002514.1_pt1 | contig 10319 bp, 7 predicted proteins | sample 1553101 | NCBI WGS metagenome assembly OGPX01 (sample SAMEA2579964, study PRJEB22360) | human gut metagenome | biome: human gut; feature: human-associated habitat; material: faeces | place: Denmark | collected 2008/2010
AGCCATGCGCCCGGACTGCACATACGTGTATCTGACGCACGACATCGACTTCGCCGCCTCCCGCGACAACAGCAAGCGCCTCTGGATACGTTCTTACAATGGAGACGCCCGGATATGGGACTACGAACTGATCGAAAACAATGACAGCTTCCCGGAAGAGGTCTATATGGAGATCTTAGGCAGCCGCAAACCAATCTTATTCATCGAAGGGACCGACTCCAACAGCATAGACAGCCGCCTCTACCCGCTTATCTTTCCCGACTACAAGGTAAAACCGATGGGAGGTTGCCAGAAAGTAATCGAAACAACAAAGGCATTCGCCCAGTTGAAAGATTTCCATACGCTGGATTCCAAAGGGATCGTTGACCGTGACCGTCGCACGGAAGGAGAAATAGCTTACCTGCGCGAACAGCATATCTATGTTCCTAACGTTGCCGAAGTGGAAAACCTGCTGATGCTGGAGCCTGTTATCAAGACCGTTGCCGCCCGTCTGATGAAAGATCCGGAACAGGTCTTCAGCCAGGTCAAAGAAAACGTCATCAAGCTTTTCCTAAAAGATCTCGAAAGCCAGGTTTTGCTTCATGCCCGCCATCGCGTACAGAAAAAGCTGGAAACGGCTCTGAACCGGAAGATGAGTACGGTGGATGAACTGACCGAACATGTGGAAAGCATCCACAACACCGTACATGTAGACGAAATATATGCGGGAATCAAGGAGAAATTCATTCGGTTTGCCGAAACCGGAGATTACAAAAACATCCTTCGCGTTTACAATCAGAAAGGGATGTTGCCTCAGTCCCAACTCTGCAAATATTGTGGTATCAGCAATAAGGAGAGTTATTTAAACCTCGTCCTTTCCATTCTGAAAGAGAATAAAGAAGATGCGATTGTCATCCGGACTTCCATCAAAGAATGTTTAGGGACATAAAAAAGTTTCCCGAAATGAACAAAAAGTCCGTAAAAAGTCGTTCTTTTGTAACTTAGAAAAATATATGCAACGGGGCGGAAGCTCCTTACCGATTTAAACTATGCGCACACCTACTCTTCAATATCTTTATCTGCAAAAGCCGATAACGATGGTTATTGTCATTTGCATAATCTCAGTCCTTCCCTGGATCGGGCTGGGAGATTTTTCGACTAAGGGAGAACCTCGCGAAGCGGCGGTTGCCGTTTCCATGCTCGAAACCGGCAACTGGGTTTTGCCACAGGTCTATGCGAACGAATTTGCCTACAAACCACCGTTGGCGCATTGGCTGATGGCAGCCGCTTCCCCGCCCCAGGGATATGTTTCAGAGTTCACCTCCCGCCTGCCGTCTGCGTTGGCTTTTATTATACTGATCGGTTTCACACTGGTTTTCTTTGGCAAGCGGTTGCGGTTCCAGCAGGCATTCATCGCCACGCTATTGCTCATCACCTGTATCGAGATACACCGGGCTGCTATGACCACGCGTGTGGACATGCTGCTGACAACCTTTATAGTGATCGGGCTTTATCAGCTATACAGGTGGGAAGACAAACTGGAGTTAAAAGGGGTGCCGATCGCTATTCCGGCCTTATTGGGATGTGCCGTACTGACAAAAGGACCTGTAGGTATTATTCTGCCGCTATTTGTTTTCGGTGTCTATTTGCTGATGCTTCGTAAATACTCTTATTTAGTGATATTCAAAGCACTTCTTTATGCTGGTATTTCTTCGATATTCCTGCCTCTATTGTGGTATGTCGCTGCCTGGAAACAGGGAGGCGATACGTTCCTGAATGTAATGTTAGCAGAGAATTTCGGTCGTTTCTTCCACCTCAGCACGCCTGATATCCATTACAATTTAGGGCATGAAAACGGAGTCTGGTATAATTTCATGACACTGGCTGCGGGATTTGTTCCCTGGACGATCTTCTTCTTTTTCTCTTTATTCGGATTAAAACTGCACAAACCAGAAAAGTCGGTGAAAGAGATACTGGCTAGCACTTGGAATAATATTCGATCGATGGAAAAAGAGAAACTGTTCAGCTTAGTTGCATTGGTTTGTATAATTTTCTTCTATTCGATACCTTCCAGCAAACGAAGCGTATACTTGATGCCGGCATATCCGTTTATTGCTATTTTCTTGGCTCAATATACATTATACATTACGGAATACCGGACGAAGGTAACCCGAGTATTTGCCGCTTTCATGGCCTCCATTACTGCCGTCGTCGTGATTGCCGTCGCCCTGACAATGGCCGGAGCAATCGATCCTGTCAAGATCGCAAGCCAGTACACAAGCCGTCAATCGACACTGGAAACGGTCGAGTTGGTGTCGAATATGTTCGCGTATCCCTGCGGGCTGACAATTTGTATCCTGATAGTCCTTTTGGCTATTCTGGCGACTGTCTATTATCAGATGTTCAAGAAGATCAACATCAAGATCCTGTATGCGACGATTGCATTGGCCTTTGCCATTAACTTATTGATCGATGGGGTTGTCATGCGCGGTATACGCCAAGGAAGCTCCGCCCGTCCGTTTGCCAAGCAGGTTCAGAAAGAATATCCGTTGGACGACATGAATATGTATGTAATGAATGATCTGAAGACATATGCTAATCTTTACGGGCTGAATTTCTATTTGGGCAACAAGTTCCATAATTTCGGGCAGGAACAGCCGGTAAGCGGCTTCTTTTTCTGTACCGTGAAAGACTTGGAAACTGTACAAAAAAATTATGGAGATAAGTACACATTCAGTCTACTTACCTCCACAAAGAATGTTATTGCCGACGTACGTCAAAGAATCGTACTATGCAGCTTCTTACGAAACGAATAATCAATATTTAAAGACTTTGCCACCGGCAAGCACTTCCTGTCTTGCTTCATCGAATGTAGCTTTTTCTCCTGTCCGAAGAGAAGCCGTACACATGATGTTGGCAATAGAATGATTATAGCCGGCATCTACCGGAGCATTCGGTTGCTTGCGGCTTTTCACGCATTCCATCCAATTACGCATATGCAGGTTTGTCATTGGATCGGCTCCTGTATTGGAACCCGTTTCCACCTTGATAGAAGGCAATTTGAATTCTTCCAACAGGTTCGGTTGCATTCCCATTTCATCTGCGAAACGCTTGGTCAATCCACCTTCCGATGTCACTTTATTCGTGTCCAGATTCAACGTACCGCCATTGGAGAAGTACAATTCTTTTGTTCCGCCTGCCGAGTTATGCATACGGGAAGAATATACGACCTGGAAATTTTCTCCGGCTTTCCCATAATCGAACACCGCCGTCATCGTGTCATAACTGCGGCGTCCGTCATTCCATTGATATATTCCGCCATTGGCAGCAACACTATTCGGGTGGTTGCAACCCGTAAACCAATGTACCGTATCGATCTGATGTGACATCCACTGGCCGGGAATACCGGAAGAATACGGCCAGAACAGGCGGTATTCCAAATATTTACGCGGGTCCCATTCTTCGTACGGACGATTCAGCAGGAAACGTTTCCAGTCAGTATCCTTCTCAAAACATTGTGCAACCAAAGCCGGACGGCGCCAACGTCCGGGCTGGTTAACGTTCCAGCACATTTCCACCATCGTGATCTTGCCAAACTTACCGGAACGGATAAAGTCGTTGGCAGCATGATAGTTTGGGGCCGAGCGACGTTGGGAACCAATCTGCACGATCTTTCCACTTTCCAACACAGCTTTGCGGGCGGCACGAGCATCTTCCATCGTTTCAGCAAAAGGTTTCTCTACATAGGCATCACATCCGGCTTGAACCGCTTCGATGCAGTGCAAGGCGTGCTGGAAGTCGGAAGTGGCAACGATCACGGCATCACACATTTTTGCGTCATACAGTTCTTCGTTGTTACGGAATGCTTTCACTTTCTTTCCATATTTCTCCTGGAAGAAAGCAACACCTTCTTCTCTACGCCGTTTCCAAATGTCGGAAATAGCGACGATTTCAAAGCCTAACTCATCGGCACAGGCCATAAAAGCAGGAATCAAAGAATGGCGGGCACGGTCTGAAAAGCCGACGATACCCACACGAATCTTCTCGTTTGCGCCCATTATGTTAGCAAAACTCTCTGTACTGAATCCCAGTCCGCCAATAGTCAGACCTGCTGCACCTAAGGCACTGTGTTTAAGGAAATCTCTACGTGTTGTCATGGTTCCTATTTTTTAGTTAACTATTTAAGTTCTCTAATCTTGATATTCCGGAAAGAGACTTCGTCCCAGTGATCCTGCAAAAGGATATGACCTTTTTCAGCAGTACCGAAAGGTCCAAATTCGGCATATTCCTTCTTCGCGAATTTGCTTCCCTTCACGACTTCCAGGAATGCATCCGAAGCCCAATCATACTCAACGGTCTTAAAGCCGTTCATCCAATGTTCGACATGTTTGTTAGGGAATACTTTGATAACTCCCTTATTCCACTGTCCGACACCATTGAAGCGTTTGTTTTTCGCAGGGATAATATCGTACAAGCTGGAAACCGTACGGCTACCAGGATAAGTCGTGTACAGTTTGGCATCCGGATGTTGTTTGTCATCCAGAACCTGGTATTCCGGACCGATCACAAAACCTTTATTCTTCTTGCTTTGCTGAACCAGATATTTCATACCGCTATTTGCACCTGCCGTCAACTTGAACTCAAAGCTCAGCTCGAAGGCGCCAAACTCATCGACTGTCAGGATATCACCCCCTCTTTTACCTTCCGGACCGCCATTCTTCATAACAGTCAATTCACCATTTTCGATCTTCCATCCGTTTTCAGGGAATGTTTCCTGTCCGGCACCCCGCCATCCGTTAGAAGTCTTACCGTCAAACAACAGTTTCCAACCAGCCGCTTTTTCTGCTTCTGTCAGCGTATTCGGAATACAGTTCACTTCCGGAGCTAACGGGCCTTGCATGCGCTCTGCCTCTAAATTTTCCGTCTTAATACGGATATTACGCCACCAAATTTCCTTGCCGACATTCTCCGTTTTCCCGAAAATACCATGTACCTGGAAAGCGATAAAGCCTTCCGGTGTCATATCATCTACTACATTCGAAGTGTTCACACCATTCAGCCAGATGCGGATACTGTTGCCGATAGCTTCAATTCGATACTTGTTCCAATCATCTTTCTTATAGGCGGCTCGTCCAGCTTCGTTATTCGTTAAAGGAGCCAGCCAACCGCGTCGCGCTTCATCATAAAGCCCACCACTCCAAGCACGGTCGGACGGGTCAATTTCGCACTGATAGCCATGCACACGTCCATTGTTGTAATCCGGCTTACTTTCGCTTCGAAACTGCACCCCGGAATTCAAGTCTGGATGACATTTCACTTCAAACTCCAGAATAAAATCACCATACGTTTGTTCTGTCGCCATAAAACTGTTCGGTTCTTTATCCACAGTCTGGCCGACCATACATCCATTCTCTACACGATAGGGAGCCTTACCATTCAACTGCTTGAAGCCAGTAAAATCCTTACCATTAAACAATTGCTGCCATCCGTCGTTAGGTTGGCAGGCACCACACAGCAAAGTCAGAGACAAAGCTGCTAATTTCAAATACGCTTTCATTTGCTTTCTGATACTATAATTAGTTAGACAATAATTTCCTTTAGTTAACAAACATGTGTACGTGCACAAAGATATAAGTTTTTGCACTATCATTGCATTAAATCTCAAAAAAGTTAGAATAACTACACTAAAATAGCTCTTTACAAGCCGTCTATTTCCCACTCTCCCTGCTATTATTTTAAAATCAGAGTCGGCGATTATATAATCACTACAGCCAATTACATAGTCGCTGCCATTGATTTAAGAATAATATGGCAGTAAGGCCATTTTTTATTACGCAATAAAAGAATAAAGTAAATAAGATTTACAAATTTGTTCTCCTGTATCCCAATAAGAAGTATATTTGCAGACAAATGACCTTATTATAAACGAATTGATTTTTATGAAACAACAGTTTATGAAGACTGCCTTTTTTGATTTCGACGGTGTGATTGTAGACACAGAACCTATTTACGATATTTACTGGAATGAAGCAGGAAAACGCTATCAGACGGGAATCCCCAATTTCGCATCCCACATCAAAGGAACGACATTACCTTATATATTGGAGAAGTATTTTTCCGACCGATCTGAAGAATTTAAGGAAAAGGTAATCCGCGAATCAATGGAATTCGAACAGCAGATGCCTTTTCCACCGGTTCCGGGTGCGATGGAGTTTATCCATCTTCTGAAAAGTAAAGATGTAAAAGTCGGTTTGGTCACCAGCTCCGACGATGCCAAGCTAAAACGGGCTTTCCGCCTTTTGAAACTCGACAATCTGTTCGATACGGTCGTGAGTGCCGACCGGATCACAAAAGGGAAACCCGATCCAATGTGTTATTTGCTTGCCGCCTCCGACCTGCATGTATCACCTTCCGACAGTCTGGTATTTGAAGACTCTTTTGCCGGAATACAGGCCGGGACCAATGCGGGTATGCGGGTTATCGGACTTAGCACGACCAATTCCGAAGAGTCTTTAAAAGACAAAGTTTATCAGGTCATACCCGACTTCCAAAACATTACGTTCGAAGAATACAAACAGTGGTAGAACGGACATAAAAATAAAAAGGGGATGTGCCGCCACTCCCCTTCTTATTGTACAAAAATCCGATTACTTAAAAATTATATCCGACACGGACAGCCAACGCTGCGGCATCCAAATCCTTTATAATATTATACTTGGCTTCCAAGCCGACAGAAACCCGATCTGTCGCATACACTTCACCTCCTAAGCCGATATTGGCTCCAAAACGAGTTGCATCCCAAGGACCTGCTTTCCAAAACGAAAGGCTTAAGCCTGCCAACGGATAAAAACCGAACATCTCACTCAATTTAAATACATAATGAGCATTCATATCAATTGCCCATGCACTTAACCCATCATTCTTTACTAAATGAGTAATAGACGGGGTCAAACGAAACGCATCCGTTACACAATAACGATAATCGATGCCGATAGTAGCATTGCCGACATCATTAAAATTATAACCCAAGTTGAAGCCAAACGAGGATTGACCTTGCTGCGTCTGTGCATATGCACCTATACTAAACAGCGTCAACATCAACATAACAATTAATTTTTTCATACTTTTCTTATTTAGTACAACAATATCTATCGCCAAATATAGTATTTTTCCTTAACAAAAGCATATTACTTTACTTTTAATTTATCACCTGCACTTTTTACAATGCTACGATAATAGTCTTCATCATAGCCAGGGAAATCCGGATATTCGGATAATCCGTAACCATTCTGCTTAAAATGTCCGTTTTCTTCCTTCTTCACGTTACCATCCATATATTTGACTAACAAGTATTCTCCTAATTTCTTCCAACGGGCTGTTGCCTGGTCGGCAGTAGTAGAACTAAACCAGGTCAGGAACTTGACCGCTTCCGCCGGATTCTTGGCATACAGTTCCGATGCAGCCTTATCGACAGCCGGAATTGTCTGTTGATAGCTGTTCTCCAACTCCTGCTGAACAAGACGGATATCCTGAATCATATAACTATATTTGCCATACGCCATATTAGCCACCCAGTTATGAATCCAGAAAGCGGATGTCCAAGAAAAATTCATCATATCACCGTTTCCGACACGATAACATTCGGGAGAAGCTGTCACCGAACAATAGATCGGCGTAAAGACAGCCATGTCTGCATCATCCACACCGAACCAAAGAATACCACCGACGGCATCCGGTAGCCAATTACGCATCTGAGGAACAATCACAAAACCGGTCTGCTGCGTAGCAATCGCACGCTCGTTCGTATATTCCTGACCGTCCACTTCGAAAGTCATCGGACGCCAACGATACGGAACTTTGTAAGGACCTGCACCGGCATCCTTCGTCATATCTAAATCAGTTCCTTCGAAATGGTCGCGCATACCGTTCTGCACATCCCGAACGGATAACAAACGATCAGGCTTTACATACAAAGGCATAGGCTTCTTCATTACATCGCCCTTAATCAGATCCATATATTGATCCATCGATTTATCATATTTGCGAAAGAAAGACCACACACGGGCTTCACAACCACGCAGAGCACTGAAATCATACGGGCAATAGGCTTTCTGGAAACTAAAATCCTTATCCCTGCCACTGAAATATCCCTTTTCACGAGCAAAAGAGACAACATCCGGTGAATAAATGCAGTTCTCCTTATCATCAAACGGGATCTGCTGAATACGAGATTGATTGGCATGAGCCGAAATACAATCGTCCGGAATGCGAATAGCAACCCAGACAGCTCCTTTATTACCCGGACCTTTACCGATCATTTCCATCACCCAAGCTTCGTTCTTATCAGCAATAGAGAACGTTTCTCCACTGCTATAGTAGCCATAATCCTTCACCAGGTCAGTCATAATCCGAATAGCCTCCCGCGCCGTCTTGGAACGTTGCAAAGTGACATCAGACTGCCGTAATCCATGATACCGGTCGTGTCAACTAGTTCGGGACGCCCCCCGAAAGTGCTTTCCGTAATCGCAACTTGATGTTCATTCATATTACCAACTACAGAATAGGTCTGTTCAACCTGTGGAATCTGTCCTAACGGTTTATGGGTGTCCCACTCGATGATATCCAACATCGCCCCTTTCGGCCAAGTCGCAGCCGGCCAGCGATACAGTTCACCATATAACGTATGCGAATCTGCCGCATAACTGATCATAACAGAGCCGTCAACCGAAGCTTTCTTTCCCACCAGTAGACCTGTACATGCAAAGGCTTCCATTCCGGAAAGCATAATAGCACAGGTTACCATCAAAATCCATGTTTTTCCCATATAAATAAAGTTTATGCAAATAATAACATATATACGCCGGCACCGCAGCAATAGCCGATCAACGCCAAAATTGAAAATCGTTTGGTATAATACATAAAATCGATCTTTTCCAATCCCATTACCGTTACACCTGTTGCAGAACCGATAATCAAGATACTACCGCCAGTCACGGCACAGTAGGCAAGGAATGTCCAGAAACCTCCGTCCGATACAAAGAACTGAGCATAAGGAGTCAGATTGGCCGCATCCGGTACAATCGGATACATACCCATTGTTGCCGCAACCAAAGCTACGTTGTCCACACAGGAAGACAAAACACCGATCACAAAGCTGATCAGATAAGGTTCATGTACATGCTTATCCAGAAAAGCAGACATCAACCCTAACTGGCCGGAGGTTTCCAAAGCCCCTACCGCCATCAGGATACCCAAAAAGAAAAAGATCGTCGCTAGGTCGATGTTCGGAAGTAACTGAGAAATACGTAACTTATTAGATTCGTGCATATGCAGTTTGCTATACATGATATCCGTATAAAACCACAGGACCACCAAGCCCAACAAAACACCTAAGAAAGGTGGAAGGTCTGTCACCATCTGAAAGACCGGAACCAAAGCCAACGAAAGTACACCAATCACAAAGATCACCCGACGCGAATGATTCGGTATTTCCGGTGCATATTCGTCTGCCATTTCTTCCTCGCTCATCACACGTAAAGTCGCATCTTTCTTAAACAACCAAAAATTAGCAATCGTCAGAGGCACAAGCAAGTTTATCAATGCCGGAAAGAATACATGCGAAATCTGGTGCATAGCCGTGACGTTCTTGCCCACCCAAAGCAAAATGGTCGTCACGTCACCAATCGGAGACCATGAACCACCTGCATTCGCAGCAATAATCACCATACAAGCATATTTTAAACGATCTGTCCGGTCCGGAACCAGTTTCCGTAACACGGCCATAATCACGATAGCAGCAGCCAAGTTATCCAACAAGGCAGAAAAGAAAAAAGCGGCAAAACTTATATACCACAATAATTTCATTTTATTGGCAGTACGGATATATCCGGTAACAGCCCGGAAACCACCATGCTTATCCACGATATCGACAATCAGCATGGAGCACATGACAAAGAAAAGCGTTTCGGATACATTCCCTAAATGATAAACAATCGAACGGTTTGTAATAAATGTAATAAACTGATCTTTCAGAGGAGCATTTGCCATTTCCGGGTTTTGGGTCAGAAACTCTTGAAACAAAGGACTGGAGCGTTCGACAAAAATATCATAGGCGTCAAACATCAATATCATCCACAGTGATATTGCCATAAACAGAGCTATCGCAGCTTTATTTATCTTTATCTTATCTTCCAGCGCGATTGCAAGAATCCCTAAAACAAAGATGACAGGCATTAAAATAAACATAGTACAATATATTTAAACTTATTATCAAATCACAAAAGAAAGAATTTTTCATTCCAAGCTCTTGCATACCAAAAAGCATTATAAATTTTAGTTAA
>OGPX01002516.1_pt1 | contig 10314 bp, 8 predicted proteins | sample 1553101 | NCBI WGS metagenome assembly OGPX01 (sample SAMEA2579964, study PRJEB22360) | human gut metagenome | biome: human gut; feature: human-associated habitat; material: faeces | place: Denmark | collected 2008/2010
TAGCCGTTAGCTGTAAGAAGCGTCTGGAAATATGTGAGCTGTGTAAGCTCGCTTCTGCCTGTGAGGACAGTAACATAGACAGGGTTAGGGTCTGTTACTGTCATAAGTGCAGAAGTGAAAGCCTGCTCTGCGTTTGAGGACTCAACATAGCTGCCGTAATAGGACAGGAATGAAAGGTCGCCGCCTGCCTGCTGGGCAAGGGTATCTATGCTGTAGCCTGACTGTGAAAGCTTCTGCTCGAACTCGTCTGTGAATGTAAGGAGGTCGAGCATACCGAGCTTTCTTGTTCGGCTTATCTCTTTGCCGTCAACCTTTGTTTTTGTTTCAAATATCATATCGAACTGGCTAATAGTATCGGTATACTCCTTAACGATCTCAGGGTGTGAGTCGATATCAACGAAACGATATGTGATATGGTGATTGAGCTTACAATAGTTTTTCAAAAGCTCAACAGCCTGCTTATTATAAGAGCTGTAATTTGTATAAGTATTCTCGTCTGCGAAGATAGTTACCTGAACGTCTACGTTCACTTTCTTTACATAATCCTCTGTATCGTTTGAAACTGAATATATCTTATTTGTAGTCAGGTCGATAGTGATAGGATATCTGTCAAAAAGCATTGTTGTGACAACATTCACCAGGACAAGCAGAGCGACAAAAACGCAGGTGAACACTGTTGCCATTGTTCCATGCTTGAGCTTTTTGGCATTGAACTTTTTGCCGTCCTTTGTCTTTTTCTCTTTTTTATCTTTCTTTTTGTCTTTATCTTTTTTATCCTTTTCTGTATCCTTTGGAGCGGTCTTTGCTGCCTTTTCGTCTGCTACAACGTCTTTAAGCAGGTCTGCTCCTGATACAGAGATCTTTTCGCTATTATTCTCTTCCATTTAAACAGCCCTCCTTTAGCCCCAGCGGCGTTTTTCAAGCACTCTCACCGTGAGGAAAAGAAATGCCACTATTGCACTCAGAAAGAACACAACGTTAGAAAAATCAAAAAGTCCATAGGTGAATGAATAATATCTCTCGCCGAATGACACCTTTTCGCACACTGTTGTGAGCCATTCAAAAGGCAGAAGATTGCCTATAGTTGACAGGAACGACACGAAGATAAGTGCGATAAAGCTTATTACTGCGGCAACTATCTGGTTTTCTGTGAAAGATGAGCAGAAGATACCGATAGCGATATAAGCGCCGCCAACAAGTGCCAGAGCAACGATATTGCCCACAACGACGTTCCAGTCAGGCGTACCGAAAGCGGATACGACAACTGCGAAAACGCCTGTGATAGCGATAGCTATGATATAGATAAGGAAAGCGGCAAGGAATTTACCTACAACTATGCTGCCAAGACCCACAGGGGCGGTGAGCAGACACTGGTCTGTTTTTGTTCGCTTTTCCTCGGATATGGTCCTCATGGTGAGGACAGGTATAAGCACTATTATGATTATAAGAAGCGCACTGAAAACGGAATCAAGTCTTGTATAGCCGCTTTCAAGGCTGTAGTTTGCAAACATTACGCCTGAATAGGCATAGAATGCCGCAAGGAAAATATAACCGATAGGTGAGGTAAAATAGCTTCTTACCTCTCGTCTGAATATTGCGCCCATTAGTCATTTCCCTCCTTATCGGAAGTATTTTCAAGGGCAGGCAAAGCCTCGCCCATTGTGAGCTTGAGGAATATATCTTCAAGTGAAAGCTCGGAGGTCTTAAGTTCAAGCATATACCAGCCGTTTTTAACAACTGTTTCAAAGACGTCACGTCTGATATCCACGCCTTCTTTTGCCTCTATTCTTATATCGTTCACGCCGTCTTTATGGCTTGCGTCGCAGATGACTTTTTCAACGCCCTTTATACCCTGCATTGCTCTGACGATCTTATCCTTATCGCCCTGTATCTTTGCAGTGAGCTTATGCTCGCCTGAGAGCTTCTGTGAGAGGTGTTCCTCTGTATCGTTTGCGACAACCTTGCCCTCGTTGATAACTATTATCTTATCGCAGACAGCCTGCACCTCAGAGAGGATATGGGAAGAAAGGATAACGGTATGATTTTTGCCGAGCTTTCTTATAAGAGTTCTTATCTCGATTATCTGCTTAGGGTCAAGACCTACTGTAGGCTCGTCCAGGATAAGAACCTTTGGATTGCCGATAAGAGCCTGAGCAAGACCTACTCTCTGTCTATAACCTTTTGACAGGTTCTTGATTATTCTGTTATAAACATGGTCTATCTTTACAAGTCCGCATATATCTTTAAGATGTGACACCTTTGGAAGCTTACACTTTTTAAGGTCATAGACAAAATAGAGATATTCTTTTACGGTCATATCCATATAAAGGGGCGGAAGCTCAGGGAGATAGCCTATCTGCTTTTTAGCCTTGATAGGGTCTTCAAGGATATCTACGCCGTCTATAAGGGCTTTGCCGTCTGTACAGGATATGTAGCCTGTAAGGATATTCATGGTGGTGGATTTTCCCGCTCCGTTAGGACCGAGGAAGCCGAGAACTTCGCCGTCCTCCGCTTTGAAAGAGATATTATCGACAGCTTTTTTGTCGCCGTATCTCTTGGTAAGGTTTATAACCTCTATCATTTTATTTCCTCCTCTTAGGAAAAGCATTCATAAGTCTTTACAATTTTATACTACTTATGTGACAGGGGAGTGATAGCTGTACGAAATACAGAGCATTTTAAGTAAATTTAAAGTAGCAAATACTCAAAATGCTCCGCTGTTGAATTATTTATCTGTTTAAAAGCGATGTATCTATGTAATTTGTAGGGGAGCGGTGCAATTTCTGCTTTGCAGAGATCCGACATCCCACTTGTTTGGAAATAATTTCGCCCCTACACATATTCAACATTTTCGTAGTTTTTTATTATGACAGCTTCTCAATGCCCTTTCTTATTCTTGCAAGAGTATCCTCCTTGCCGATGAGATATGATATCTCAACACCGCCGCCCGGAGTGAACGCCTTACCTGAAACTGCAACTCTCAGAGGCCACAGAACGATACCGTTCTTTACGCCAAGCTTGCCGATAAGGTCAAAGAGTGCGTCATGGATATTTTCCTCTGTCCAATCCTCAACGCCCTCGAGTACAGGGAGAACTTCTTTGAGAGATTCCAGAGAATTTTCAGGGTTCGTTTTCATCTTCTTATGTGTATAGAGAGCTATATCATACTCAGGGAGAGCGTCGATAAAGTCTACCATTTCAGGTATCTCTGTGAAAAGCTCTGTTCTTGCCTGCAAGAGCTTTGCGATCTCGTTAAGGTCAACGTCCTCTCTATGAACGGACTGCTTGATATAAGGGATAGCATACTCAGCAAACTTCTCAGGGGTCATAGCCTTTATATACTTGCCGTTGATAGCTTTAAGCTTAGCAGGGTCAAAGATAGCAGGGGACTTAGAAAGTCCGTGGATATCGAATTCCTTAACAAGCTCTTCAAGTGAGAATATCTCGTTCTCGCCCTTTGGCGCCCAGCCAAGCAGAGCGATATAGTTTATAACAGCTTCTTTAAGATAGCCCTTTTTCATAAGATCCTCATAGGAAGCGTCGCCGTCTCTCTTTGAAAGCTTATGCTGTTTATCTTTCATGATATGCTCAACATGGATATAGGTTGGTATCTCCCAGCCAAAAGCCTTATAGAGCAGGTTATACTTAGGTGCAGAAGCAAGGTACTCGTTACCTCTTACAACGTGGGTGATACCCATAAGGTGGTCGTCAACGACGTTTGCAAAGTTATAGGTAGGCATACCGTCTGTCTTTATAAGTATCTGGTCGTCGAGGGTAGAGCAGTCAACAGTGATATCGCCGTAAAGCTCGTCATGGAAAGTAACTTCGCCCTCTGTAGGTATTTTCTGTCTGATAACATAAGGAACACCTGCGTCAAGCTTTTCCTTTATCTCTTCAGGCGAGAGGTTACGGCAATGTCTGTCATACATTGGAGCGATACCGCTTGCTTCCTGAATGGCTCTTACTTCCTCAAGTCTTTCCTTGTCGCAGAAGCAATAATAAGCCTCGCCCTTTTCAACGAGTTCCTCGGCATATTTCTTGAACATACCCATTCTCTGTGACTGGATATAAGGGCCTACAGGTCCGCCGATATCAGGACCTTCGTCCCAGTTGAGACCAACGTCCTTAAGTGTCTTATAGATGACCTCAACAGCACCGTCAACGTAACGTTCCTGGTCTGTATCCTCAATACGGAGAATAAAGTCTCCTCCGTTCTGCTTTGCAATAAGATAGGTAAAGAGTGCTGTTCTCAGGTTACCTATGTGCATATAACCTGTTGGTGAAGGTGCAAATCTTGTTCTTACCTTGTTCATTTATATCTTCCTTTCAAAATTAGAGTCTTATTTCATATCCTGCTCATCAAATGCAATTTTTACATATTTCGCAGGATTATTTGCAATATACTGCCTTATTTCTGCGTGTTGCTTTCTGTTTTTGATTATCGTATCATAAAAAGATTTTTGCCATATGGAATAACCTAGTTCTTTTGTGACAGCCTCTTTGAAATGTTTTATGACCCTTGAAAGTGTCGGTGTTTCACTTGTAGGGGCGAACAGTGTTCGCCCGTTTTTCGGCTGTTTTTCAATTTTGATTATAATATGCACATGGTCAGGCATGATACAAGACATCTCTACAAAAACGTCGGGATAGTGCTCAGATATCTTTGTGAGTTTTCTCTTTACAAGTTTTCCTGTAACAGAAAGTTTTGGGTGCAGAATTTCATTTGCAGTCAGCGGGCGAACACTGTTCGCCCCTACATTCTCCCACAGGACTTGGTATTTTTCAGTAACACATATCGTCACAAAATACAAGCCGTTTGCAGAATAATCATAACCCTCAAGACGTATTTTCTTTCGTCTTGGCAAATCTTCACTTGTCATATTTTATTTTCCTTAAAATATCTGACCGCCTGCTCTTTGTTTTTTGCTATCTCCTCACGGAGGCTGTCAAAGCTGTCAAACATTTTTTCGGAGCGGAGAAATTCATGCAGTTCAAGTTTTAGCTTTCTGCCGTAAAGATCCCCATGATAATCCATGATGAAGGTTTCTGCAAGGGGAGCTGTTTCAACATGGACGGTAGGCTTTACGCCTATATTTGTCACGCCTGCATACTTATTTCCGTCTATTTCAACAGCGGAGCAATAAACGCCGAATTTCGGCATTACCCTGCCCTTTGGTATCTGCTGATTTATCGTGGGGAAATCCCACGTTCTGCCACGTTGAAAGCCGTGTTCCACTTCAAGGCAGAATCCAAAATGATAACCCAGCATTTCATTTGCTTTGGCTATCTCGCCCTCACGGACGCATCGTCTTATCTCAGTGGAACTTATGACCTCACCGCCCATGAGCAGTGGACTTACTATTTCCACATCTATATCATATTTTTCACCGAGCCTTTTAAGGTCAACAGCCTTGCCCTGTGCGCCTTTGCCGAATGTAAAATCGTTTCCGCACACTGCGCCGCTGCAATTGAGCCTTTCTTTCAGCACCTTTTTCACAAAATCCTCCGGCTCCATGCCTTTGAACTCTGCAAAATCAGGTGAGAAAAGCACTTCGACCCCAAGCTCTGCCATTTTTTTATGCTTTTCCTCGTCGCTCATAAGCATTTCTATCCTGCCGTCATGACCTTTTGAGGTCACTGTGTCGGTCTTGAAACAGAAAACTGCCGAATGTCCGCCAAGGCTCTGAGCCTTTTTCACAGCCGTTGTTATTATGAGCTGATGTCCTCTGTGGACTCCGTCAAAAAGTCCAAGAGCGCAAACTGTTCTTTTTTCGGGGATAAACCCGCTGTTTGTTATATCCGTCAAAATATCCCTCCGAATAAAACAAATTATCAGAAATTTTTGAAGCTTCTGAAGCTGCCCTCATGAAAAGTGCCGATACCCAGGAAGCTGTTATCACTGCCGTAGACACGGTAGTGCTTGTCCTCTGACAGATCTTTTATCCCTGTCTGCTCAGGTCTGAGCTTTACTCCGTTTCTATAAAGCTTTGTTTCCCACTGTCCAAGGGTAGTTTTTTCGTAGCTTACAAAGGCTCTGTCAAGGGGGATAAGCATTTGTGACAGCTTATCCTGCTCACAAATTTCGGCTATCTCCTCTATGGTATAGCAATCTTTTATATCGACGCCCCCTGAATAGGAACGCTCAAGAGAAGTCATCATTCCGTCGCAGCCAAGCTTTTCACCTATGTCGCTGATAACGGAGCGTATATAAGTACCTTTTTCGCAATCAACTTTCATTACGCCCCTGCGTGAAGCTTCGTCATATTCTATTATATCAATGCTGTCGATATGGACAGCTCTCGGCTCACGCTCTATTTCTTTGCCTGCTCTTGCAAGCTCATAGAGCTTTTTGCCGTTCACTTTTATTGCAGAATACATAGGCGGCACCTGCATAATATCGCCTACAAAACTGCTTTTTGCACATTCAAGGTCGGCTCTGGTAACTGCCTTGTCGCTTGTTTTTAACGTCTTTCCTGTGCTGTCTAAGGTATCGGTGCTTACCCCAAGCTGAAAGCCTGCGGTATAGACCTTTCGTCTGTCGGGGATAATATCGCAGGCTTTTGTGGCTCTGCCCACGAAAACAGGCAGAACGCCTGTTGCCATAGGGTCAAGGGTCCCTGAATGACCCAATCTTTTTATCCTTAGAACGCCTCTGAGCTTTGCGATAACGTCAAAAGAAGTCCAGCCCTCGGGCTTTTTTACAGGCAAAATGCCGCAGATATTATCCTTGCTGTTATCCAAGCTCATCAGCCCAAGACCTTTTCCGCTTGCTTGAGAAGCTTAGCCTTTACTTCTTCAAGGCTTCCTGTTATCTCACAGCCTGCGGCTCTTATGTGTCCTCCGCCGCCAAACTCACGGCAGAATGCAGAAGCGTCTATCTCATCGTCGCTCCTTACTGATATTTTAAAGACGTTCTCGTGTCTTTGCTTAACTGTTATGCCTATTTTCACGCCCTCAACGGACAATGGTATAGAAGCAAGTCCCTCGAACTCGGCAGCGTCAACGCCACTTTTCTCCATAAGCTCTTTTGTAAGCACTATCATAGAGCATTTGCCACCGCAGTAATACTCCATATTCGCTGTAACGGACTGCTCCACCATAAGTCTGCCCTTGCTTTTTACATCAAACATTTTTCTGTTGATATAAGCAAAATCTATGCCATATGACATAAGCTCTGCACAGGCGATATGAGCCTGCGGAGTTGTGTTTTCATACTTGAAGCAGCCTGTATCAGTTGCAATGCCTGTATAAAGGCATCTCGCTATCTGACGTGATATCTTTCTGCCTGAAGCTTTGAATATCTTATACATTATAAGTGCTGCGGCAGAAGCGTCTGCTTCTACATATGACTGCTTTGCAAAATACTTGTTTGAGATGTGGTGGTCGATGCAAAGGTCGATCGCACCCTCCTCGGCATACTTTGAAAGGTTGCTGCCAAGAAGATTTGTGTCTGCGATATCCACTGCGATAACGTACTTCACATCAAATTCCTGAGGGTAATAGCTCTCATAGATAAGATCATATCTTTCGGGAAAGCTGTCGGAATTTACAACGTTAGCCTTTTTCCCCATATCTCTCAGAAAAGCGCACAGGGCAAAGCCTGAACCAAGCGTATCGCCATCGGGGCTTTTATGAGTTAAAATAAGAAAATTGTCATTTTCTTCAAATATTTTAAGAATATCCTGAAATGTCATAATATCCTTTCTCCTCTATTACTCTTCGCCGTCTTTCTCTTCTTTTTCTTCTTCGGGCAGAACTTCTTTAAGAAGCTTGTTTATCTTTGCTGAATGCTCGATAGAATTATCTGCGATAAATTTAAGCTCAGGGCATTTTTTCAGCTTCAGCACGTTTGATATCTCTCTTTTGAGAAATCCTGTTGCCGACTCAAAGCCCTTAACGGCTTCCTTTGCCTTTTCATAGCCCTCAAAGCTTGAAACATACACTTTACAGAATGAGCCGTCGCCTGCCACGTCGCAGCGGACGATAGTGAGCATATCTCCTCCGTGTATCCTTGGGTCTTTAAGGTCTCTCATTTTGCCCGATATTATTCTTCTTATATCTTCGGACATACGTCCTGCTCTGTAACCTGCCATAATATCTTTATCTCCTGCTTAAATATGCTCTTACGGGGCGGCTGTCCGTCCCGTAAGCATCATTATCAAACTCTGTATTCTTCCATATAGAACGCCTCGAAAATGTCGCCCTCCTTGATATCGGTGAACTTTTCAAGAGTGATACCGCACTCAAAGCCTGCGGCAACTTCCTTGGCGTCGTCCTTAAATCTCTTAAGGCTTGACATCTTATCCTCGGCGATAACGATACCGTCTCTTACGACTCTTATCTCGTTATTTCTGCCCACCTTACCGTCAAGAACGTAAGAACCTGCTACAGTACCAACATTGGATATCTTGTAGACCTGTCTTACCTCGATACGGGCTGTTTCCACCTCTCTGTACTTAGGAGCGAGCATACCCTTCATAGCGTCTGTTATTTCTTCTATTGCATCATAGATTATTCTGTAAAGTCTGATATCAACGCCGCTCTGCTCTGCATTCTGCTTTGCAACAGGGTCAGGACGAACGTTAAATCCAACGATGATAGCGTTTGAAGCGTTTGCGAGCATAACGTCGCTTTCAGATACAGCGCCTACGCCGCCGTGGATGACCTTAACTCTGACCTCGTCATTTGAAAGCTTTTCAAGTGACTGCTTAACAGCTTCAACTGAGCCTTGAACGTCAGCCTTGACGATGATAGGAAGCTCTTTCATTTCTCCCTCAGCTATCTGGCTGAACAGATTGTCGAGAGTTACCTTCTGATGCTGCTGGAACTGTTCTTCCTTAGCTTCATGCTTTCTCTGCTCAACAAGCTCTCTTGCAAGCTTTTCGTCTGCAACTGCGTTGAAAACGTCGCCTGCACTTGGAACTTCACCCAGACCTGTTATCTCAACAGGTGTTGACGGGCCGGCTTCCTTAATGCTTCTGCCCTTATCGTTTGTCATCGTTCTTATACGTCCGACAGAAGTGCCTGCGATTATAACGTCGCCTGACTTCAAAGTACCGTTCTGAACGAGGAGTGTAGCAACAGGGCCTTTACCCTTATCAAGTCTGGCCTCGACAACAGTACCTCTTGCAAGTCTGTCAGGGTTAGCTTTAAGCTCCTTGACCTCTGCAACGAGGAGAATGTTTTCAAGAAGCTCGTCGATACCCATACCGGTCTTTGCGGAAACAGGAACTGCGATAACATCGCCGCCCCATTCCTCGACAACGAGGGACTGCTCTGTGAGCTGCTGCTTAACTCTGTCAGGATCTGCGCCTTCTTTATCCATTTTATTGATAGCAACGATTATTGAAACGCCCGCTGCCTTTGCGTGGTTGATAGACTCGATAGTCTGCGGCATGATACCGTCATCAGCGGCAACAACGAGGATAGCGATATCTGTAACGTTCGCACCTCTTGCTCTCATGGCTGTGAAAGCTTCATGACCAGGAGTATCCAGGAACGTTATCTTCTTTCCCTCATACTCTACCTGATAAGCACCGATATGCTGTGTGATACCGCCTGCCTCAGTGTCAGTAACGTGAGCGTTTCTTATTCTGTCGAGGATAGATGTCTTACCATGGTCAACGTGACCCATAACGACAACGACAGGGCATCTTTCCTGCAGGCTCTCCTCCGGATCTTCGTCAGTTTCGATAAGTCTTTCTTCTATTGTAACGTGTACTTCCTTTTCAACCTTTGCGCCAAGCTCTTCTGCAACAAGTGCGGCGGTATCAAAGTCGACTACCTCATTGATAGAAGCCATTACGCCAAGACCCATGAGTTTTTTGATGACCTCGGTAGCTGTTACTTTAAGTCTGCTTGCAAGCTCTGAAACAACGATCTCGTCAGGTATCATGACCTTGAGCTGCTGCTTTCTTGCTCTTTCAAGCTCCAGTCTGCGAAGCTTTTCGCTCTCAGTTTCCTTCTTATGTGAGAACTGCTGTTTCTTTCTCTGCTGAGATTTCTGGGTGAGTTTCTGCTTCTTTGTGAAGTTATCCTTGCTCTTGTTCTGCTTTGAGTTTGTTTATCATACTTCTCGTTATACTTATCAAGCTCTATATAGCTTCCTCTTGTGTCGATAGTTCTCTGTGTGCCGAATGAATCGTTATCCTCAGAGATAGTATATCCGCCTGAAGCTTCTTTCTTATCAGAAAAACCGCCAAGCTGCTGACGAACGCCATGCTCTTTCTTCTTTGCAGGCTTTTTCTCCGGTTTCGGCTTCTTTTGGTCGGGCTTTTCCTTTGCCGGCTCCTGCGGTTTCGGAATATTCGGGGT
>OGPX01002523.1_pt1 | contig 10290 bp, 6 predicted proteins | sample 1553101 | NCBI WGS metagenome assembly OGPX01 (sample SAMEA2579964, study PRJEB22360) | human gut metagenome | biome: human gut; feature: human-associated habitat; material: faeces | place: Denmark | collected 2008/2010
GCGACTCTTGGCCCGCGACAGCCACATACTTGAGTGTGCTCCTGCCGCGCCCGACTTCCCGAAACCCGGAATCTGTCCGCCCTGAACGACTTTCGAAAACCCTAAAACCCGATAAATGAAGAGACCAAATTCGGAATGCTGAACAATTCTTAATTTGGACCCAATATGGCTATTAATCAGAAACAGGTACTGTCGCTTCAGCAGAAGCTCTCTCCGCAGCAGATACAGATGATCAAGCTGCTGGAACTGCCCGCCGTGCAGCTCGAACAGCGCATCAAACAGGAGATCGAAGACAATATCGTGCTGGAAGAGGAGGAGCGTTCGGCCGAGGACGAGGAGCAGCCTCCCCAGCAGATCTCCTTCGACGAATACCTCCGGGAGGACGACACGCCGTCGTACAAGAGCCGCATCAATAACTTTTCGAAGGACGACAAGCAGCGTCCGGTCTATCTGACCGAAGGACGGTCGTTGCAGGAATATCTCGTCGAGCAACTGGGCTACCGCAATCTTCCGGAGCGCGACTTGCGGCGGGCGGCCTACCTGATCGGCAGCATCGACGAGGACGGCTACCTGCGCCGCGACCTGGAGTCCGTGGCCGACGACATCGCCTTCACGATGGGGCTTGAAACGACGGCCGAGGAGCTGGAACGCCTGCTCGGAATCATTCACGAACTGGAGCCGGCGGGCATCGGCGCGCGCGACCTGCGCGAATGCCTGCTGTTGCAGATGGCGCAGATGCCGGTCAACCCCCGTCCGCGGCGGCTTGCCAGGAAGATTCTGACCAGCTATTTCGACGAGTTCGTCAAGAAGCACTACGAGAAACTGATGGCGCGGCTGCAAATATCCGAGGACGATTTCCGCGACGCGATCGCCGAGATCCGCCACCTGTCGCCCAAGCCCGGCAACCTCTACGCCGAGGGCGGCACGGACACCACGCCCTACATCATTCCGGATTTCATCCTCGACTATCAGGACGGGCGGTTCAACCTCTCGCTGAACTCCTACAACGTTCCCGAGGTGCGCGTCAACCGCCGCTATATGGAGATGATCCGCGAAATGGTGGGTTCGGACGGACGGGTCAGGGAGAAGGACAAGGAGGCCATTCAGTTCGTGAAGAACAAGATCGACTCGGCGAAGTGGTTCATCTCGGCCATCAAGCAGCGGCACGACACGCTGATGCGCACGATGCAGACCATCCTGGACTACCAGCAGGAGTATTTCAAGGACGGCGACAAGTCGAAACTCCGGCCGATGATCCTCAAGGACATCGCCGACCGCACGGGGCTGGACGTGTCGACCATCTCGCGCGTGGTGAACAGCAAGTACGTGCAGACGCAGTTCGGGATCATCCTCCTCAAATCGCTCTTTTCGGAGGCCATGCAGACCGATTCGGGCGAGGAGGTGTCGAGCTACGAGATCAAGAACATCTTGCAGCAGTGCATCGACGAAGAGGACAAGCGGCGTCCGCTGACCGACGAGACGCTGATGGACATCCTCAATTCGAAGGGCTACCGCATCGCCCGGCGCACCGTGGCCAAATACCGTGAGATGCTGGGAATACCGGTGGCAAGGCTTCGGAAACAGATATAGCCCGCTTAAGAAGCGGGATTTAAGGGCGGCAGGCTTTCGGATATCGGATTCGGGTCTGCGCTGCCTGCCTTGAAAAACGTTTTTTAAGCGGGCGGGTCATTGCGAGCGAATGCAATGAGCGTGGCAATCCGATGGATAGTCGGGAGGTTCCGACATGATCCGCAGATCGCCGCGTCGGACTGAAAGTCCTCCTCGCAATGACGCCGTCTGAACGGCGGGCATTAAAGAATTGGGAATGAACTATAAAAAAATCCCTACCGGCATATCCTGGGTCCTGCATCCGTTCCTGCTGCCCGTCTACCTGATGGCGGTGCTGCTGACGATGACCGCCTTTTCGCACTATCCTCCCAATGTGAAGTTCTATTTGCTGTGGGTGGTGGCGCTCTACGCGATCGTCATTCCGCTGCTGTCGCTCGGGGTGCTGCGCTCGCTGGGCCGCATTTCGGACTACCGAATCGACGACCGCAGGGAACGCTTCCTGCCGCTGCTCGTCGGGGCCGTCTGCTACGTGCTGTGCGCCATCACCATCGCGAAGATTCCTTCGGCGATTTTCCTGCGTAAATTCATGGTCGCCGCGGCCTGCTGCGAGGTGCTGTGTCTCGTGGTGTCGTTCTACTGGAAGATCAGCCTTCACCTAACGGGCATGGGGGCCGTCGTGGCGCTGCTCGTGGTGATGAACGTCGTGGGCGTGGGCAACATGCTCGTTCCCCTCATGGTCGCCATCCTCTGCGCCGGGGCGCTCGCGTCGGCGCGCCTCTACCTCGGATGCCACAACGGCTGGCAGGTGCTGGCCGGATTCTGCGGCGGTTTCGCCGTGTCCGTCCTCGCGGTGCTTTTTCTGTAAATCGTCCCGAAAAAATGAAAACCGGCCGGAAACAGTTTCCGGCCGGTTTTTCGTAGTTGTACCGCCTGTTAGACGCAGCCCTGGGCGAGCATGGCGTTGGCGACCTTCATAAAGCCGCCGATGTTGGCGCCCACGACGTAGTTGATGTAACCGTCGGACTGGGTTCCGTAGCGCACGCAAACCGCGTGGATGTTCTGCATGATGGACTTCAGCTTCGCGTCGACCTCCTCGGGCGACCAGGTGAGGCGTATCGAGTTCTGGGTCATTTCGAGTCCCGAGGTGGCGACGCCGCCGGCGTTGGCCGCCTTGCCCGGAGCGTAGAGCAGCTTGTGCTGCTGGAAAATCCGGATGGCGTCGGGCGTCGAGGGCATGTTGGCGCCTTCGGCGACGCACATGCAGCCGTTGTCGACCAGCGCCTGCGCCTCGTCGCCGTTCAGCTCGTTCTGCGTGGCGCACGGCATGGCGATGTCGCACTTCACGCCCCACGGGCGCTCGCCGGGGTAGTACTTGGCCGACGGATAGCGGTCGGCGTACTCCTTGATACGTCCGCGGAAGATATTTTTCAATTCCATTACATATTCCAGTTTTGCCTCGTCGATGCCTTCGGGGTCGTGGATGTAACCCGACGAATCGGAGAGCGTCACGACCTTCGCACCGAGTTGCGTCGCCTTCTGGCAGGCATACTGTGCCACGTTGCCCGATCCCGAGATGCAGACGGTCTTGCCTTTGAACGACTCCTTGCGCGTGGCGAGCATCTCCTGTGCGAAGTAGCAGGTGCCGTAGCCCGTCGCTTCGGGGCGCAGCGGGCTGCCGCCCCAGTCGCGTCCCTTGCCGGTGAGCGTTCCCGTAAATTCGTCGCGCAGGCGCTTGTACTGTCCGAACATGAAGCCTATCTCACGGCCGCCGACGCCGATGTCGCCTGCCGGGACGTCGGTGTCCTGTCCGATGTGACGTTGCAGCTCGGTCATAAACGACTGGCAGAATTTCATCACCTCATTGTCCGACTTGCCTTTCGGGTTGAAGTCCGAACCGCCCTTGCCGCCGCCCATCGGGAGCGTCGTGAGGCTGTTCTTGAAGGTCTGTTCGAAGGCGAGGAACTTCAGAATCGACAGGTTGACCGAAGGGTGGAAGCGGATGCCGCCCTTGTAGGGGCCGATGGCGCTGTTCATCTGCACGCGGTAGCCGCGGTTGATCTCGATCTCGCCTTTGTCATTGAGCCAGGGCACACGGAAAATGATGACGCGCTCGGGTTCCGCGATGCGTTCCAGAACTTTCATTTTCTGCAATACGGGGCTCGCCACGATGTGGGGAGCCAGCGATTCGGCGACCTCGCGGACGGCCTGGTGGAATTCCGGCTCATTGGGATTGCGGAGGATTAGTTGCGCCATGAAATCTTCGACGTACTGATGTGCTTGCTCGTTCATAGTCAATCTGTGTTTAAGGGTTTGTGGAATCTGTTCGGTGGTAAAAATAATGTATCTGTTCGAGTTTTGCAAGTTCTTTAAGAAATTGCTAAAATATTTTACTTATGCCGTTTGCGACTTCTGCACCCCATCTGCTTACTGTCCGGGGGAGTGCGGGGAGCGATCGGTAAATATCCGTAATAAAAAATGACAGATCCGCCGTGAATCTGTCATTTTGAAAAAAATATGAATTTTTTTCAACTATTTCGCATTTTCTCCCGTTTCCTTGCTGAATTCGAATCCGATGTATACGTTCTTGTACTGTTCGAGCAGGGCGACGATAGTCTCCATCGACGAGATTTTGCTGCCGTAGGATTTGATGATCTCGATGAGCTTGCTGACCGGGAAGACCAGTATCATTTTCGTCCCGCTGAGGGATACGTGTCCCGGAACCTCGCCCAAGTCGAGCTTTTCCTTGCCGAGTTTCTCCTTGGCGAATTTCATCGCGGCCACATGGGTCGAAGGGTCGAACGTATAGGTGCCCGACAATTTGTAATTGCCCATTTGGGTACTGAATGCGCCGTCTTTGCCGAATGTGACCGAACCTGCGCCGGACTTGATGCCCACCGTTTGGTAGACCTTGTCGAGCTGGCTTTTGACGGTACCTTCGAGCGCCGATCCCCCGAGCTGGCTCAGCAGGTCGTTGCCTTCGAATTTTACGCCCGGAGCGGAGTAGTTCCATGTCCCGACCAGCGCATATTGGGTCAGTTTGCCGTCTGTCGCCTTGTCTGCGGCCTCCGTCGCGGCCTTTTTCAGTGCTTCCTGCCAGTCCTGTGCCGACGCGGTGCCGCCTGCGAGCAGCAGTGACGCGGCGATGGACAAAAGGGTTTTCTTCATTTTTATTTATTCGTATTTACGGTTTACAGTGTTTCGAGTTCCTTGAGCCATACGGCTGCCGAGGCGTCCGAAGGCATACGCCAGTCGCCCCGGGGCGACAGAGCCACCGAACCGACCTTCGGGCCGTCGGGCATTGCCGAGCGCTTGAACTGCTGCGAGAAGAAGCGGCGGAAGAATACCTCCAGCCATTTCCGGATCGTAGCGTGGTCGTAGCTGCCGCGGAATGCCTGTTCGGCCAGGAACAGGATCTTTGCCGGGCGGTAACCTCCGCGGATGAAGTTGTAGAGGAAGAAATCGTGCAGTTCGTAAGGGCCTACCAGGTCTTCGGTCTTCTGGCTGATCCTGCCGTCCTTGTCCGCCGGCAGCAATTCCGGGCTGACCGGCGTGTCGATGATGTCGAGCAGCGTGGCGCGGGCCCCCGCATCCGATTCGGTGTCGGCCACCCATTTTACCAGATGGCGCACCAGCGTCTTGGGCACCGAGGCGTTCACGCCGTACATCGACATCTGGTCGCCGTTGTAAGTCGCCCATCCCAGGGCCAGTTCGCTCAGGTCGCCCGTGCCGACTACCAGCCCGCCCTCCATGTTGGCGACGTCCATCAGTATCTGCGTGCGTTCGCGTGCCTGGCTGTTCTCGTAGGCCGCCGAGCGGTCTTCGGGGTCGAGCCCGATGTCCCTGAAGTGTTGCAGGCAGGCGTCGCGGATCGGGATTTCGCGCACGGTGACGCCCAGGCTGCGCATCAGTTCCAGCGCATTGTTGTAAGTGCGATCCGTGGTGCCGAACCCGGGCATCGTGATGCCGATGATTCCCGTGCGGTCGAGTTGCAGCTTGTCGAACGTGCGTACCGCCACGAGCAGCGCCAGCGTCGAGTCGAGCCCGCCCGAGATGCCGACCACGGCCTTCTCGCAGCGCGTGTGTACCAGCCGCTTGGCCAGCCCGTGCGACTGTATCTGGAAGATCTCCTCGCAGCGCTGGCTGCGGTGCGCTTCGTCCTGCGGCACGAACGGCATCGGGTCGATATCGCGGTCGAGCGCCGCCGCGCGCAGCCCTTCGGGGATTTCCATTTCGATCACGGTGTTCTCCGCCGCGCCTTCATTCACGCGGAACGAGGTGTTCCTGAGGCGTTCGAATTCCAGCCGTTCGATGTCGAGGTCGGCCACGACCAACTGCTCTTCGAGCACGAAACGCTTCGCTTCGCGCAGGATCTTCCCGTTTTCGGCGATGATGCCGTTCCCGGCGAATACCAGGTCGGTCGATGATTCGCCGAAGCCGGCCGAGCAGTAGACATAACCCCCGATCGTGCGTGCCGACTGTTGCGCTACGAGCTGCCGCAGGTAGGCGTGCTTGCCGACGGCCTCGGGCGATGCCGAGAGGTTGAAGATCACCTTCGCGCCGCTGAGTGCCATGTGCGACGAGGGCGGCACTACCGTCCAGAGGTCTTCGCACAGCTCCACGCCGAACTCCGTGCCGTTGACCTCGAACGTGAGGCCTGCGCCGAAATCCGCAGCCTGCCCCGCGACGGGGATCGTCTCTTCGGAGATGCCTGCGCCCGATGCGAACCAGCGGTTCTCGTAGAATTCCGTATAGTCGGGGATATAGGTTTTGGGGACGACGCCCAGTATGCGCCCCTGCGTGAAGACCACGGCGCAGTTGTAGAGCGTCGACCCGTGGCGCAGGGGAGCGCCTGCGATCAGCGTGAGGGGGAGTTTGCGCGTGGCGCGCACCAGGCGTTCCAGCGCCTCGTCGGCCGCGTCGAGCAGTGCGGGTTGCAGCAGCAGGTCGCCGCAGGTGTAGGCCGTCAGGGCCAACTCGGGGAACGCGACGATCTCCACGCCCCGCTGTGCCGCTTCGTCGGCCATAGCGGCCATGCGCTCCGCATTGAAATCGCAGTCGCCGACCCGTACGTGCGGCACGGCCGCCGCCACTTTCAGAAAACCGAAGCTATCCATATATACGTTATGTTATTCCGCCCACAACTGCGCCAGGTTCAGGATCACCTGCTCTGTCTTGTGCATCGTGGTGAGCGAGCAATATTCGAATTTGCCGTGGAAGTTCATGCCTCCCGTGAAGAGGTTGGGGCAGGGCAGCCCCATGAACGACAGGCGTGCGCCGTCCGTACCGCCGCGTATGGGGCGTACGATCGGGTTCACGCCGGCCATTTCCATGGCTTTGAGCGCCTTGTCGATCACCTGCGGGTGCGGTTCGACCATCTTGCGCATGTTGAAATACTGGTCTTTGAGCGTCAGGGTCAGCACCCCGTCGCCGTATTTCTTCTTCAAAAGGTCGACGCAGGCCCACATGAATACCTTTTTCTGCTCGAATTTCTCCGCATCGTGGTCGCGGATGATATAGCTGACCGAGGCTTTCTCGACCGTGCCGTTCAGCCCTACGCAGTGGTAGAACCCTTCGTATCCTTCGGTGTACTGCGGACGTTCGGCGGCCGGCAGCAGCCCTTGCAGTTCGCACGCCACGTCGAGCGCATTGACCATCTTGTTCTTGGCGTATCCCGGGTGGACGTTGCGTCCCTGAATGTCGATTTTGGCGCTTGCGGCGTTGAAGTTCTCGTATTCCAGCTCACCCTCCATGCCGCCGTCGACCGTGTAGGCGAAGTCGGCGCCGAAGGCCCTGACGTCGAAGAAATCGACCCCGCGGCCCACCTCCTCGTCGGGCGTGAAGCCGATACGTATCTTGCCGTGTTTGATCTCGGGGTGTGCGAGCAGGTACTCGGCGGCGGTCATGATTTCCGCCACGCCCGCCTTGTCGTCGGCACCCAGCAGCGTCGTGCCGTCGGTATGGATCAGCGTGTGCCCCTTGAAGAACTCCAGCTCGGGGAAATCCGTGACCCGCATCGTCAGCTGGCCGTTCAGTGCGATGTCGCAGCCGTCGTACTCCTCGATGACGTGGGGTTTGACATCCTTGCCGCTCATGTCGGGCGAGGTGTCCACATGGGCGATGAACCCGATCACCGGGGCATTCTCGCAACCCGGCGTCGCAGGGACGGTGCCCATCACGTAACCGTACTGATCCATCGAGACCTCGGTCATGCCCAATGCCTCCATTTCGTCGCGCAGGGCGGCCAGCAGGACTTTCTGTTTTTCGGTCGAAGGGAACGTCGTGCTCTCCTCCGACGACTGGGTGTCGTAGGAGACGTATTTCAGGAATCTTTCTTTTAAATCCATGACAATATCTGTTTATGGTTTATTCCTCTTTTTTTGCCCGGAGCGTGTGCCATGCGAAATAGCCGATCAGTACGAGGTACATTGCCAGCCCCGTCCACTCGGCGGCGTTCGAGGCCGCCCAGCCGCTCAGGAACCAGTCCACCTCGGCGAATTTCAAGAGGGCGCTCACCACACCCATCAGCGCGCCGCCGGCGATGAAGCCCGAGGCGATGAGCGTTCCGCGGTCGAAACGCGCCTTGTTGAGCCCCTCGTCCTTCGAACGGTTCGATACGAACCATGCCACCAGGCCGCCCACGACCAGCGGTGCGTTCAGCTCCATCGGGATGAACATGCCCAGCGCGAATGCGAGGGCCGGAACACCGATCGAGGTCAGCACCAGCGCCAGTGCCGCGCCGCAGAAGTAGAGCATCCACGGGGTCTGCCCGCCCGTCATCAGGGGCTGTATCACGGCGGCCATGGCGTTGGCCTGCGGGGCCACGAGGGCGCCTTCGCCCACGAACCCGTACGATTTGTTGAGGATGATCATCACGCCGGCCACGGTTGCCGCAGCAACGAACGTGCCGAGGAATTTCCAGGCCTCCTGCTTTCGGGGCGTCGTGCCGAGCCAGTAGCCGATCTTGAGGTCGGTGATGAAGCCGCCGGCCATCGACAGGGCCGTGCAGACCACGCCGCCGATGATCAGCGCCGCCGTCATGCCCGTCGTGCCGCTCAGCCCGACGCTCACCAATACCAGTGACGAGAGGATCAGCGTCATCAGCGTCATGCCCGACACGGGGTTCGTGCCGACGATGGCGATGGCGTTGGCCGCCACGGTCGTGAAGAGGAACGCGATGACGAAGACGATCAGGATGGCCGTGACGGATTGTACCCAGCCGTCCAGCAGCCCGAAGTGGAAGAATATGAAGACCGAGATGAGCGTGGCGATCAGGATCGTGAGGATCCGCTTCATCGTCAAGTCGCGCTGCGTGCGTTCTACCGCAGCCGGGGCGGTTTTGTTGCCCCCCCCCAGTTCCGATACGGCCAGCCCTACGGCCTGGCGGATGATCTTCGACTGCTTGACGATGCCGATGATGCCCGCCATGGCGATGCCTCCGATGCCGAGCGGTTTGCCGATGAAGGCGAAGAGGTTTTCTGCCGTGAAGATGCTGGCGGGGTCGGCGAGGATGTCGGCGCGCGTCACGCCCAGCAGCGAGGCCATGGCCGCCGGGTCGATCGTGTCGGCCAGCGACCCGACGAGCGGTACGACGAGGAACCACACCAGGCACGAACCCGCCGTGATGATCATGGCGTATTTCAATCCGATGATGTAGCCCAGGCCCAATACGGCGGCCGACGTGTTGAGCGAGAATACCACCTTGAACTTGTCGGCTGCCACCTGTCCCCACGCGCAGATGCGCGTCGATACCGACTCCGTCCACATGCCGAACGTGCCTACCGCGAAGTCGTAGAGGCCGCCTATGAGACCTGCCACGGCCAGCAGTTTGGCCTGGTTGCCGCCCTTCTCGCCCGAGATCAGCACCTCGGTCGTGGCCGTAGCCTCGGGGAAGGGGTATTTCCCGTGCATCTCCTTGACGAAATATTTGCGGAACGGGATCAGCAGCACGATTCCCAGCAGCCCGCCGAAGAGCGACGAGAGGAACACCTGGTAAAATGCCGCGTCGAGCCCGAGGATGTAGAGCGCCGGGAGGGTGAAGATGGCACCCGCGACGATCACGCCCGACGAAGCGCCGATCGACTGGATGATGACGTTCTGTCCCAGCATGTTCCTCTTACCCATCACGTTGCCCATGCCGACGGCGATGATGGCGATCGGGATCGCCGCTTCGAATACCTGTCCGACCTTCAGGCCGAGGAAGGCCGCGGCGGCCGAGAAGACGATGGCCATGACGATACCCATCGTGACCGAGTAGGGCGTCACCTCCTTCGGGTTGGACGAAGCCGGCATCACGGGCGTGTACTCTTCGCCCGGCTTGAGTTCGCGGTAGGCGTTTTCGGGCAGCGAAGTTTGGATTTTTTCGGGTTCCATGTATGATTATGAATTTTGAATTCTGAATTTTGAATTTTGAATTGCAATCGTTCGGTTTTGCCGAACGATTAGCGGTTGTCGCCGCTGCCCGTCAGGTGGTTGCGCTGCATGCGCGAGCGGAGTTTGTCTACGTTCATCTGCGCCACGTCGTCCAGTTCGTAGCCCAGGTCGCGGGCGAGGGTGGCGCAGTACCACATGACGTCGCCGATCTCCTTGACGATTTCGAGTTTCTTCTCGGGGGTGAACTCCTCGTGGGCGTCGCGGATCACTTTTTTGACCTTGTCGGCCACTTCGCCCGCTTCGCCCGTAAGTCCGAGCGTGGGGTAGATGATGCGGCTGTCGTCGGGGTAG
>OGPX01002527.1_pt1 | contig 10260 bp, 8 predicted proteins | sample 1553101 | NCBI WGS metagenome assembly OGPX01 (sample SAMEA2579964, study PRJEB22360) | human gut metagenome | biome: human gut; feature: human-associated habitat; material: faeces | place: Denmark | collected 2008/2010
GTTGAAGGTACTCTGTGCCGACTTGATTTCAGGACGCGCTGTCAAAGCAGCCATATATTGCTTCGTCACATCGAAGAATTTTTCCAGATCACCACCAGTCTTATCCTGCATGTTCAACTCGATATCACTGGATGCGGAATACCCTGGGATCATAGGCGGAGTAAAGAACAGCACCTGTGCATCCTTCACAATCTTTTGCGCACGCATGAACAAACTGCCATACACAATATCCGAACTCTGCATCATGGAACGTTCTTCCCAATCTTTCAACTTGATAATGAACGAACCGTATGAAGGCCCCTGGCCACCGATAAAGCTGAAACCAATAATGGCCGTACGCGATTTGACTGCCGGGTCGGCAGCGATCAGGCTATCCACCTTGTTCATCACCTCTATCGTACGTTCCTGGGAAGTTCCCGGAGGCAGCGTCACCGCTCCCATGATCGTACCGGTATCTTCATTCGGAACCATACCTGTCGGGGTCACATTCATCAAAACAACAAGCAGGACGATACATCCGGCAACGATACCAAACGAAAGCCATTTCTTTTGGATAAAGAATACAACACGTTTTTTATAGCTGTTCAGCAAAGAGTCGTATGCGGCATTGAAAGAAGAGTGGAAACGGGAGACGAAAGTCGATTTCTTCTCATGCCCTTCTTCGTGCGGCTTCAAGAACATCGCACACAGAGCCGGACTCAGCGTCAAGGCGTTCAATGCAGACAAACCGATCGAGATAGCCATCGTCAAACCGAACTGGCGATAGAATGTACCGGCCGTACCGCTCATGAAACTTACCGGAATAAACACGGACATCATGACCAACGTAATGGAGACGATAGCACCGCCCAGCTCGTTCATGGCATCGATAGAAGCCAGTTTCGCTGATTTGTATCCCTGGTCCAACTTGGCATGGACACCCTCGACGACCACGATCGCATCATCGACCACGATCGCAATGGCGAGCACCATGGCACAAAGAGTCAGCAAGTTCAAGCTAAAGCCGATCAGCGACAGCATGAAGAACGTACCGATCAACGCAACCGGGATCGCGATAGCCGGAATCAAAGTCGAACGTAAATCCTGCAAGAAGATATACACAACGATAAATACCAGGATGAAGGCTTCGATCAACGTCTTGAGCACCTCATGGATAGAAGCGTACAAGAAGTCGTTGGCATTCATACCGACGTCGATCTTCAAGCCCGGAGGCAATATCTTTTCTGTTTCTTCCAGTAGGTTCTGGATATTATTGATGGTTTCCGTCGCATTGGTTCCTGCCATCTGATAAACGATACAAGTTACGGCACTATGACCGTTTACTTTATTGACAAAGTTATAAGTCAGACGTCCCAATTCGATATCGGCGATATCTTTCATACGGAGCACTTCACCATCCGGCAAAGCTTTCACAACCATGTTCTCAAATTCGTTCACTTCCTGCAAACGTCCCTTATAACGGATCGTATACTGGAAACTCTGGTTACCCTGTTCACCAAACGAACCCGGAGCGGCTTCCACGTTCTGCTCAGCCAAGACGCCTGCAACGTCATTCGGAACCAGTTTATACTGTGCCATCACATCCGGCTTCAGCCAGATACGCATGGAATAGTCTGTTCCTAACACGTTTGCATCACCCACACCAGGTACACGCTGTACTTCCGGAATCAGGTTGATCTTGGCATAGTTCTCGATAAATCGCTGGTCGTAACGGTCCTCGGCATCATAAACAGAGAACACGATCAACATGGAGTTCTGACGTTTCTGAGTCGTCACACCGATCTTGGTTACTTCGGCCGGCAGCAAACCTTGTGCCATGGAAACACGATTCTGCACATTGACGGCAGCCATGTCAGGATCGGTACCCTGTTTAAAATAAATGGAGATTTCGGCCGATCCGTTATTCGAAGCCGATGAAGTCATGTACATCATGTTCTCCACACCATTGATCTGGTCTTCCAGCGGCGCAATCACACTATTCAATACCGTCTGTGCGTTTGCCCCCGTATAAGTAGCTCTCACCGAAACGGTTGGAGGGGCAATATCCGGATATTGGGTAATAGGCAAGGACAGCAAGCCTAATATACCCAGTATGACAATCAAGATGGAGATCACCGTTGAGAGCACCGGGCGGTTTATAAATCTATCTAATTTCATATCTTCTGTTTTTAACGAACAAATGGAAGTTATTAATTAAAAGCGGTCTTCAGATTACCTTCGTTCTGATCTTTCAAGGCCTGATCATATTTCGCTTTCTGCTGTTCCGGCGTGATCGGCTGAATAGCCTGGCCGTCATGGAGGTTCTGTACGCCTTCAATCACGATTTTGTCACCGGATTTCAAACCATTTGTCACCAGGTAATTCTTCCCGTCATCCAGATTAGAGATCTGAATCTCCGTATTCTTCACGGAATTGTCCGCCTGCAAGACGAAAACAAACTTTTTGTCCTGGATTTCGACAGTAGCGGACTGAGGGATAATAATAATCCCATCCATCGTGTATGGGAATATGATGTTGCCGGTACCGCCGCTTCTCAATATATTTTTATCATTCGGGAAAACAGCACGCATGCTGACAGACCCGGTTGACTGGTCGATTACACCGCTAACGGCATCGATCTTGCCGTCAGACTGATAAGTTGTGCCGTCAGACAGCTGCAAGCGGACAGCCGGCATCTTTTCCAGCTGTTCTTTCAAAGTACCCCCGGCTCTTGTCAGACGCAGCAGCTCTTTCTCCGTCATAGAAAAATAAACATACACGTCGTTGATTTCGGATACGGTTGTCAACGGCTGCGAAACAGAGGGGCTGCCCAGACTTCCGATACGGTACGGAAATGTACCGACAACGCCATTCGACGGGCTTGTCACCGTACAGAAAGATAAATTCTGATTTGCGCTTACCAAAGATGCTTCTGCCTGAGCCAGGCTTGCCTTGGCAGACATAAGCTGGTTGACCGCTGTCTGATACTCAAAATCACTGATAATCTTCTGATCGAACAAAGCCTTTTTATTCTTTTCGGTCAGGGTCAAAGTAGCGACATTGGCTTTAGCCATCTCGACAGCCGCTTTTGCCTGTCCGACCGCAGCAGCATACTGGGTCGGATCGATCTGGAACAAAGCCTGCCCTTTACGAACTGTTGCTCCTTCATCCACACATAACTTAACGATAAAACCCGAAACCTGGGGGCGTACCTCAATATCCTGCGTTCCTCTGATCGTCGCCGGATAGGATGTTGTCTGGTCGCTCGTTGTCGAATTGACAGCAAGGACAGCAAATTCATTATCCCCTAACTTCATACCGCTTTGATTGTTCCCGCAAGCGGTTAATAAAGATACCCCTACTGCAAACAATGCAATTTGCCTTAATTGGGTAATAGTAGTTCTCAACATTTGTTTATCCATATTCATTATTATATATCTTCTATACTATTCTTGTTTTTAGTCATTAGAAGGCCATCAAAAAGCCATCGCAACGGGTGAGATCCGCTGCATCCATAGTAAAAAAATTCCACAACGATGCTGTCCTAAACTTATGGGTTCATAGCCTATTCCTCATAAAAAGCGTACAAATGTAGAATCTTTTTGTTGTACTTTTTCCGTTTATACAATCTTTTATACTAAAAAATTGCTTATTTTATATTTCTGTATCAGAGATATATTGAGAATTTGACCAATCGAAAATATATTCGTTTAAATTGATACATAATTTTAACACAGAATTTGTTTATTCAATAATTTATCCTAATTTTACGGCTTATATAACCTAAATAATCAATTCATATGGAACCAAAGTTTATGATATCGGAAGTGTTCGGCACTTCATGGAAGTACACTAAATCTCAGATCTGGGTACTGGTAGGGCTGTTTATCGGATATTTTATCCTGTCATCAATCATTAGTCTGTTCGGTATGCCAGCGCAAGGTTCGATGGTCGGTAAGATCATCGTGAATCTGATCAGTGCCGTCATATCCAGTGCTTTCATGTTGGGCTACATAAAAAATCTGTTCCAGACAATGGATGGAGAAGAACCACAGTTTTCCGCATACGGGCAGCAATCCCGTAAAATCTTCACTTATCTTATTGCCAGTATCATTATGGGGATCGCAGTGGCTATCGGAATATTCTTACTGATTGTTCCGGGTATCTATCTGGCTATCCGCCTGCAATTTTATTCTGCCTATATCGTAGAGGAAGACTGCGGAATTATAGAATCACTGCAAAAAAGCTGGGACTTGACTAAAGGACAGGGGATGCCGTTGTTTTTATTACTGTTGGCCATGATCGGCACTGCGATCGTCGGTTGCATCTTGTTCTTCGTCGGACTCTTTGTCGCCGTTCCTCTTATCTATATGATGCAGTGCTACACATTCAGAAAATTAAATACGATTTCAACAGAAGAAGAAGTACAACAACTATAATATCAAATCATAAATAGACAACAGCCCGCAAAAATAAACATTCTGCGGGCTGTATAGCTTTCCGATCTATGGGTAAGACATATAGAATCAAAGACATTGCAGAGATGTCCGGAGTTTCGACCGGAACCGTCGACCGCATATTGCACAACCGAGGCAAAGTATCCGAAGAGGCACAGAAAAAAGTAGAAAAAGTTTTAAAAGAAATAGACTATCACCCGAACCTGATAGCCCGTTCCCTTGCACTAAAAAAGAACTACCATTTTATCACTCTGATTCCTTCTTTTGCAAAAGGCGAATATTGGGATAAACTTTGCGAAGGAATAGATAAAGCAGAGCAGGAACTTTTCAGCTACAACGTAGAAGTCGAACGTATGTGCTTCAATCAATACGACAAAAGCAGTTTCGACGAGCTCATTCCCCGGATCGAAAAAGCCGACTGTCAGGGAGTCGTGATTGCAACACAGTTCCATGACAGTGTCGTCAAGTTGGCATCCCGGCTGGATCAGTTACAAATACCTTACATACTGATAGACGCATTCATTGAAAACACCAATTGCGTGGCCTATTACGGGACCAACTCGTATGATTCCGGATACATTGCCGGCCGTTTGCTATACGAACAAATCAACCCGACCGAAAATATCGCAATCTTCCGCTTTATCCGCAAAGGAGAAATGCAGGTAACCCAGGTCATGAAACGCGAGGAAGGCTTCAGGACTTATCTGGCAGAAAAGAACTATAACGGACGTATCTATTCTGTACAATTACATGCCGACGAACCGGAAAAGAACATAAGCATACTGAATACTTTCTTAGAAGAGCATAAAGAGGTGAACGCAGGTATCATATTCAACTCCCGTGCCCACTTACTGGGAAAATACTTCCGCGATAAAGGAGAGAAATTCAGATTGATCGGCTATGATGTGATAGACCCGAATATCACTTGCCTAAATGACGGTTCCATCACGCACCTGATCGCCCAACGGCCGGAAGTGCAGGGATTCAATTGCATACGGGCACTGTTCCGCCATTTAGTCCTCAAAGAAAAAGTGGAACAGATCAATTATATGCCGATTGATATCCTGATGAAAGAGAATATCAAATACTACAACAATTATATTTGAAAACATAAAAAGGTATTTTTTATCCGTTTTCTTTTTGTTTGATAAATAAATACTATACTTTTGTGCCCAATGTGTGCGCGAGCACAATAAGATAGTAACAATGAAATTATCACAATCATAAACAATAAAAATATGGCTAATTTATTTTGCGTTAAAGACAAAGTTGTCATTATTACCGGTGGAGCCGGGATCTTAGGCAGAGGTATTGCTGGTCACCTTGCTGAAGAAGGTGCTAAAATCGTTATTCTTGACCGTGCAGCCGAAGTTGGTGAACAAATTGTAGCCGACATCAAAGCTAAAGGAGGAGAAGCAAGCTTCTTCCTGACCGACGTATTAAACAAAGAAATTCTGGAACAGAACAAAAAAGATATCCTGGCCAAATATGGTCGTATCGATGCATTGCTGAATGCAGCCGGCGGTAATATGGCTGGCGCGACCATCGGACCGGACAGCACGATTTTCGACCTGAACATCGACGCTTTCCGTAAGGTGGTAGACCTGAATCTGTTCGGAACAGTTCTCCCGACAATGGTATTTGCCGATGTAATGGCTAACCAAAGAGAAGGTGCTATCGTTAACTTCTCTTCCGAATCCGCCTTGCGCCCGCTTACCCGCGTCGTGGGTTATGGTGCTGCCAAAGCCGCCATTTCCAACCTGACTAAATACCTGGCCGGTGAACTGGCGATCAAATTCGGAGAAGGTTTGCGTGTAAATGCAATTGCTCCGGGATTCTTCCTGACGGAGCAGAACCGTACTTTGATGACAAATCCGGACGGATCTTACACTCCACGTGCTGAATCTGTCATTGCACATACTCCGTTCAGACGTCTGGGTACACCGGATGAATTATTTGGTACAATCCAATACTTGATCAGCGACGCTTCCAAATTCGTAACTGGAACAATCGCTATCGTAGACGGTGGTTTTGATGCATTCTCTATTTAATCTCACAATTAAAAACAAGACATTATGTATTTATGTGAACAAACATGGCGCTGGTACGGACCGAACGATCCTGTTAGTCTTTCCGATATCCGCCAGGCCGGCGCTACCGGAATTGTAAATGCCTTGCATCATATCCCGAACGGAGAAGTATGGACTGTCGAAGAAATACAGAAACGCAAGGATATGATCGAAGCAGCCGGCTTACGCTGGAGCGTAGTGGAAAGTGTTCCCGTACACGAACATATCAAAACACAAAGCGGAGACTTCCAGAAATATATCGACAACTATAAAGAAAGTATCCGTAACTTGGCTGCATGTGACATCCGTGTGATTACTTACAATTTTATGCCGGTTCTGGACTGGACCCGTACAAACTTGGCTTACACCATGCCTGACGGCTCTAAAGCATTACGTTTCGAACGTGCAGCTTTTATGGCTTTCGATCTCTACATCCTGAAACGCCCTGCTGCAGAACAGGAATATACAGACAAAGAAAAAGCAATCGCAAAAGCCCGTTTTGACGAGATGAGCGAAGATGACAAAGCACTGCTAGTACGCAACATGATCGCTGGTCTGCCCGGCTCCGAGGAAAGTTTCACATTGGATCAGTTCCGGGCCGAACTGGATCGTTACAAAGACATCGATGCGGAAAGACTCCGCGCCAACTTGATTTATTTCCTGAAAGAGATTACTCCGGTTGCCGACGAAGTAGGCGCACGTATGGTTATCCATCCGGATGATCCTCCCTACTCGATCTTAGGCTTGCCCCGTATTTTGAGCACTGAAGAGGATTTCCGCAAGTTGATCGAAGCCGTACCAAACAAAAGCAATGGTTTATGCCTCTGTACCGGCTCATTCGGTGTTCGTGGGGATAATGACCTAGCCGGTATGATGAAACGGTTCGGTGACCGTATCGACTTCGTCCATATACGTAGTACCAAACGCGATGAAGCCGGAAACTTCTTCGAAGCAAACCTGCTGGAAGGAGACGTGAACGTTTATGAAGTAATGAAAGCCCTTCTTGAAATCGAGCAGGAACGCGGTTGCTCAATCGCTATGCGTCCGGATCACGGGCATCAGATGATCGATGACTTGCACAAGAAGACTAATCCAGGTTATTCCTGTATCGGTCGTTTGCGTAGTTTGGCTGAATTGCGTGGTTTAGAACTGGGTATTGCCTGTTCTTTATTCAAATAATGAGTGACGAGTAATCACAAATAGTTTGGCATTGAAAGGCGTCTGATTCTTTTTCGGACGCCTTTTTCATTTTACCTCTCTCCCGTTTCACTTTTTTTCCTATTTTTGTAGTGTCAATAATTTTACAAAATGTCTAAAACACACTACAGCATATTGTCAGTCATATTATTACTAGTGTTAAGCGCATGCCATTCTTTGTGGACGGCTCAAACGCAGCCTGCCCCGCAGCAGGAATCAATCCTGGTCCTGCCAACAACGGATATTCCTCTTCCAAACACAGATTTTGCTTTTCTGTTTCCGGAAGAACCGAAACTGTACGAACAAACATCTCCCCGCAAAAATATAACAGTAAACTTCTCCAACAGAGAAAAAAATGATATTGCCGTAACGGATCCGCTCCTGATGGCAGATGAGAATTCGATGCTTATCGATTTAAGCCTGATACAGAAAGAAGACTATGCTTTCCCTTTACCCGGCGCAAAAGTAATCTCTCCATATGCCGGACGTAGAAAACACCATTCGGGTGTAGATTTGAAAACTTGCGCCAATGATACGATCATATCAGCATTCGACGGAATCGTCCGTCTAGCTAAGCCTTATTATGCATACGGAAACGTAATTGTTGTACGCCATTACAACGGATTGGAAACAGTCTATAGCCATAACTCCAAAAATCTGGTCAAGCCGGGAGACTATGTAAAAGCCGGACAACCGATTGCACTGACCGGACGCACAGGAAGAGCTACGACGGAACACCTTCATTTTGAAGTACGGGTAAACGGGCAACACTTCAATCCGAATCTGGTATTCGACCTGCAAGAACGGAAACTTAACAATCAATGCCTGGTATTCACCCAAAAAGGTGGCAAAATTGCAGTGAAGCCCGTCGAACTAATGCCTCATCAGTTTGCAGGAGACTACAGTTACTCACCTGCCTCCTGTAAAAACAAGGAACAGATAGAAAGCAAAAAGGAAACTCTGTAACCCCCTTTTCAATGCCCCTGCAAAGCTTCTATCTGAAGATTGATATTAACGGTAAACAAGCGGACTGATATCGCCAACAAAATAATACCGAAGAACTTCCGGATAATATAGATTCCGCCTTTTCCAAAAAAGCGTTCGATACGGGCTGTCATGCGAACGACAAAATAGACCCATATCATATTCAGTATTAAGGCTATCACAATATTGACATTAGCATACTCCGCCCTCAAAGATAATAATGTGGTAAACGAACCGGCACCCGCCAGTAAAGGAAAGACCAACGGAACCAGTGTCGCCTCCTTTATCGGTCCCTGATTTTTAAAGATTTCTATATCGAGTATCATTTCCAGTGATAACAGGAAAATAACAAACGAACCTGCCACTGCAAACGATTCGATATCCACATGGAAAAGCCGTAGCAGGACATCGCCTGCGTAGAAGAACCCGATCATCAACAAAAAAGAGATAACCGTTGCCTTCATAGCATTCACGTCCTTACCCTTTTCTTTCAAATTGATAATAATTGGAATGGAACCAATAATATCAATCACAGCAAATAACACAATGAATGCACTGATCATTTGCTGAAAATCAAAACTTTCAAACATAAGATACCCTTTTAATTGCTCTAAAGATACAAAATCTTTTCCAAGAGTCGACTGACAAATAGTAACAATCGCTTCGATAGACAACGTTTTTTCATACTAAATCAGAATCTCTTCACGAAAAAATAGCGACCTTTGCGTACACTTATATTGCTCCAAGCAAGAAAGTAATTAAATGTTGTCGGGAGATATGGATATAAAAACGATTTTAAAAAAGTATTTGGTATTTGTCATTGGATTATATTTTTTAGCTGCAGGAATCGTCCTGATTATACATTCCGCTTTAGGAACGACTCCTATTTCAAGTGTAAATTATGTGTTAAGCCTCAACAGCCCTCTTTCTTTAGGGACCTGTACCTTTATCGTAAACGTATTGCTGATACTAGGACAGTTTTGGTTAATCCGAGGGACGAAAAGTCGTCAAGACCAAATATCTATCCTGTTGCAAATTCCATTTTCGTTCATATTTTCAACATTCATAGATTTCAATATGTCACTCGCTGAAGACCTGCATCCATCCAATTATATAACGTCGATTGCGCTGTTACTGTTGGGTTGTCTCATCCAGTCTATTGGTGTCGTATTAGAAATCAAACCCCAGGTTGCGATGATGAGTGCAGAAGGATTCGTCAACTACGCCGCCCGCCGTTACAATAAAGAGTTCGGAAAATTCAAGGTCATTTTCGATTTCACTTTAGTAACGGTCGCCATCATTTTATCACTGATCTTCACTCAACGGATCGAAGGAGTCAGAGAAGGCTCTCTGATAGCAGCCTGCATCACAGGCTATATCGTGAGTTTCCTGAACAATAAAATCATGACTCGAAAAATGCTTTCCAGGATTTCTTCCATACTGAAATAGTTTTTTTCTTATTTTTGTGCTTCATTAGAAAAGAAGATCCGTTTTTAAGTGAGTAAAATAGGCGAACACGAAGAAGATCCAATCCTGTTATTTTCATTTCTGAAAGGAGACTATAATGCTTTTTC
>OGPX01002528.1_pt1 | contig 10249 bp, 5 predicted proteins | sample 1553101 | NCBI WGS metagenome assembly OGPX01 (sample SAMEA2579964, study PRJEB22360) | human gut metagenome | biome: human gut; feature: human-associated habitat; material: faeces | place: Denmark | collected 2008/2010
GGAATACTTATTCTAACTAATGATAATGAAATAAAATTAACAACGTATGACTTAGAAATCGGAATAGAATATGTGATGGAATGTGAAGTAAAAGAACAAGGAAGTACAGTAGTAAATGCTATAATGTTTAGTGAAATAATAAGAAAACTACCTGATACAGAAATTTATATTACATTAAATGAAAACAATTTATTGGAAATTGAATGTGAAGGAGCATTATATAAATTAACAACAATGAATCCTGAAGAATTTCCAGAATTACCTAAAATAGAAGTAGAAAATTCAATTGATTTAGAACAAAACATGTTAAGAAATATGATAAGAAAAACAATATTTGCAGTTAGTAACGAAGAAAATAGACCTATATTCACAGGTTGTTTATTTGAAGTGGAAAACAATAAATTAAATGTTGTTGCAGTAGACGGATTTAGATTAGCATTAAGAAGCATCTATCTACAAAATAAAGTTAATGACTTTAAAGCAGTAATACCTGGAAAAACATTAAATGAAATTAATAAAATTTTACAAGATTCATTTGATCATATAAAAATTGGAATTGCAAAAAATCAAGCATTATTTGAGATGGAAAATTGTAAAATTGTTACTCGTATACTAGATGGAGAGTTTTTAAATTACAAATCTGTTATTCCAAGTAATTGGGAAACAAGGATTAGAGTAAATAAGAATAATATACAAAATAGTTTTGAAAGAATTAGCTTAATTTCAGCATCATCTATAGAAAAAGAGAAAAAATATCCAGTAAAAGTTTCTATAGATATTGGTAAATTGACTATTTCTTGTACAAATCAAACAGGAGAAGCTAAAGAAGAAATATATGTATCAACAGAAGGAAAAAATATAGAAGCAGGATTTAATCCCAAATATTTTCTTGACAGCTTAAAAGCTATTGATGATGAAGAAGTTTTTGTTGAATTTGGGACAAGTATATCCCCATGTTTAGTAAAATCTGTGGAAAACAATGAATATGTTTATATGATTTTACCAATAAGATTAAAAGAATAAAAGTTTGGTCAGGGGGAAATCTTCTGACCAAACTTTTATTATGAAAGATTAAATAAGCTCAAAACAAGTAAACATAATATGAAAATAAAATTTTTAATAATTAATTTTGAAAAAAAGAATAAAATAGTATAAAATATGTAGATTGCTGTAAATCGACTGAAATGAATTTATATGAATTTATATGATTTTATATGAATTAATTTAAATAAAAATAAATAAAAGAAAGGATTGAAAAAATGAGTACATATTATGCAGGAGAATATGACGTAGTAGTAATTGGAGCAGGACATGCAGGATGTGAAGCTGCATTAGCATCAGCAAGACTTGGAATGAAAACAGCGATATTCTCAATAAGTTTAGAAGCAGTAGCAAACATGCCATGTAATCCACATATAGGTGGAAGTTCAAAAGGACATTTAGTAAGAGAAATAGACGCTCTTGGAGGAGAAATGGCGAAAAATATAGATAAAACAATGATACAAATAAAAATGCTTAATACTTCAAAAGGACCAGCAGTACATTCATTAAGAGCACAAGCAGATAGAAAAAGATATCAAATGGAGATGAAACATACATTAGAAAAACAAGAAAATTTAGATTTAAAACAGGCTGAAATAGTTGACATAAAGTTGAAAAACAACAAAGTAAAATCAATAGAAACAGATATAGGTGCAATATATAATGTTAAATCAATAATTGTTGCAACTGGAACATATTTAAAAGGAAAAATCTTCATTGGAGATTATTCAAGAGAAAGTGGACCAGATGGAGTGTTTCCAGCAAATAAATTATCAGAATCATTAAGAAAAATAGGTGTAAATTTAATAAGATTTAAAACAGGAACACCAGCAAGAATAAATAAAAAAAGTATAGATTTTTCGAAAATGGAGGTTCAAACCGGCGATTCAGACATAATTCCATTCTCATTTGAAGATAAAATGAAAAATTTTAGTCAAGTAAATTGTTGGCTAACTTATACAAATGCAGAAACACATAGAATAATAAGAGAAAATTTACATAGATCACCATTATATGGTGGAGAAATAGAGGGAACTGGACCAAGATATTGTCCTTCTATAGAAGATAAAGTTGTAAGATTTGCAGATAAAGAAAGACATCAGGTTTTTGTAGAGCCAATAGGAATGGATACTGATGAAATGTATATACAAGGAATGAGTTCATCTCTTCCAGAAGATGTACAAATAGCCATGTACAGGACACTTCCAGGCCTAGAACACTGCGAATTTACACGTCCTGCTTATGCAATAGAGTATGATTGTATTGATCCATCAGAATTAAAATTGTCATTAGAGTATAAAAATATAGAAGGATTGTTTTTTGCAGGTCAAACAAATGGTACATCAGGATATGAAGAAGCTGCATGTCAAGGCTTAATTGCTGGAATAAATGCTTCACAGAAAATAAAAGGAAAAGAACCAATGATATTAGATAGAACAGAAGCATATATTGGAGTTTTAATTGATGATATTGTAACAAAAGGAACAAATGAGCCATATAGAATGATGACATCAAGAGCTGAATATAGGCTACTTCTAAGGCAAGACAACGCGGATTTAAGATTAACTGAAAAAGGGCATGAAATAGGTTTAATTTCAGATGAGAGATATGAAAAATTTGCAAAAAAGAAACAAAAGATTAATGAAGAAAAGAAAAGATTAGAAGAAACTATCGTAAAACCTACGAAGGAAGTAAATGAATACCTGAAAAAGCAAGGAACATCAGAACTTACAACAGGTTCAACACTTGCGGAATTATTAAAAAGAACAGAAATCACATATGATTCACTTGAAGAAATAGATAAAGAAAGACCAGAATTAGGAGAGCAAATAAAAGAAGAAGTGGAAATACAGGTAAAATATGATGGGTATATAAAAATGCAAGAAGCACAAGTTGAAAGATTCAAAAAAATGGAGAAAAAATTATTGCCAGATGAATTTGACTATGATACAATTAAAGGAATTAGTTTAGAAGCTAAGCAAAAACTTAATAAACATAAACCACATTCAATAGGACAGGCTTCTAGAATTTCTGGAGTTTCACCTGCAGACATATCAGTTTTATTGGTATTTTTTAAGAATTTTACCAGTAGGGACACCCATTAATGGTAAAATTTTTTACCACTGGGGACACCCATTGTTATAGCGAAAAAAAGAGAAAGAGGTAGATATAATGAAGATAGAAGAGTTTTTTAATAAAATGAAAGAATACGAAAAATTTTCTGATTTTCATTTTTGCGTGGAGCAACTTGAACAGTTTTTTGTGTATATGAATATGCTAATTGAATGGAATGAAAAAATGAATTTAACAGCTATAATTGAACCAAATGAGATTATTTTAAAACATTTTATAGATTCAATTACTATCTTAAATGAAATTGAAAATAATTCCAAAATAATTGATGTGGGAACAGGAGCTGGATTTCCAGGGGTACCACTAGGGATAATGAATCCTACATTAAAAATAACATTAGCAGATTCTTTAAATAAGAGATTAATATTTTTGCAAGAAGTTGTAAATAAACTTAATTTGAAAAATATAGAAATAATCCATGCAAGAGCAGAAGATTTAGGTCAGAATAAGAGATATAGAGAAAGCTTTGATATAGCAACATCAAGAGCAGTTGCAAATTTATCAACATTATCAGAATATTTAATTCCTCTTGTAAAAAAAGATGGAAAAGTAATAAGTATGAAAGCAGGAGGAGCGCAAGAAGAAATAAAAGCAGCAGAAAAGGCAATTAAAATATTAGGAGGAAAGATTGATAAGATAGAAGAATTTAATTTACCTCAAACAGATATTGAAAGAACAATAGTATTGATAAAAAAGGAAGAACATACACCAGGTAAATATCCTAGAAAGTCTGGAATTCCAAGTAAAGAACCAATTAAATAATAATATGATTTACCAGAGGGACGTCCCTACTGGTAATTTTTTTGCTAAAATTAAATGTTCCCATTGGTAAAAATTAAAAAATCTATTGACATATTGAAAAAAATTATATATTATAAGTAAAGAAATTTACAAAAGTAAAAATTTAGCAATTTAAGAAAGGATGACGCAAAAATGGGAAAAGTTATATCAGTAGCAAATCAAAAAGGTGGAGTTGGAAAAACAACAACAACAGTAAATTTGAGTACTTTGTTGGCAAAGAAAGGAAAAAAAGTTTTATTAATTGATACTGACCCTCAAGGAAATGCGACAAGTGGATTAGGTATTACAAAAGAATTAGAATTTTCAGTATATGATATCTTGGTAGGTGATACAACATTTGTTGAAACAGTGCAAGATACAGCAATTAAGAATTTAAAGATTTGCCCTTCAAACATAAGTTTGGCTGGAGCTGAGGTAGAGCTTGTATCTATGATGTCTAGGGAACAAAGGCTGAAAGTAAAATTAGATGAGGTTAAAGATCAATTTGACTATGTTTTGATTGATTGTCCACCATCTTTAGGGCTAGTTACATTAAATGCTTTTACTGCTTCTGATAGTGTATTGATTCCTGTTCAGTGTGAATATTTTGCTCTTGAGGGATTAGGACAATTGTTAAATACTGTAAATTTAGTAAAAAAACATTTAAATAAAAGCTTAGAGATAGAAGGGGCTTTATTAACAATGTATGATGCAAGAACAAACCTTTCTAATCAAGTAGTGAAAGAAGTAAAAAAATATTTTGAAGATAAAGTTTATAAAACTGTAATACCAAGAAATGTAAGACTAAGTGAAGCTCCAAGCTATGGAATGCCAATTTCATTATATGATGCAAGATCTAAGGGAGCTAAGGCATATGACAAACTAACAAAAGAGTTTTTGAAGAATAATGCTTAATAAAAATAATAATTTAAATAAAAAGATTAGGGGGAATAGATATGCCAAAAATGACAGGACTAGGAAAAGGATTAGATGCTTTATTTGGGGGAGCACCAATGGAAATGCAAGAAGAACAAAAAAAAGAAGAAATTGAAAGTAATGAAAATTTAAAATCATTGAAAATAACAGAGGTTGAGCCTAATAGAGAACAACCAAGAAAAAATTTTAACCAAGAATCTTTAGAAGAATTGGCTGAATCAATAAAAACATATGGTGTAATACAGCCAATTGTAGTATCAAAACGAGATGGATATTATGGAATTGTTGCTGGTGAAAGAAGATGGAGAGCTGCAAAAATTGCTGGATTAGAAGAAATTCCAGCTATAATTAGAGATGATGATGAACAAACTAATAAAGAAATAGCTTTAATAGAAAATATACAAAGAGAAGATTTAAATCCATTTGAAAAGGCTTTGGGAATACGTAGATTGATGGACAAATATGGATTAACACAAGAACAAGTATCAAAGAAATTGGGAAAGAGTAGAAGTACTATTTCAAATACTGTTAGAATATTATATTTAGCTCCAGATGTATTGGAATTAGTAAAACAGGGTAAACTAACTGAGGGTCATTGCAAAGCTTTGGCAGGAATAGAAGATGCAGATCGTCAATATGCTGCAGCCCTAAGAATGATTGATAGAGGAGAATCTGTTAGACAAGCTGAAAGTAAAAATAGAATTACTAAAAATGAAAAGAAGATAGACCCTAAATATAGATATTTGTATGAAGATATTGAAGATAGATTTCAAGGTTTCTTTGGAACAAAGGTTAAATTAGATCAAGGAAAAAGAAAAGGAAGAATTATAATAGAATATCACAATAATGAAGATTTAGAGAGAATGTTAAACCTTATAAAGGGAGAACAAAATATATAAAAAAGTAGGCATAAAATAAAAAAGAAAAATAATTAAAAAAAGCCTTGACAAGCGATAGGAAAGTGTGGTAATATAAGTACTGTCGCAAGACACGGAGAGGTGGTCGAGTTGGTTTATGGCACCAGTCTTGAAAATTGGCGTGCGTTTGTAGCGTACCGTGGGTTCGAATCCCACCCTCTCCGCCACAAAATAAAAGACATATCATTACATAAACGATGATATGTTTTTTGTTAAAAAATATTGACTCGATTTGAAAAATATATTATAATAAGAATCGTGAAGAAAAAGTAGCTCAATTAAATAGTCTATGGAGATGTACCCAAGTGGTGAAGGGGACTGTTTGCTAAACAGTTAGGTCGGTAACACGGCGCGGAGGTTCGAACCCTCTCATCTCCGCCAGTAAAGAATGTCCTTTATATGGGCATTTTTTATTTTGCAAAATGGTGAAAAATGTCTAAAAAACTTGAAAAAAAACTCTAATTATTATATAATTAAATAGAGAATATATGCCATAACACCGAATAAATAAGCATTTAAAATAAAAAGGTTATATAAAAATGTACTAAGAAACGAGGTGGTGATATGGAAGACGATTTCAAAACAAAGTCAAAAAATGTTTTGAAAAAAACATTAAAAAGAGTTCTTCCATTTGTTATTATACCAATAATCTTTATTATTATTGTATCTGCAATATCATATTTTTTAACCGTAGATGATGGGATTTATAAAGAAGGAGATATGAGTAGTACTCCATATGCGGCTTCAACTTATATTAATAATGTTACAGTAGAGACAGATGGGACAATAAAAAGTAAAAAAACTGCACAAGAATTATGGGATGAAATGATAAAAAATGGAAGTAGAGTTGATAGATACTTAAGCAATCCTAGAGAATTAGCAAGATTGATGAAAGCAGAGATTGTTACACAATATCCAGATACTCGAAAAAACCCAGATGAGCCAATAGATTGGGATGAAATTATAAAAAATGAAGACTTATTGCAGGGAATTGTAAAATTTAAAAGAGCGAGTGATGGGCAAACAGCAGATACAGCGACAACAATGACTTATGTTGATCCTGCAACTTTTCAGGGATATATAGATGAATATAATGAAACAGGAAGTGAAACAGCAAAGCAAAATGCTTTGAAACATTTTACTTTAAGAAAAACTTCTAAGTCTACTATTACTACTAATGGAAGCGTAGGTTCATTTGAAAAATACACAGATTTGACAGAGGAACAGTTAAAGGCACTTGCTACAGTCGCATTACATGAACAAGGAGCAGGAAATTTAGAGGGGAATGCTGCAGAACTTTCATTAATGGCCAATTTGTATGAAAGAGATAAGGATAATGGATATACTTCTGTATATGATTATGTAAAAAATAGCCCATGGTTTGGATATCCATCTTATATGGATTCATATGATACTGGTAATGGAAATGGAACAGTTGATGAAAATCCGAAAGTATTAGAATTAGCAAAAATAATATTAGTTCAGGGTAAAAGAACTTTACCAGGATATGTTGATGAACATGACTATTTAGGTGATATTGCAGATGTTACAAATGATGGAGTAAGCATAGATAAAAATGATCCAAATCAATATGAACAATTTAAATCAATTATTCATCAAGGAGGCAGTGTTGGTGGTGGACAATGGACGTATTACTGCCATCCAACTCCAGAAAGTGATCCATTTGGCTATACAAGTGAAGAGAGAAGAGCACAAATAGGGGAATTTTATTATGAATTTGATACATTGTTTAATGATACAAGTTCATCATTAAAAAATAATGATAATAAAAATAATAACAATAATAATAGTAATAATAATAATTCTAGTAAGAAGCAAGCGGGAGAGAATGCAACAGGAACAACTATAGAGAATGATGGATATGAAAAAGAATATACATCATCAGCTGGAATTACATATAAATGTTACAAACAAGGTGGATGTAACAAATATAGTAATATTCCATATTCCGCAGGAAATATAGGAACATCTGGTTGTGGACCATCATCAGTGGCAATATTAGCTAGTGGATTAGTAGATCCTAATATTACACCTGAAGATACAGCGGTAGCAATGTATGAAAGAAATGATGGAGGTCCTACTAATTATGAACGTTTGAAAGTTGAAATGGATTCAAGAGGAATGTCATCAGAAGTAATTTGGGGTCCTTCCGCAGAGGATATACAGACAAATTTAAAAAATGGAAAAGTAATGTTGGTTTCTGTTGATGGAAATACAATATTTACTAGTGGTAGCCATATAATGGCAATTGTAGATATTAATACCGATGGACAAGTGTATATCTGTAATCCTAGTAGAAGTACAGAGGATGGATGGTTTGATGTAAGTGAAATTATGAAGGGGTGCGATTATATTGTAGTAACTGATGCTGGAGCATCTGGTATAGCAGTTAGTAGATCAACAGCTTCTGGATATGCTGCTGTAGTAGCAACTTGGAGCCAAACCAATACCACACTTGAGACAAATGATCCTAAAGTATTGTCTTATAGTACAACCAAATATTCTATGATACCAACAACAGTAAATTATCAAGCAATGGTACAAAAATATACAATGCCATTTGACTTTTTATGGGCACTAATGGTAGTTGGAGAAGAAAAAGATTTTGTGTTCGAATTATGTGACTTAGTTTATGGAAGTGATATACAAATTACGATATATGATAATTTAACAATAAATACAAACATAGATGATTGGCATTATGAACTTGAAAATAAAACAGTAACAGATATGTATATTTCGGCTAATGCAGGAGGGATGATTTCAGAACGAAGTGAAAATAATCATGAGCATATAGGTACACCAATTTCTTATAATACTAAGAAAACAATTGTTACATATACGAATAATATAAATGCAGTACTTACAAGAGCTAATACATGGATAGTAGATTATAAAAACGATTATATTTATAGTGAGCCTGAAATAAGTTCAAACCAAAATGTTGTAACTCAGGCAGACCAAAGCTATTCAGCAACTCCTGATAAAGTAGGATCGAGTCATTCATGTAATGTAACAGAACAATATAAACAAAGTGCAGCGGCAGAAGCAAAGTCAAGATTTACAGCAGCAAATCCAAAATTTACAGGTCCGATCAATGTTGTAATTAATGAACAATATACAGTAAGATATTACAGCAGGTATATAAATATTTCTGATAACATTACCAATACAATTGAAAGAAGAAAATATGTAGAAGGAACACCAGAATTACGAGAAAAAACTGATAAAGCAGTAGATGAAAATGGTAATCCAAAAGAGTTAAACTTTGTAACAATATTTAGAAAGGGTAAACATGTAACTGCAAGAAAAAATATTACATCAGTTCCAAGTTGGTTATTTGAAATTGTAGAAACAAACGGAAAACCTGATTTAGACTTAGTAAAATATCTATTGTATAAGGCAACAGGAAAAGATTATGGTGTTACAGAATATGATTTTAGTGAATATGATCCTAAAAATTTTATTAGTATAGATGGTGATTATGGTGATTGGGATGGAACTGGTTCTAATGAAGATTTTATTAAAGCAGTTGCTCCTTATGCTGTAATTGATATGCAACAGCATAATATATATGCTTCTGTTACAATTGCACAAGCAATAATTGAATCTGGATGGGGAAAAGATAGTATTGCAATTAAATATAAAAATTTCTTTGGAATGAAGGCATTTAGTACAACCCCTAATGAATATTGGTCAGGAGAGAGAGTTTTATTAGGAGCATCAGAAGGTGGTTCTGACTATTTTAAAGTATATGATAGTTTAAAAAATTCAATATATGATCATGGTAGGAATTTTCATGTTACATCTACATATGGTGAACATGGAGTACTTGATTGTATATCTCAAAATCTAGGACCAAAGGAACAATTAAGGAGAATTGCAATATCCGGATATGCAGTTAATAGAGATGGAAGCATAGCACGACCTGATGGATCAAGAACATATGATGTGTTCTTGTATGAAGAATTTATAAAAAAATATAATTTAGAACAATATGATAAAATGTCACCAAGTGATTTTCAACAGACAAATGGTGGAAATTCAGACATAGTAAATAAAGCAAAAAGCAAATTAGGGTGTCCATATGTATGGGGAGCAACAGGACCTGATACTTTTGATTGCTCAGGATTAGTTCAATGGGTATATAAACAAGTTGGAATTTCTCTTCCAAGAACGACATATGAGTATCAACCATATATAGGTACTTCAAAAGAAGTATCTTGGGATAATGCACAACCTGGTGATATCGTTTGGAGAAAGGAACATATGGGAATATATTTAGGAAATGATCAGTATATACATGCTCCACATACTGGAGATGTAGTAAAAATTTCATCAGGAGCTAGAGGGGCGTTTTCTAAAGTATTTAGATTTACAAAGTAGGTGGTGAAATATGAAATATATAAAAAAATTAATTG
>OGPX01002542.1_pt1 | contig 10190 bp, 8 predicted proteins | sample 1553101 | NCBI WGS metagenome assembly OGPX01 (sample SAMEA2579964, study PRJEB22360) | human gut metagenome | biome: human gut; feature: human-associated habitat; material: faeces | place: Denmark | collected 2008/2010
GGGCCGGACAGGCCCGAGTGCACACAACAAAAAGCACATCGCCCATGTAGTGAGTATTGGGGAGCAAGGCTTTCGGCCGGAGGACTCGATGCCATCAATGGGAGCCATCCTCAAGCCACGCGATCGCGTGGCCCAAGGAATCCCCGCCCTTTAGGACGGAGGAGGAAGTCAACCGCCGAATCGCCGCCAGGAGAGGCGTTCGGAGAAGGGGTTCTCGCGTCCGAGGACGCCGTCGGAGACGACGTCCGCCACGGCCGTGCAGAAGTCGGCGCCGTGGATGCCGCCCGCAATGCTCAGGTGCAGCCCCGGCATGCCGGAGGCGCCTGCGACGGGCAGGCCGTCGGGGCTCGAGAGCACGGTGTGCGAGAGATAGCGCCCCTGAGACCAGTCGGTGGCGGCGGGGAAGAGCTTCACGCCCATTTCCCAGAGCGCCTTGTACTCCTTGTCGACGGGGCAGTGCTCCTGGGCGCCGAGATGCCAGCGGCCCATGATGCGCACGAACGTGTCGAGCGGCAGTGCGATGCGTCCCTCGGGCGTCCTCACGGCATGGCGCATCACGCAGGCGTCGCCCGAGAGGCTCACGTTGAGCACGGAGCGGGTGACGGGCGCAAGCGGCACGCCGCCGTAGGCATGTTCGGGAAGAATTTCAAGGGCGCCCGTGCCGCAGGCGACGACGACGGCGTCGGTCCTGACGGGCTCGTCCGCCGCCACGCCGCAGATGCGGCCGTTGTCGGAGATGAGGCCCGTCGCCTTCCTGCTGCAGAGGATCTTCACTCCCGCTTCGGCGAGGTGTTCCCTGAGCTGCTTGGCGTAGTAGCTCACGGACCAGGTGGTCGCGCGCGAGAATGAGAAGCTCCCGACGTCCGTGGCCGCATAGAGCGAGGGCTCGATGGCGGTGACGTCCTCAAGCGTCGCGGGGGACGCTTCGCCGGCCTCGGGCGAGACGATGATCGTGCCCGCGCTTTCCTGAAGAATGAAGCCGTGCTCCTGCGCCTCGGCCCTGAGCATCGACGTCGAGGCCTCGGAGAGCTCCGCGGCGAGCGCGTCCCTCGCCTCGCATCGCGCGGGCTCGCGGCATGCGGTCATGGCGGAGATGAAGCTCGGGTGGCGAACGGCCGCGCCGCTGCCGTAGACGAGTTCCGAGGTGTTCGAGGCGAGCGCCTTGAGGCGCGCAAGACGTCCTGCCGGACGTGCGATCGGCGCGGGTGCGGGGTCGCCGAGAACGGCGCCCGCACAGTAGCTCGCGCCCTGGCAGGGCGCGCGCTGGGCTTCGATGACGGTGACGTCGGCACCTTTTCTGACGAGGGACAGGGCGGTCTGCAGGCCCGTGAGGCCCGCTCCAACGACTGCGGCGTGCATGTACTGGTATTTTTTTTGGGAAAAAAGGAATCGGTCATTGTAGCCCAGTCCGCCGGCATGGGCCTCCCCCGCACGTACGGCTGGCATATACTGAAGGAACCGCTTTTTTCCGGAACATCCGCCATGACCAAACATACGACCGCCGAGTGCCCCGATCCGAAGCTTGAGGCTCCCGTTCCCCGCGCCGAGCGAGAGAACGATCCGCTCACCGAAACGTCCGTCGCCGAGCGCGTGCTCCTCGACGGCCGCTTCATCAAGGTGGTCGAGGAGGACGTCGTCCTTCCCGACGGACGTCCGAGCCGCCGCTTCGGCCTGCGCCACGGCGGCGCGGCCGGCATGATCGCCCTGGGAGCTGACGGCACGATCGTCCTCGAACGCCAGTGGCGCCATCCGCTGCGCAGGGCCTTCTGGGAGATTCCTGCGGGCAAGCTCGATCAGGGCGAGGCCGAGCTCGACTGCGCGAAGCGCGAGCTCGTCGAGGAGTGCGGCATTCACGCAGCGCGCTGGACGCGACTCGGCGAACTCAACAACGCGATCGGTTATTCCAATGAACGCATCGTCGTGTTTCTGGCCGAGGACCTCTCCTGGGGCACGCAGGCCCTTGACGAGGGCGAGCATCTCGAGGTTGTCCGCGTCGATCTGAAGGAGGCGCTCGACATGTGCGCCGACGGCCGCATCACGGACGTCAAGACCATCGTCGGCCTCTTCTGGCTCGAACGCCTTCTCGCCTCGCGCAGCGCCTGAGGCGCACGGTCCGCAGGGCTCGGGTGTTTGGCAATTCGACGGGCTCTGTGGTAAGATTCCAAAACTCTCGAAGCGGGTGTCGTATAACGGCTATTACCCCAGCCTTCCAAGCTGGAGACGAGGGTTCGACTCCCTTCACCCGCTCCATGAAAATCGCCTCGCAGGCATTCGGCCCGCGGGGCTTTTTTGTTTTCTGAACTCCTGTTTCCCAGGGCCCGGAAATCGTAAGCGTTTTTGCGTAACCATACGCCCCTGAGGCAGTCGTTCCCAGAGGCGTAGGTGTTAAAGGTCCGCGACGTCGTCAAAGGCCGTTTCGGTGGCAATTTCCTCTATGTCAATGAGGTCGTCAGGCGCTTCCTGCGCATCGTTCTGCTCGACGAACTGCCCACTTGTCGGCACAGGAAGGTTGAGGATTCTGAACAGCTCCTTCTTTTCCTCGACAATCTCGTCGAAAACCCATCCGTCGTTGACGTGGGTCATGTAGATATTGTTGAGCTTGGCCAGAAGTTTATGGTCGCTGTCATAGTGCACCCGATACTTCTTTTGGCCATTCTTCCCAACGGCTCCCTGATTGTAAATTTTGATCCGAGCCCGAACTATGGCGCTTATGGCGGTCGCAAGCATCTGCAGGAAGAGCTTGCCCTCCCAAGCTTCAGTCGTATGAACCTGCGTGCGATTGCAGGACAGACGGGACTTGAGCGTATTGAAGGCGTGCTCCACCTCGTTGCGCTCCTCGTAAGCAATGTAGCATTCAACGGCGTCGCTGATTGCATTGCTTACCAGCACGCGAACGCCTGCGTACTTCAGCTTCTCGCACACCTTCCTCAAGTTGATGGTTATGGTCCCATCTCCGGCCACATCGCCATAAGTATCAAGCAACTTTCTCTTTGATGACGGACCATCGAGCAGTCTTGGGTACAAAGAAAATGCACTTTTCTTCGTAGAAGTCGCGGTCTTCTTCGTAACCCTCACCTTCCTCAATGAGTTCTTGATAGCGCTCCTCAAAGCTGTCAGAAATGTATTTCAAAAAAATCAGTCCCAGGACAATGTCCTTATAGTCAGAAGGCTGAATATTGCCGCGCAATTTATCTGCCATCGCCCAAAGATCTTTTTCAATATTTAATGCCACAGACATAATGTTGATTTATTGATTTGAATGTTTGTTGCTTTTGAAATGACGATACAAAGTTGAGTGAGATATTTCGAACTCGCGTGCCACTTTAGAGAGTGGAATTCCTTGCTGAATTTTTGATCGAGCTTTTTCGATGATTGAAGGGTCAGTTGGTTTTCTTCCTTTGTATGCACCGCGCTTTTTCGCTAATTCGATTCCTTCTCGCTGACGTTCGCGTATTAGGGAACGTTCAAACTCAGCAACAGCACCGAGCATTGACATCAACAATCTGGTCATTGCATGTTCGGTACCAGAAGCGTCTAACAAGATGTTCTCTTTTAGGAACTTGATGTTTATTCCCTTGGCGTGTAACTCTGTTGTTATCGACAACAAATCTGAAAGATTGCGTGCAAGTCGATCCATACTGCAGACAACGATCGTGTCGCCCTCACGAACGTAATCCAGCATTTGCTGAAACGCAGGTCGCTTGGTTGTTGCACCGCTGGCTTTATCTTCGAAAACCTTGTCTACGTTTTCATGCTTCAGTTGCTCAAGCTGTCGAGCAAGGTTTTGGTCGATGGAGCTAACGCGCACATAACCTACGATTTGTCCTTTTATGGTCAAGTCGTTCCTTTAGGATGGTCAAGATGCACTTATGTGTCAAAACTCTTTATTTATATCCTATTGACACACTTGAGGCAAGAAGTTTTGTATGACTGGTTAGAGTCTACCCTAAAAAGACGCGATTGCTGCAGAAAAAACATCGAGTCGTTCCGCTTGTACGTCGACTGTGAACTGATGCTTAGACCTCCTCACTACCCGAGATCAAGGTCTGAGAACCGATCTGTCTTAACTATGTCGACGGGATCCCCTGGGCCTTATGACGCTATGGCGCTCGAATGCCCGTCCCCCGACGGAGGTAGCTCTTGTGAAAGTAGCCGGAGGGGGAGGGGGAGGCTTTGTCGATGCACTGCTAAAGCCATTTCATATTTCACCGAAAGTTATAAAAAAGACAAATCAGGTGTATTCCAGTCTGGAATAGTGTGGTAACAGAGTTTCTTAAAGAAAGTCTTAGCTAAATATGGCAATATACCATTTTAAATGTTGATTGTTTTATCAGATATAAATTACCTGAGCTTCTGGTCAGTGCAACATATAACTTGTTTACAGTGATAGGAGAAATATTTGAGCAATCAAAAGAGTCGCTGTCTAGGTTTTCGAAATTGCTTGTTAAAATAACGCAGACATTATTAAATGTGCTTCCTTTTGAATAAGACCAATTCATTGCGTTAAATTTGTATTGATCAGCTCTATTGTACACAAGCTTTAATACTTCGTCGTCAGCCAGAATTTCCGAAGCAAATTCATCGGCCCATATAAGTTCACCTTTATTTATTCCTGCAGAAGTGATTGGTATGTCAAGTTTGTTTTTTACGTAATTGCAAATTTCTGTCGAGCATCTTCTAGATTGTGATAAAGAATGTTGATCGACGTCGAATCCTATTTTTTCTAGATTTTCAATAAAAGAGTTGAGCGCAATGTTCTTTTTGAATGGTTTTCCTGAATTGTTCGTTGCGGCTACTGAATGCTGATAAAAATCTCCAACTAAAACAGTGTCAGGAAAATACGTGCAAAGTAGAAGTAATAGATCATAGTCGAATTGTCGAAAATCCTGAAACTCATCAATTAAAATTTTATCGTAAAAAAATGATAAACGATTTATTGCTCGTTTTATTAAATTGCTGTTTCGATCTTTTACTTGAAGCGCTAGTTCTGATAACGTCTCGCAATAATACTGACAATCCTTTGTAATGTAATGGGTTAGATATTTTTTCGATGAATAATATGGGTTCGGCCTAAAATTTCTTTTCTTTGATTCGATTATTTTGGATGGAGGAGGTGAGGTTATAATGCCTGTGCTTTTGAAATCTAAATTATCAAAAAACTCGGCAATAGTATATTCGTATGGAAGAATGAAATGATTGTAAACAAAGGAATCGAATGTTGAAACTGTGGTATTTTTATGGATTGTTCCATTGGCGTCAAATAGTTCTCTTCGTATGTTGTTAATGTTTTCGTGGGTGAAGGCTAAAATTAGATTTCTTTTATTTTCATCTAAATTGTGACATATATGATAAGTTTTACCTGCGCCTGCAACAGCCAGAATTACTTTTTTAGCCATTCAATTGCCTCGCAAATATGATCCGGGATGATAAGCTTAGTGTTTGATTTTAAAATTTTATAAGCAGATTCAACTTTTTGATTCAACATTTTTCCTAATGTTTTATCCCCTATGTCGGCACCATTAACGAGATATTTGCTATTTCCATCTGGCTTAATTAGTTCATCTAACACGCATTTGTTTCTTTTGATAAGGCACACTTCCCAGGTCCAGTCGTCTACTGTTTTACCCATGAAAACATGTTGATTTTTATTCTCTAAATTAAACTTTTTGGCCTGAGAGATTCTCAGTTCATCTTTATCGTTATCCGTAAGAACTGCAATTTTCTTATTTGTGCCCTTAAGGACTCTTAGATATCTTTTATATGAAATACCATTGCAAGAAATGATGGAAATGTTATCTTCTTCAATGGTGTGAGAAGTTACTTGTTTATAAAAGGCGGGGAGTAACAAAAATTCTGTAGGCCCTTCGACAAGAAAGGATTTTTCTGAAAGTAGCAAATGCAAAAATGAATTGTGGTCGGATTTAATAAAAAAGTCGGCATCATCTGGATTGATATTTCTTAAAGATATGACTTGATTTCCGGCAATCCATAGTACATTAGTTAGGTTTAGTCGACTGGCTATTAGATTGTTGTGTGTTGTTAAAATAATTTGAGAGCTATCCTTGGTTCTTGAAATCTCATTAAGCATTTTATTAAGAGTTGAAATGCTTAAATGGTTTTCTGGCTCCTCAATTAGGATAACGTCAACCTTACTATTTCTTTCTAGTGCTATTTTGGTCTTAATGAGGTTTTCCATTCCGCGGCCGCGATTTTCTAATGGTATGGATCCTTCGAAGACAGATACAACACTTTCTAGAATTACTTTCTTTGCATCTATTCCAAATTTACGATTTTCATCAATAGGTGGTAATTCTATCTCGGTAAAAATTTTCTCGAGTCCAGAACGAAATTCGTTTTTCGCATACATGCGAATAGAATCATCATATTTACTGGTGAATAGTGATTTATTGTAGTAGTTGAATGACTGGCTTGAAATTGTGTCCGATGTGTCGATAGAAATAGAATTGAATGGTCTTTTTAATGTTTGATATGGCTGATGAGCGAAGGTTGTCCACGTTAAGGAGTAATATTCGTAAGGGATTTTTCCTTGATTTATAGATTCCTCTACATCTGGATCGATGTTTTCATCGTATTTGCACTCAAATAAAATTCCAAACTTCTCAGAATGTGATTGTTTATCTCTGTGCATTTCTCCAAAGAAGCGAATGGAATTTCTGTTGTTTGTGTCAAGCTCAAACTCAATTTCAATTAGTATCTTTGGGAGTGTTTTTACGCTCGGCTTGCATTCAAATTTATGTACTTGTGTTGCATTAAAGAGATCTTTGAGTATTGATTTATCAGAATTTTTGTATTGCTGGTTTAAGACTAATTTTATTGCATCTAATATGGTGCTTTTCCCGACTTCGTTTTCTCCGACAAGAATATTCATGTGTTTATTAAATTCAACATCAAGATTGTTGAACTTTTTGAAACCTTCGATATGCAATGACTTTATGTAATTCATATTAGTGCGGGCTCAACGCTGTTGAACTATAAATAGATGAATCTGGGAACATGTGCAACACTCAGTGTTTTGGCGCTATCTCTCTGTCTAGGAAGCTGTGCAGGTCACCAGCGAATAACAAGGTGGCGAGCGATGGATATATTTGACGAAGATTGAAAGGAATTAAAAGCTCCGCGCATACAGCTCCGCGCATACATAACAAGTGTTCTTTGAGCTTGTATGCGAGGCATTCATGTAGCCTAGACAAATTACTCGGTCATTTCCGCCGGATTGTCGTTATCTATGGATAGCATTGCTTGACGCAACTGGACTGCAGCACGAAGCTGCCAGTCAATAAAAGCGCTCCACATCTCGGGCTTTCCCTTGATGTCGCATCCTTCGCGATAGAAGCGGATGCCACACGATTTTTCGGCTTCGTATGGTTCGCCTTTTACGCCGAGAAGTTGCTCGAGTTCAGCCAGGTGAAGGAATACAACCTTCCCGAACGCTTTGTCCTTCGAAATGCAGACTTCAACGCCGATTCGGCGCTTTTGGATAAGGGCTAGCAGGACCAGATGGTATCGAGACGTTTGGACGCTGACGTTAGACCAGTGCTGAGCTAGAGCCTTCTGTGGGCGCATAACCTTGGAGAAGCTTGGGTCTGAAAGAGCGGCCTCGCGGTACGCTTGCCAATATCCAAGTTGAGTTGTCCGGGTGTCACTCAACCCAGTCTTTGCTTTCTCGACGCGTGCCCACTCGTTGGGAGATTCAACCACGTTGAACCGCGGTGCCATCTGGGAGTCTCCAATGCGCCACACTTCGATTTCAACAAGGAAAAAAGAGCACTCGTCATCAGTGTGTTCATTCAACCATTCAATTGCCTTTCGGTGTTCATCGCGTGCTCGGGCGACGACCCAGATGACAACTTCGGCGTCCTTGCCCGCAGCGTATGTAATGATTTTGCCGAGATGGTCGTGATTGGTATCTTCAAGTTGGTTCTCAATGACTACTCGGCGGTCGGAGCCTGATTCTTTAGCAAAAATATCAACGGCGAATGAGCCTACAGCACTCTCCACATCTACGAACTCGAGATCGATGGAACAAGCTTCTCCGAGTTGTGTAAGGTTTTCTTCTTGAGCCAGCCACTTCGTAAAGTCCAGCGCCTCATGTCGCCACACGTCACGGACGGGGATTCGTTCAATTTTTCCTAGCTGAACTTGTGGCATGTGATCTATCTCCTTGAATAACTTGAAATAACTGTTACACAGTTGGAAATGAACGTCAAGCTTTTCGGTGGAGATTTCATGTAGATGGAACATCGCCAGATATGAGCGAGCAACAAAACTTTCCCTAGTCTTCCATCAATCTTTGGCGCTCTGTGCTCAAACGTGCACGGTCGTATGCTCCGTGGTAGTCGTCAGAGGCTTTACAGTGCAGCAAGCAAAGCTCAGCCGCTTCCTGGTCGTATCGGCGGTTGTTGCCGAGTCGGTCATCCTTTGCCCGCGTGCGAAAACCGCTGCGTGCGGTACCGTGCGCCGTTATGACGCAGACTTTGCCTTCGCGCTTGGACTTATCCGGGTCAATCCACCCGGTTCCATCTAGAGCTTTTTGTCTGGCGTGCATTCAGCGGATCAAAGCAGTTGTTGCCGCGTCAGAAAAGCTACCGCCATTGGAGGCTTTGAAGATCAATTCGTCAGCTTTGGGTCGGTTTGGGCGAACCTTTTCCAAGACGTCGATGGCTTGCTGCGACAAGTAGATGGTACGGTCGCGTTTGGGGTCTTTGATTTTGTCGTGCTCGGGCGGAATAGCCCAAAGCCGGTTTTCGAAATCAATTTCGCCCCAAGTTGCGAGCCGAACAGCCTTCATGCGGCTCGCTGTAAGAATGGCAAACATCATCATCCAGCAGCTTGTCCCTTCCCGGTGGTTAAGCGCTTGGATGAACGAGGGAATCCTATCGTAGGGGAGAGCTGCGAAATTCTCTTTGCGGACGGCGTTCTTACGAGCGCCTTCCATGAGAACGCCAAGAGGCCCTTGAAGCGAACACAAATCCTCTGCCGCTTCACTGTAGTTCATCGCCCGCGCCCAGTTCAGAATCGCTCTGATGTTACGCAACGCCTTTTTTGCCGTGATGGTTTTGGTTGTCCAAATCGGGACCAGCACGTCACGAATGTCTTCGATCGTAATCGCATTGATGCTGATGTCGCCGAGGCGAGGTAGCAAGTGTCTGGCAAGAAGGTTGGACGTGGCGTAGGGCTCCTTCCGGTCGTTTACCCAGTAGTTGTTTTCCACTCGGTATTTCAGCCACAAATCCATGACCTCCCCGAATGTTTTGGAGGCGGGAGTTGTCTTTGAAGACGATTGTTCCGTCTTTGCTTGCCGACGAGTTGCGCGTGTGGGTGTTGGGTTGATGCCTTCAGAAAGGCGCGCACGGATTTCCGTGGCCTTGGCGCGGGCCTCGGACAGCGACATGGAGCGGCGCAGTCCGAGAGACATGCTGCGCCGATTTCCGAATGTGTCTTGATACCGGAGGATGTAGCTTTCTGAAGCTCCGCGAATGCGAAGGTAAAGTCCTGGGGTTCCGCCGAGCGGATAGAAGCCCGGTGACTTTAGCTGCCGGAAGATGACGAGCGGCATCGGGGAGACAAATTTTGGCATGATCGGAAAGGTTCCAAAAACGAAGAAAACTGCGCCAAATCCGATCTTACGGTGCTTCAGAGGGTCACCAAAAGGGTCACCAAAAATGCAGGTCCTGTAAGGTTTTGTACAGTTACAAAAGGTTCTGTTTAGTAATTTTGTAAGCGTGTTGCAAAACAGTCACAGATAAAGAAAAAGGCTTGAAGTTCTAGCGCTTCAAGCCTTTGTTCTCCTGCAGTTTCAAGTGTTTATCACTAATAACAAAACTGCAGTTTTTGTAAGTTTTGGCGGAGAAGGGGGGATTCGAACCCCCGAGGCCCTTATTCGGACCTGCACCCTTAGCAGGGGTGTGCATTCGACCTCTCTGCCACTTCTCCGCAGAAATCCCTCCGCATGCGGTCGCGGTCGATGCGTATCGCAGGCGGGATGCTCTTGTATCTGCCGTCGGATCGGATTAGTCATTTCCGTCGACCCTCGAACATCAGGAATGAAAGCATAGCATGTCAAAAGGGAAAAAGCAAAAAAAACTTAAAAAAAGTCCGACGCTTCCCTCCAAGGCCGCCTGCAATCGCCGGACGCCCTGAAAACGGTTGCCCGACAAAGATAAAGCCGC
>OGPX01002543.1_pt1 | contig 10188 bp, 8 predicted proteins | sample 1553101 | NCBI WGS metagenome assembly OGPX01 (sample SAMEA2579964, study PRJEB22360) | human gut metagenome | biome: human gut; feature: human-associated habitat; material: faeces | place: Denmark | collected 2008/2010
GAAGAATGGGTTTCTTTTAGTGTTCGTCTGAAAGAATATCGAAAGAATTTTAATTGGGGCAAAAAAGGAGATAACTTGCGTATGGACTTTGGAACTGATCCTAATAATACCATACAGATGCGTAACATTCGCCTGCGTGTTATGAACGACGAAGAGAAAAAGGAAGAAGAGGAAGAAAAGAATGAAGCCTTGAATAAAGAGAAGTATGAACAAGGGATTAAAGATTATCTGAGTAAAGAATATGCCTGCCATATCACAGATGTTACGGTTGGAGAAACATCGGTAACTATCCAGGGAGATTATACGGGCGAAGGTACTTTCTTCTTGGGCGAAATACCTCCTTTTGTGGACATGTTTAAAACGGAGAAGATAGAGTTTAAAATTCCTTTATCAGAAAACTCTTTCTCCATACAGTTAGATCGCTATGTTACTGTGGGAGATTTTAAATATGATCGTCTATTGTCCAAATGGGCTGTGTTTAAAGAAGGAGCGGATGTGGATGAGCTTGTTTCTCATGCCCGTTATGCTAATGTAGATGCAATTCATGCAAAACAAAGTGTCGAAGCGGTTCCTCTGAAATCGAAGAAAGGATTGGGCGGACTTATTAATCATGGATTATTGACACATGATTTGGATGAGTTGGGAATCAGCAGTGCTACTATCAATATTCCTATTAGTAATTTTATGCATCTTTCTGAGCAGCCGGGTGACATACCGTATACATATGGAGGAAAAACATATTATTTTAACGAACAATATCTGATAAGCTCATTTGATGTAGTATTGCAACAGACCAGTCAACGTGGAATTTCTGTAGCCGGCATTTTGTTGATTGCTCCTTCCGGAGATGCAGGCGAACTCCTGAAGCATCCGGATTATAACGGGGTAGCTCCTTATACAATGCCCAATATGACTACGGTAGAGTCTACTCAATGTTATGCTGCTGCACTTGACTTTTTAGCGCAAAGATATAGTGATCCCGATATGCGTATAGCACATTGGATTATCCATAATGAGGTAGATGGAGGAATTCATTGGACAAATATGGGAGATAAGCCGATTGCCACATTTATGGATACTTATCTTCGTTCAATGCGTATGTGTTATAATATTGTACATCAGTATGATCAGCATTCAGAAGTGTTCATTTCTTTCTCGCATGGGTGGAATATTGCCGCCGGCGGTGGCTGGTATAAAGTGAGGGATATGCTTGATCTGATGAATCAGTTTAGTAAGGCTGAAGGTGATTTCTTCTGGTCGTTGGCATGCCATAGTTATCCGGCACAGCTGGGAAATCCTTGTACCTGGGATGACGCTCAGGCGACTTTCTCTATGGATACGGAATATGTGACACTGAAGAATCTTGAAGTACTGGATAAATGGGTTGGTATTTCGCAGAACCAGTATAAGGGAAATATCAGGCGTTCTGTATGGCTTTCTGAAGCAGGAACATGCTCTCCGAGCTATGAAGATAAAGATTTGCAGGATCAAGCGGCCGGATTTGCTTATGGATGGAAGAAAATTAATGCTTTGGACGGTATTAATGGAATCCAATGGCATAGCTGGTTTGATCATTTAGGCGATGGTGTTCCTTTGGGATTACGTAAATACAGCGATGAAGAATATAAGGGAGAAGCTAAACCTGTATGGACTACCTATCAGAAAGCGGGTACTGATGAAGAAGATGATTACTTTAAACAATATCTGGAACGGATTGGTATTAAAAGTTGGGAAGGTCTGATTCAGGATATTCCATAATACCAGTGTCGCTCCGAATGATATCTTCTCAAAATAGTATGATATGAGTAGTTGATACTATCCTTTTTACTGCAAGATGCCTCTGATATTCTCTTATAAACTAGAGGATTTATGTGAGCATTCCAGAGATATCTTGCAGAATATTGTAATTTTCAGGGAAGTCTGTTTTTTTAGTTGTCAGACAACAAATCAGAGTATGTGAATTAAACTGTGTCAACAAAGAAGAAAATATTAACTTTGCTAATACAGCTTTTTGTATGAAAGAAGAATTTGATTTTGATAGTATCAGGAAGAAGACTATTGAACAGCTAAAAGCAGGCAAGCCTTTGTTAGGTAAAGACGATGCTTTTGCTCCGTTGTTGACAAGTATCCTTAATGCAGCTTTGGAAGGCGAGAAGATGCATATCTTACAGAAGAAGAAATCAGATGGGTAATCGTCGTAACAGTAAGATGCAGAAACAGCTCCAGATTTCGTTGGGTGAAGTAACCGTTTCCACTCCCCGTGACCGTAATGTAGGATATTCAGTAAATGTTCGTGTTTCTAATAAATGGGACTATCTATAAGATTGTGTAAATAGAAAGAGGCTGTCTCAAAATAGAATTTCAAGAACGAAAAACTTATAGATTGAAATCTCTTTAGAAAAATCCCCTTATTTTGCCCTTTCTTATTAAGGAAATAAGGCTAAAATAAGGGGATTCTTATACTTCAACTTACAGATTATAAGTAAGGCTGCCTCATTTTTCTATTTTGAGACAGCCTCTTTTATTGCTTTTTAGTGCCTGGCTTCAAGTTAATTTTTAATTAGGAGGATATACATATCCATTATTACCTACATTAACACGTCTCCAGCCTGGAAAAAGGGTTGGTATGTTAGGTATCGTTGATGCATAATGATCATTCAATTCATCGCTGAAATATTCATATAAGGGAACTGTTTCCATTGTTGTGTTTTGATAAACATAACCCATAATTCCTTTCTTCTCATAAAAGGGATATGTTTTGTCAAAATCAGAAACAACTGTAGCATAATGATTTGTGCCTGCATCGGTGTAATATTCATATAATGGAATTGTTCCTGGTAACTGTTTCTTTAAAATGTATCCTTCTATTTGATCAAACTCATATTCCGGCCAATACTCTTCTATTGCAGGATGTGTTGTGACGAGATGGTCTGATATATCACCTTTTAATAAATAAGTATACAATGGAAGTAAATTGAGTTCATTAATTTTTGAATTTTCTATATATTGTATGACAGCTTGCTTTATTTCTTCCTTTTTTACTGGATCAGAAATAAAGTCATAAATCGGATAAGTTTCCTCCCACATTATTTCATTTAGACAGCTATTGCCTAAATTTATGCTATTCTCCCAACTCTGCACATCTACTCCTGTTGGCATTCCTTTCTCTAAATCGTATCTCAAACTTGTACCGTTTCCACCATAGAATTGAACAAAAAGTTCTTTATTCTGATTATCTTTAACTAGAGATTCATCTGTTTGAATAGTTCTTGAGATATTCAAGGAAAAACCAATACCGAACAACGCTGCCTTAAATCCGGATGCTACAGTCTTCTTTTTATGAGTTGCATCTTTTGAATGTGTAATAACAGATCTGTACACTAGTTTGTAACGTCCTCCGATAATGAAATCTGTTAATACATGAGTCCCATATCTTTCTACTATTCTGCTTGGAGATAGCCTTTCTAAATCTGCTTTAAAACTTTCTGATAAATACTTAGAGAGGAGACTAATTTCGTCGTTAATCCAAATATGTTTCCGATTTCTAACGGCATCTACGCTTGCAAATGAATATTTATCAGAATAAGCGTACTCTGTTTTTAAATAATTATTACTGGTTATGTTACCTGAAAAATAGGGAACAGTATCCACCTTTTCGTTACCATAACTCATATTAGTAGTAACTTTTGTTTCTTTTGTAATATCTTTTGTGTAATCAGAGGCAGAATATCCATAATACATTTGATCAAAGCCATAGGAAGAAGTGTTATATTGCAGCCGATCGAAATGCTCTTGTTCGTACTTTGCTATATTCAGAACGGGATTCCGGACGGATAAAGGATGCAAGTATTCACCTGTTACATCATAACCATAGCCTAATACGTCATATTTTTCATCTCCAGCATACCTAGTCGTTGGAGTCGACAGAGATTCAGAAGTTGATTCGACAGAGAAGTCGTCAAGTTCTGAACATGAATAGCAAATTGATAATAATAAGCCAAATAACCAATGAATCTTTTTCATAATATTATTTTTTAGGATTTATAATTGCCTAAAGTAAAAATAATATCCATAAATATCAAAATAAAGCGGATGTTTATAAACATGATTTTTCAATTATATTTTACTGAATTTGCTTTTCTTGAGTAGATAATATTAGATGTTGTTACATGTCTTATACCTCTGTCAGGCAGTTTTGGTAGAATTTGCATCTATTTCAGATATTTCTATGTATATTTGTATGGCGTGAACTTAAACAGAGTGAAATATGGGCAGTAAAATTTATCCTATCAGCGTGCAGAACTTCGAAAAAAATCGCTAGGAAGGTTATTTTTATATTGATAAAACAGCATTAATCCATCAATTGGTAAAAACTGGGAATTACTATTTTTTAGCCGTCCGGGTCGTTTTGGCAAAAGCTTGCTTATTTCTACGCTTGAAGCCTATTTCCAAGGAAAGCGTGAACTATTTGTTGGATTGGCTATGGAGAAGTTGGAAAAAGACTGGGTAAAATATCCGGTATTACATCTTGATCTTAATACGGAGAAATACGATATTCCGGAGAGTTTGGAGAATAAGCTGAACGGAGCGTTAGTAGAATGGGAGAAGATGTATGGCGCGGAGTCTTCGGGAAAATCCTTAGCGATGCGTTTTGAGGGTATTATCAAGCGTGCTTGTCGACAGGAAGGGCGGCGTGTGGTCATTCTTGTGGAAGAGTATGATAAACCGATGCTACAGGCTATTGGTGATGATGCCTTGCAAAAAAGTTTCCGTAATACATTAGAAGCTTTCTATGGCGCATTGAAAAGCTAGGATGGTTGTATTGTTTACTATGTTGACGGGGGTTACCAAGTTCGGCAAAGTTAGCGTATTCAGTGATTTGAATAACCTGGATGACATATCAATGTGGAATAAGTAGATAGATATTTGTGGTGTCAGCGAACAGGAGTTATACGATAATCTTGATGTCCGGTGCTTTATCAGAGTGGATACCTTACTATTAAGAGATATGCTGACAAATTGGGTATTTACCGTTTGGGTTTTCCTAATCGTGAAGTGGAGGAAGGATTTATCCGTTTTCTGCTTCCTTATTATGCAAGCGTGGATAAAGTGGAATCTCCCTTTGAAATTCAGAAATTCGTTCGTGAGGTACGTGCCGGTGATTAAAATTGAAATAATTTTCGTTTGCTGTTTTCAAACAGCAAAAAGTAGCGGAAAATGCTGTTTCCAAACAGCAAATGGTTATCTTTGTATTTGAAAGTACTAAGATATAGAAATTTATGGAAACTCTTTTTGCGAAACAAGATCGTTTGTTGTCGTTGACATCAACCGAGATAATAAGGACATTGATGTATCAGATCAATTGGGATGCCCAGTTGGTTGCTATTAAAGGGCCTCGTGGAGTGGGAAAGACTACTTTAATGTTGCAGTATATGAAGCAGCATTATGAGGTTTATAGCAGGGAAGTGCTCTATTGTACGCTGGACTCTGTTTATTTCTCCAATCATACTTTGTTGGAGTTGGTGGATGTGTTTGTGAAAAATGGAGGGAAGCATCTCTTCTTGGACGAGGTACATAAATATCCGACTTGGAGCAAGGAGATAAAGGAAGTATATGATATGTATCCCGATTTGAAAGTTGTGTTCAGTGCATCCTCTTTACTTAATATATTGAATGCTGACGCTGACTTATCCCGGCGTTGTATCCCTTATGAAATGCAGGGACTTTCCTTTCGGGAATTTTTATTGTTTTATAAACAGTTGGATTTACCTATATGTACTTTGGAAGAGGTTCTGACTTCTCCTGGAAATATCTGCTCGGAGGTGAACAAAGTGTGTCGTCCTTTGCCTCTTTTTAGAGAATATTTGCAGTATGGATATTATCCGTTTTATTTGAAAAATCAGATAGACTATTACACAAGCATAGAACAGGTTGTTAATTTTATTGTAGAAACGGAATTACCTCAGTTGTGTGGAATTGATGTGGGTAATGTGCGTAAGATAAAAGCCTTGTTGGGTATTCTTGCGTCCTCTGTTCCTTTTGAAGTGGATATATCCAAATTGGCGACAACTATCGGTATTCATCGTAACACGGTTATAGAATACCTGAATAGTCTGGAAAAAGCAAAACTACTGCATCTCTTATATGCGGATTTATTATCTGTCAAGAAGATGCAAAAGCCGGATAAGATTTATTTGGATAATCCTAATCTGTTGTATGCTTTGGCTTCTCATCCTGTGAAAATAGGAACAGCACGTGAAACTTTTGTAGTGAATCAACTTTCTTGTGATCATGAAATAGAATATGGAAAGAAGACAGGAGATTTTAAAGTTAATGGGAAATATACTTTGGAAGTTGGCGGTGAAGGTAAAACGTATAATCAGATAGCGGATGTGCCTGATTCCTATATTTTAGCTGATGGGATAGAAACACCTTACAGGTGTAAGTTGCCTATTTGGGTTGTTGGTTTTCTATATTAGCTCGATCCTCTGACGCGTATTTTTGATTTTCATTTCTCATATTCTCATAAGCTCGCTATAAATCGCAGATAATTAGTAAAGTAGACTATGAGAAATACTTTTAGGAACTTGTATTTCTCATAGTTTTTTTGCAAAACGACCCTGATTTTGCTCATTTCTCATAGTATCCCGCCCCTGCAACATAGATAGGTTGCGTAGGCTTCCCAATATTTTGCAGCTTACCTTCTGCCTTTAGCCTGCGTATTTGCCGGCTGGCCATACTTTGAGTGAAGCTGCAAAGAGACTGCATATTAGTACGAGTCAAGACAGGATGCGTTGCAAAATATTCCGTGAGTTTCCGGTCAATTTCTTCTTCTGAAAGAGAGGCGGAATGCGGTTTATATTTCGAACGCCGCAGGTGTGTGGTCATACACAAACTTTTCAAGTCTCTGTCGGCCTGGAAGTTGATGGATTTTAGTTTCACTTTGTCGGCGCGGGTAGTAAGTGAGTGTATGGGTTCGGCGGCTTGCAATGTGATTTGAAAATACCCGATCCCGTCCAGATGCACTCTTTCTCCTTCGCGCAGATGATTGCCCATGCATCTGCTCAGTTCCATTAACATTGCCTCTACTTCTGCTTTTCCGAAAGTAGTTGCCATGTGGATTTCTTTTGCTAGTCGCTGAGTAGTGACATGTTGAAAATTAACTACGCGAGGGTGGTAGCTTGGTTCTTCCCCTTCTTTTTCCGGTTGGGGATTCTTATAAAACTCGAATTGTATTGCCATTGCTGTTTCAATTTAATGGTGATTTATGTATTATGTTACTTAGGCTGTTGCTATATCTTGCCTTCATTCCTTTCTTTTCCTACCGATGCTTCTATCGTTCCACTCCGGTAGACGGTTCTTTGCACTTCAGTAGACAGAACTTTTTACTGGAGTAGACAGGCCTGTGCACTGGAGTGGAACGGTTGGAATGTTCCTTCAAAGATACAACAATATTGGGCGGAAAACAAGTAAATGCTTAGTTGTTTATACGTAAATAATAGTTTAATTTCATATTGGATAAGGTTATCCGGCATTAGGCAAACAGAGTTGTGCTGACTATGAGAAATACTCTGAAAAACAATGAGAAATACCCGAATTTTGAGCCGAAATGTGGAATAAACTATGAGAAATGCCTGTTTGAAAAAGTATTTCTCATAGTACATCTATTTGATTGACTACACTTTAACTGAAAAGTATGAGAATATGAGAAATGAAATTGAAAAATCTTTTCTAGTAGAAAGAAGAACCAGCGCTTTTAAAATTTGTTTGTATGGAATATTTACAGTACTTTTGTCTCCGGTAATAATCGCCCTACACAAACATGCAGGACAAACTAAATAAGTAATGAGAATAACACAAATTAGAGACGACGGCAGAGTGAATACTTTGCGGACGTTGAAAATCGAACAGCTCGTGGAGCAAATGAAAGTGGAAACTAAAGCACAACTCGTCTCAGGAATGAGAGAAGTCCTGCCTTATATACTTCCCGGTGATAAAAATGATTATATAGAGAGGGTCCCGAAGATACTTCCGGCGGCAGCTTTTGTCAGAAAAAACGGGGTGATGGCGATGGCCGAATATAATGGAATCGTTATGCTTCAGGTCAACGGGTTATCCGGACGTATGGAAGCTGATGAGGTGAAGGAGTGTGTGAAGGAACTGCCTCAGACGTATCTTGCTTTTATCGGTTCTTCAGGAAAGTCTGTAAAGATATGGGTTCGTTTTACGTATCCCGACAACCGTCTGCCTGATAATCGCGAACAGGCGGAAGTCTTTCATGCGCATGCTTATCGTCTGGCTGTGAAATATTACCAGCCCCAACTTCCGTTTGATATCGAATTAAGAGAGCCTTCGCTGGAACAGTATTGCCGATTAACTTTCGACCCGGAGCTGTATTTTAATCCCGAAGCCATGCCTGTTTATCTGAAACAGCCAGCATCTTTGCCGGGGGAAACCACCTATCGAGAGCAGGTACAGGCGCAGGCTTCTCCTTTACAGCGGCTTGTTCCCGGACATGATAGTTACGAAGCACTTTCTGTTCTTTTTGAAGCAGCATTTGCCCGAGCATTTGCCGAGCAAAAAGGATACCGCCCAGGCGATGATATACACTCATTGCTTGTTTGTCTGGCTGAGCAGTGTTTTCGTGCCGGTATTCCACAGGAAGACACCGTGCGATGGGCACGTGCTCATTATCGTTTACCGAAAGATGAATTCCTGATTCGCGAGACGGTGAAGAACGTGTATGGTACGTGCGAGGGTTTTGCCGATAAAAGTAGTTTGCTGCCGGAGCAATTGTTTGTCATGCAGACAGATGAGTTTATGAAACGCCGCTATGAGTTTCGTTTCAATATGCTGACTTCGAGCGTGGAATACCGTGAGCGGAACAGTTTCAACTTTTATTTTCGCCCCATAGACAAACGGGTGATGGCAAGTATTACGATGAATGCGATGTATGAGGGCATCAAACTTTGGGATAAGGATGTGGTCCGATATCTGAATTCCGATCATGTTCCCGTTTATCACCCTGTCGAGGAATTTCTTTATGATCTTCCCCATTGGGACGGTAAAGACCACATCCGTGACCTGGCTGAAAGAGTTCCTTGTGATAATCCTCATTGGGGACAACTTTTTCGTCGTTGGTTTCTCAGTACAGTGGCGCACTGGCGTGGAGTTGACAAAAATCATGCGAACAGTACTTCACCTATTTTAATCGGTCCGCAGGCTTATCGTAAGTCCACCTTTTGCCGTCTGATTCTGCCTCCTTGTTTGCAGGCGTATTATACGGACAGCATTGACTTTAGCCGTAAAAGGGACGCCGAGTTGTATCTGAATCGTTTTCTTCTCATCAATATGGATGAGTTTGATCAGATAGGTGTCAATCAGCAATCATTCCTTAAACATATTTTGCAAAAACCGGTTGTTAATACCCGTCGCCCGAATGCGTCAGCTGTGGAATCACTTCGGCGGTATGCTTCTTTTATCGGGACGAGTAATCATAAAGACTTACTGACAGACACTTCCGGTAGTCGCCGTTTTATCGGCGTCGAAGTGACGGGAGTGATTGATGTGGTGCGTCCCATTGATTATGAGCAGCTTTATGCACAAGCCATGCACGAGATTCATCATGGCGAACGCTACTGGTTTGACAGTGAGGATGAGCAGATTATGACGGAAAACAACCGTGAGTTTGAGCAGACACCGGCTATGTTGCAATTGTTTTACCAGTATTTCAAGACTGCACAAACGAAAGAGGAAGGGGAATTTCTTACTCCGGTTGAAATATTGAATTATCTGAAGAAGAAAAGCGGTATGTCATTGTCTGATAACAAAGTATACCACTTCGGGAGATTGCTGCAAAAATGCGGTATTCCTTCGAAGCATACTTATAAAGGTACTGTTTATCAGGTTATAAAGGTATTATAAGAGATAAAAGTAAGGCTGACAATAAAAGTCGGGATATTTTATTGTCAGCCTATTATCAATGGTTATTGTCAGGTGACAGAGTGCTGATATTCATCTACTTGAATGTATCCCTGACAGTATGACAATAAAACAGGTACAAATCTAATATGAGTAGTAACATACGAATCATAAGAGCCCCTCTCACATTCCCTGTTTAGAATAAATCCATTGCAAAGCCTGTGACCAATGTTCCGGATAAGCATAGTGCTCGGCTTCCTCCATTAT
>OGPX01002545.1_pt1 | contig 10178 bp, 12 predicted proteins | sample 1553101 | NCBI WGS metagenome assembly OGPX01 (sample SAMEA2579964, study PRJEB22360) | human gut metagenome | biome: human gut; feature: human-associated habitat; material: faeces | place: Denmark | collected 2008/2010
TGCTGCCAGGTCTGGGATAGTCTCCTGTCGCCGCTGGCAGAGCAGGTCCAATATCAATTGTCGCCGCTCCGCCGCGCCCACGGCCTCACCCCGCTTTCGCTTCCATGCCCTGACTCTACAGGCTAATGCGGACAGTTCTTGTCCGGGTTAGAAAATTTTTTTGAAGAAATTTTCAAGCCTCCAGAAAACAGAAAAACGCCCATCTGGTCCCTTAAGGGAACCAGATGGGCGAAAAAGGGCCGCCTGATCCGCTGACGTGCGCCGTTGATCCTCTCCGTTCTTCAACGGGGAAGGCAGATCAAGCGGCACATGGGAAGTCAGCGCATCAAGCGGCTCCGGGGCACAGTCTTGGGTGATTCTATTTTAGGGGCTTCATGCTAAACGAAATGATACTGGCGGGAATCCTACATTCTCCCCGCCATTTCGCTTGTTCGTGACACTTGGTAAAAGCGTATCCATGGGTCCCACGTGAGAGGATTTCGATCTTGTGTCCGCAGTAAGGACACAGGCGTGCCAGTGTTATACTGCTGCTCTGGGAACACTCTGCCCGGAGTTTTTCCTGCTCCGCCTTTACCTGAGCGTACTTGGCGGGATTTTCCTCCCGGATATTACATCGCGGCATCTTGCATCGTCCTCCCTACTGAAACATTCATTCTTCATCGCATACGACACGAACAAGCGCATAAGGGTCCTTCAGGTCATCCCTGTCCAGCAGGTGAAGCTGCTTCATCCGGATGGCCAGGGCGGATTTTGATACGCCCATTGCTTCTGCCACGGCAGCAAACTTCTCATATTCCTTGGGCGCAAAGATTTTATTCAAAAGCCGGAGGTTTTCTCCGAGCCCTGCAGCGTGCATCTGCTCGATCAGCAGCTCCTTGGGTATCAGGATTGCAGCGGCCAAAGTGTTAACGCGCCATTCTTCCCAATTCACCGGCATACTCTGATGACCATACATAGCTGCCGCATAGCAATACACTTTCCGGTATTGTGCCGGCGGCACATATTCGGTGGGGAATAGCATCCGAAAGATCTGATGGCACGTCTCATGCATCAGGGTAAAGTTTCGGCGGCCAGGATTGGCTCCCTCCCCAGCAAGGGATGCTTCAATCAGGATGGTATGTCCATCCAGGAAATAATAGCCAGGGGTGTTGTTCTCGTAGACTCGAACACCTACATTCTCAAATGCGGTCATTCCCAAGATGGAACCGTTTCGGGACAAGGTGCGGTATTCCACAGTCAGTCCCAAGAGTTTTTGCGCGAGGATTTCCGGGCAGATTCTCCTACTCATATCGCTGTCCTGGGGGCCTAACTTCCAATAGGCGTTCACGACTCTCAAGCCGATTTGTTCGATTTCCGCTCTGGATAGATAAGGCATTTTGTCGTCCCCTCTCCGTGTGCATCCGCTACTGTTTATGTGATTTAACATCGCTAGTATATCAAACAAGTGTTCGATTATCAAGCATAAAAAGAGAGGTGTCCCCAATCGAGGACACCTCTTGAAAAATTATTGCAACCATCTCGCCATCTCACGCATTTCCTCCAACACATTCTCTGGGGACACAATGCGAATATCTCCGGCAAATGTAAACACCCAACCGAAAAATGGCGGGCTGGGCGCCACCTCTACTGTCGCAAGGAAATGGTCGGTATCCGCAACCTTTGTCTGGACATCTTCCCCAAACCAATCTATGATGCTGCGCATCAGGTGGTTACGACAAAGGAGAGTCACCGTCTGCAGGTCGCCCGGATACATCCCAAAGACCTTTTGGACATACACGGTTGGATCAAAATCCTGCGTCTGTCTGGTGGGCAGGTCAAGGAGTTTTATGCCCGTCATCCGGTCTATACGGAACTGCGCAATTTTATTGTGTTTCTCTGACCAGCCCACCACATAGTAAAAATCTCGGTTCCAGATCAAAGCATAGGGGCTGAACTGGTATCGGTATCCCCTGTGCTTCAATACCTTTTCCTTGCTTGGGAGATATTCATAATATTGGAAGGAGATTTGTTTGCTCTCCTGGATCGCTGTCTGGAGCGAATCCACGATGTAATAGATGGCCTCATTCTCAGGCTTGGGCGTCCCATCCATATAGATGGGGCGTTTTAGCTGGGCGGCCTGCGCACTGCTGGCAAGCCGGCCGAGCTTTTGAATGAGCACCCTGCTTTTTTTCGGCGTGATAAAGCGGGAGGACTCCACCGCGTCCACCAGGAGCTTCAACTCCGGCAGTTCAAACACCCGGGACCCGATGAAATAGAGGTTTTGCGTACTTTTGATGCAAACAATATCAATTCCTAGCTTCATTAATAGAGCAATATCATTGTAAACACTCTTGCGGCTCGCATTAATGCCATTGCTTCTCCAATGCTTCAAAATATCCAACACAGATACCGGATGTTTTTCGTCCGAATCACAATATAAATAGTTCAGCAGCGCAAAAAGCCTGATCTGTGCACGATTATCTACCTTCATTGCATTCATTTTATGTCTCGTCTCCGAAGTTCGATTTTGCTAGTTTGTTTATTTCTATAAATAAGAGACACAAAAAAGCTAAAATGCAACCGGATACCCAACGTAAACGTTTCCGCTTGCTGCATAGAGAAAATCTAAAGTAAAAGGGTGAGGGGCTTAGCCCCTCACCCTTTTTACGTATCATCACGAAGGACGATCACTTCATACAAATTTCGCTTGTTGCCATCTGCGATAAACTCACCCTTCTCACAAAGCTGTGAGGAACCACCGCCGTCAAACATAACTCCATGGAACTGACCACTTGGAACCTTTCCCGGAGTAATATCGAGATATTCTTCAATGGCACGGCAAAATGTGATAAATCTATTGGAACTGTTAGTTACAATCAGATACACTTCCTGATGGATAATATCAGCAACCAATGCACTTCGACCATCAGAGGTCCCGGTGAGATAGCCACCATCGTCCTGACCGACCTCATCCATAGCCCGGTCAAAAGCATCATCCGCGCCGAGCCACATATAGTATCCGCCTTGGGCCCAGGTGTTGGGACGGGAAGTACCAGGGATGTCAGAAGCAGTGAGTTGACGCTCACCGTTGATATAATTCAGTACTTTACTGTTCCAATAAATCGCTGCTGCACCGAGCCAGTTGTTGCTATTGCAAAGAACTTCGCCATCACATTTGGCCAGAGTCAGGTTATGAGTGGAAAAATAGCCACCATTGATACCAGTATAGCCAGATTCAGCTAAGTTCTCCTTTCCGCCTAAGTCAGTCAACATGATGTTGGATGCATCAGTCTTGATGACATTCAGCTTAATACCGTTGGAAGCAGTATATGTTCTCCGAGTGTAATTTCTAGCCATAATTGTCCCCCTTAATAATTGTTAATATTACCTGCAGGCAATAGATAAGGAGAAAATTTATGGATAATTTGTAAACACTTCTTAGCATATAATGGCAATTGTTTCTTTAAGGGTAAGTGTCAAATGAGCGGTCGGATGGTTTCAGCCATGTGTGATACAATATTCTCAGAACTCACCGAGATTCACGGTGAGTCTCGGTGAGTTTTTGGCACTCAGGGTGACAGTCGCCGCAAGTAACCCTGACTCACCGGAGACTAATGGTGACAGGAGGCAGCACACAGATGGGAAAGGAATTAACGATCCAGACAGCCAGTCAGCGGCAGCGGCTCCAACTGGAGGAGTCAGAAGTGAGTTCAGAAAGCTGCTTTGTAGAACTTCCTTCTCACTATGAAAGTATCTGGCAGCCATCCGCAGATCTCATTGCCCATGTACAGATTGGTGATGCCGCAGTCGATCTGTACGCCGGAGCAAACGCTGATACGGTAAAGGCGATCTGCCAGGCATTGAGAACATGTTGAACGACTTCAGCGGAGCCGACAAAGTCTACATTGCCTGCGGGTATACGGATTTTCGCCGTGGCATAGACGGCTTGGCAAGCATCGTCCAGCAACAGTTTAAACTTGACCCCTTTACCAACACGCTGTTCCCGTTCTGCGGCAGACGGAGGGACCGGATCAAGGGGCTGTACTGGGAAGGGGATGGCTTCATTCTCCTCTACAAGAGGCTGGAGCAGGGAGCGTACCAGTGGCCGAGATCCGAAGTTGAGGCGAAGATGCTGACGCCGCAACAATACCGCTGGCTGATGAAAGGACTGAAGATTGAACAGTCCAAAGCGCACAAAGCAGTGACTGGCCTGAGCATGATATAGCATTGAAAATTGGATGTTATTTTCCGGAAACCCTCTTGAAAACATTGGTATTTCAGGGGGGGTTCTGTTATAATGAAGACACGAAAAATGCAGCAGATATGACCACAAGCAACACGGAAATGGTGACCATTTCCCGTGCGGAATATGAGTCTCTGAAAGTGGAAAGAGACGAACTGAACCAGAAACTGGACTGGCTGATGGAACAGATGCGTCTTGCCAAAAAGAAGGTCTACAGGGCATCCTCCGAGCAGACGAAGGAAGAGGTGGTTGGCCAGCTCAGTTTCATGTTTGATGAGACGGAAGCATGGCTGTTTACCAGAAGAACTGCCGCGGGGGAAACCAGGGTTGCCACTCATCCCCGGCAGAAGCGGTCCTCCCGTGTGGAGGAGGTTCTGCCTGAGAATGTTCCCGTTGAGGTGGTAGAACACTGCGTCCCGGAGTCTGAACGCGCCTGTCCTGAATGCGGCACGCTCATGACGGAGATTGGGACTGCGGTACGCCGTACTCTGGTAATGGTCCCTGCCCAGGTGAAGATCCGGGAAGACGTTTATTTTACATATGCCTGCCAGAACAGCAAGCAGACAGGGACGGAAACACCTATCCGGAAAGCCGAAAAAGAGCCTCCCTTGATCTCGGGCAGCTACGCCTCCCCAGAGGCTGTAGCCCACATCATGATCCAGAAGTTTGTGATGCACGCTCCGTTGTACCGGCAGGAACAGGAATGGAATCGCGTTGGGGTGATGCTCTCCCGGCAGACGATGAGCAACTGGGTACTGCGGGTGGCGGAGGACTGGCTGCGGCCCATCTATGACCGGATGCACCGGCCGCTTCTCCAGCGGGAAGTCCTTCACGCGGATGAAACAACCCTGCAGGTGCTGAAACTGGAAGGTCGGACAACCAGGAGCAAATGCTATATGTGGCTGTACCGGACCAGTGGAGATGCCGAGCATCCCATTGTCCTGTATGAGTACCAGCAGAACCGGAAAGCGGAGAATGCCGAGGTGTTCCTCAAGGGCTATACGGGCTGGCTCCATGCGGATGGGTATTCCGGCTACCACCGATTACCGGAGAACATCTGGGTGGTTGGCTGCTGGGCGCATCTGCGGCGGAAGTTTGACGAAGCGGTGAATGCCTTGCCAAAAGAGCAGCAGGTCGGCTGCGCGGCGTTGGAGGGGCTGCAATACTGCAATATTCTCTTCGCTATCGAAAAGGAGCTGACGGATCTGCCGCCAGAAGAACGATATATCCAGCGTCTGGCCTGGTCCAAACCGGTGATGGACGCTTTGTTGGCATGGGCATAAACGAAAACTGCTCCACCTAAATCCGCCTTGGGAAAGGCGCTGTATTATCTTCGTGAACAGCGGCCATATCTGAAGCGTTTTTAGAGGATGGGCGTCTGGAAATAAGCAATAACCGGACAGAACGGAGTATGAAACCTTTTGTGATGGGGCGGAAGAACTGGCTGTTCGCCAACACGGAGGGCGGAGCACAGAGCAGCGCCATTGTTTATAGCCTGATTGAAACGGCCAGGGAAAATGGCCTTGATCCATACTGTTATCTGACCTGGGTGCTGACTGACGCGCCGGTCCTGGCATCTGATGGTGGAGATTGGTCTGTAAAACTCCTGCCTTCCAATGCTCCTTCCACTTGCCGAACTTTCTCAAAAGAACGTTGACCACATTCAAGGACGAGATGGCTCATTGGGCTGTCCCGTCCTTTTTCCTGCCCTGTCGAAAAGCTATCCGGTTTGCCGAGAAGCTGGAATTTACTGGTTGGGTCTGCCTCCTTATGCTTTGGTTTAAGGAGGTTGCCTTTATGAAAATAGAGAAAAATATTATGGCCACATTGAAAAGAGAAATGGACAAGAGAGGTGTAAATTATGCGGAGCTTTCGGCAGAAATTAATGTTCTAAGGATGACCCTGCAAGGATATTTGAACGGCACTTCGCATCCAAGAGCTGACTCTATGGAAAATCTCGCGGATAAATTGAGGATATCCGTGGCAGAGTTGGTTTCCGGTGAAGAACATTTTGCACCTGTGAGCAATCCTGATTTTGACCAGATCCTCTCCAATATTCCAACGCTCCACCCCAAAGTCCTGCCTGCCGCTCAGCAAGCAGCTTCTCTGCTGAACAGACTGCTCCAACTGTCTGAGGAGCTGTATACAGCAGAGGATCTGGACCTTGATGCGCCGTACCAGAATGCGGGCTATCTATACTGCCTCCATGAGATGTGGGATCCATTCCGCCGCAGCTTGTCTTATGGAATTCTGGTAAAAGAGTACATGCACGGAAGCCGGTCTACGATTGCAATGGTGGCGCCTTTCTCGGGTGACAGGACTGCCGTTCTTGGCTTAATTGACTGCTGCACCAGACTACAACTTGACCCGGAACATCTTTTGGATGTGGTACAGGATTTCTTGCTCAGCAGCTGCTCACTACTTAATATTTTTGCTTGAAGGGGTGGCTCGATTTCGGCCCCCCCTTCTTCTGCCTGGTTCAAGAGTTATTTGCTCCTCCGTTTGACGCTTACTAGACTGCCGCAGCAGCGGCATGAACATAAGGGAATGGTGTGCAGAACACAGTATTTCGACAAAGACATACTACCGCTGGGCAAAGGAAATCCTTTCATCATAATTTCACTCGATAGGTTTACAAATTAAGCCGGAACTTCCTCTTTTAGTTATGATGTGGCCACATCAGATAACATTGTAAAGGAGAAGAAATATGGGAAATGTAACAACCAGTATGTTGATCAAAGGCAACAATATTTTTGCTCCTAAGCTTATTCCCAATGTAGTCGATCCAAACTCAGGCTCCGATGCAAAAATCAGCTGCAACATGTTTAAATCCGAAAGTAAGTATGCGGCAGATCGCAAGGCCTCGTTTGATCTCTATATCAGGAGCTACTTGGAGCCTGTTGTTGGCGGACACTATTATGCCCGCTCATTTGATTCGACTACCTATCAGAGTGCATCCTGCACAATTCCTCTTTCCAAATGCAGCATGGAAAATGGGAATGGAAGTCGTGTTGGCTATATCTCGCTTGGTATTTGTACAGAAGGCGGAAGTAAATATTTTCACTTTGATGTGGGGCTGGGAAACAAGGGGAATGGATGGTATCCGAATGTTTGGGGGAAAGGCTTTCTGGAGAATGTTGGCCCTTCTGGTCCTAACATCATTCACCGTGATGATGCTGATGTCCCTGTTACCATCGCACTCGGTGATCCCAATGTAATCATTCCCGGTAATGCCACGGTGACCGTCCTTGTGGAAGTTGGCCGTACCTCTGCAGTTGATTGGATGCGTGCAACATTTTCCCACAGCGGAAAGACTGGAAAAGTCGCAATCAATGTTCCTCGCGGAACACTCTTTAAGGCTTCTTCCACCGCAAATCCTTCCGTTAGATTTAACCGCTTTATGTCCCTCGTTCCCGCAAGTAATCACTATGCAGACGATTTTAACGACCATTCTCGCTTGGAAGGTTGGATGGAAAATCTGAAGCTGGGATCTTCCAAGTGGACTGCTTCTGACCTGCAACATGTTTGGGACGTCCAGGATGAAAATGTGCCGACAATTCAAATCTCTACCCTCGCTGACTCTGGTGGAGTATCCAATAGAGACCATGTTGTGATTTATCACACCACTCTTACACATTAAACTCGTTTTGAAAAGAATCCAACGAAAAAACAGGCGCCCATTCAGCTCATGAATGGGCGCCTGTTTTTTCAAACTATCACAAGAAAATGAATGGACAATATGGCATCTCTTCAAGACGGTTTTTTATGCCGAGCAAGTCAATGCTTGATGGATCGAATTTCGCTGTGAGCTGTGTCCCGTAATACTGCCCTAGCTCCCCCAAGTCCAGCGATAATTCCGGTGTTTGGCCATACTGATTCGTCCCAAACCGCTCACTATAATAATCGCGCAAATGCTCCATGATTTTATCGGTGCTATCGACACCGGCCCAATATTTCGTTGGAAGCCCCATGTAACCATTTTTGAGCTGTGCCGAATCGTAGATTTCCTGTTGTTCCTCAGCGGACAGTTCGATCCCGCATTGTTGTGCCAGGACCCTTGGCGCAATCTGCTCTCGAGAAAGTGAAAGTGAGAGATAGTGGAAGAACTCTTCAACATTGATTGCCTTATAGTCATCGAGCCCCCATATGCCGCAGATATAAGGCGCAGCCTGCAAAACAGTGTAATCTGTATCACCAAGCGAATATAAGACCATATCCGGGTCCAACTGAAAGATATCCCTACAAAGGTCAACAGAGGGGAGTTCAAAAGTCAGCCGGAGACTGGGGTCGATAATTCGAGCAAGTATGGCTGCGGCTTGCCCGCGGTTCAAATCTTCCAAACCTTGAAAACATCCATATGGATCACTCCCATTAAGAATACCGGCTTGATAAAACGAAATGATGGCGGGGTCCTATGAGTCAAGAAGGACTGACACGGAATTCAATTTTGGCAGTTCGGTTTTGGATAGTGTAAGAACTGTTGCCAGTACCTTGACGAATGTACGTCTGTAACAAATTTTATCAGGTTCATTGGCCAATGACCACGACAGAGTAATGCCAGCATTAGATGCGGCGTCTTGCAAATATTGGTATGCGGATGCATACCAATGCTCAGCGTTGCTGGGAGATTCTAATATGCCGCTACCACCTGATAGCTTGTCGAGTAATCGGGCTGCAATCACGATGATTTGGGCATTTGTCAGGCCTGAGTATGGCAAGAACAGAGTATCTGTTACACCTGCAAGAATTCCTGCTTGATAGCAAATGTTTACGCTTTCCTCACACCACAAATCTTTGGTATCGTTAAATGGACATACTGTTGTTTGAGAGATCGGTATCAAGGTATTTTCAGTTTCTCCTGCGGCCGCTGCAGAGCTTATCAGTATCGTTGATGCAAACAGGATAGCGAATACAAATGATGCGATGCGGTCAAAAATCCTCTTCATATTCCATGGCCTCCCTCTTAAATTTTCTTGGATGGGCTCTTTATATTAATAAACAGCTTTCGGCCCAATTTGCATCACAACTAATTTATCTCTGCCAAAGATGGAGTCATTAATGTGGTAATTACTTTTGCGTTGCTTGTCTCCTAAGTAAAGAGTAAATACCCAATTATCTTCAGGAGGTCATATAATTCCAAGAAGAATGAAACATAAACGGCGTCGTCCTTTTAGCATAGTGGTACTCGCCTCAGTTACCCACCAAAATATCGTAAGAGCCATCGCTGTTGATGCCTCTGATCTGGTCGATATGGCCGTTTGCATAATAGATGACGATTTCTTAGCCGTCACCAAAGTCAATGTGATAGATATTCTATTGCTTCTCCCGACACTCTCCACTACACAATAAATGCCCTCATAAATTGTGCCGATTCCAAAAAAACAATGACAAAATTAACATAATCTTGGAAACGCTTTTTTCATCTCTATTGCACCTCGTCAGTTTTTTTGCAATTATTTTACCACAAACCACAGAAAATGCACGGAATTCGTCGAGCATTCTCAGATGTTTTCCAACCCGCGGACCGGCCTGTGAGCCTTCGGCTGTTCCACATTCAGGCCCTCCATGAGCCAGCGGTATTGCTGCGGCGTCAGCAGCCTGGCTTCCGCTTCACTGCGCGGCCATTGAAAGCTGCAGGACTCCAGACGCTTATACAGCAGCAAAAATCCATCCCCTTCCCAGTACAGCGCTTTGATCCGGTCCCGGCGTCTCCCACAGAATAGAAACAGCGTGTTGGTGAACGGGTCCAGCTGAAACTGCTGAACCATGCTGGCCAGACCATCGATTCCTCGTCTGAGATCGATGTAGCCGCAGGCGATATACACCTTGTCCGCTCCGCTAAAATCATTCAACATGGCTGTAAGATCCGCAGCAGCATGGCTGTTGTCTCAGCATCTGCACCCGAATGGATGTCGACGGAAACACCCCCCGATGCACCGTAGTCGAAATTTTGGCT
>OGPX01002546.1_pt1 | contig 10174 bp, 8 predicted proteins | sample 1553101 | NCBI WGS metagenome assembly OGPX01 (sample SAMEA2579964, study PRJEB22360) | human gut metagenome | biome: human gut; feature: human-associated habitat; material: faeces | place: Denmark | collected 2008/2010
AGCCTCTGGCGAAGAGGAAAAGCTTGGCGAAATGCCAAGGCCTCCCCTCGTTAGGGGAGGTGGCACGCCGTAGGCGTGACGGAGAGGTTTTCTCCAAGGGGCTGCTTTCCCGCCGGGGGAGCGCCCCTTTCTTTTTTGAATTTTTATTCCAAAACCGATAAAAACCGGCCCGGATTCTTTTTTCGTTCATAACTTTGTGGTAGCATAAGAACAAAAGTATTCTTTGCCACGGAGAGCATTTGTGATGGAACACTACGATTGGAATGACGGCTGGCAGTTCACCCCGGTCTTCGACCCCGCCATCGTGCGGCCGGAATGCCCGGAGCTGACCCTTGAGCCGGTGCGCCTGCCCCACACGGTCAAGACCCTGCCCTACAATTACTGCAATGAGAACGACTACCAGAAGCTCTCGGGCTACCGGCGGGAGTTTTTTGCGCCCAGAGAGTGGGAGGGCCGCACCGTCCTGCTCACCTTCGGGGCCGTGGCCCACGACGCCACGGTGTTCTGCAACGGGCGGCGGGTGTTCCACCACAGCTGCGGCTACACCGCATTTACCGTCGATCTGACCAGTGCTCTCCATCTGGGCCAGAAGAACGTGGTGGCTGTCCGCTGCGACAGCCGCGAAGATCTGAACATCCCGCCCTTCGGCGGGCAGATGGACTTTCTGACCTACGGCGGTATCTGCCGCGCCGTCTGCCTCGACGTGAAAGAGCCCGCCTACCTGCGGGACATCTTCATCGAGACGAAGGCCGAGGGCGATTTCCGCATCTACACGGCCACCGTGGGCGAGACGGTGGGCTGCACGTTACAGGCCGAGATCCGCAGCCCCTCGGGCAGCCGGGCGTTCTACACCGGCGAGCTGTCGCTGCCCATCACCGGCGCACTGAACAGCGTCCATCCGTGGAGCATCGAACACCCCACCCTCTACACCCTCACTGTCCGGCTCATCCGGCCCGGCACCGGCGGTCTGCCCGACCGGGTGCTGGACGAAAAGAGCTGCCGCTTCGGGTTCCGCACCTTACAGTTCGTGGCCGGGGGGCTTTATCTCAACGGCCAGCGGGTGGAGCTGCGGGGCCTCAACCGCCCCCAGAGCTACGCCTATCAGGGCTATGCCATGCCTGACAGCATCCAGCGTCTGGACGCTCAGCTCCTGAAAAAGCAGCTGGGCTGCAACGCCGTGCGCCTCACCACGCCCCCCAGCCCCGCCTTCCTCGACGCCTGCGACGAGCTGGGTCTGCTGGTCTTTGTGGAGATGCCCGGCTGGCAGTATGTGGGCGACGACATCTGGAAAGCGCAGGCGCTGCAGAACTGCCGCGAGATGGTCTGCCAGTGCCGCAGCCACCCCAGCATCTTTTTGTGGGGTGTGCGGGTCAGCGGCAGCGCCGACGACGAGAGCTTTTATAAGCGCACCAACGAGGCCATCCACCGGCTGGACCCCACCCGCCCCACGGCAGGCGCGCGGAACCACCGCAAGAGCCAGCTGCTGGAGGATGTTTACGCCTACAACGATTACTCTTACCGTGGGCGCGGTGCCGCCTGCGAAGCCCGCGCCGCGGTGACTTCCGATCCCCGTAAGGGCTACCTCATCAGCGAGTTCGAGGGAGCACAGTTCCCGGCCAAGCCCTTCGACGACGAGCCGCACCGTCTGGCACAGGCGCTGCGCTATGCCGCTGTCCTCAACGACACCATCGCCCAGCAGGGGGTGGCCGGCAGCTTCGGCTGGTGCATGACCGACTACAACACCCACCGCGAATTCGGCAGCGGCGACCGCATCAGCTATCAGGGTGTGATGGATATGTTCCGCAGCCCGAAGCTTTCTGCCGCCGTCTACGCCAGCCAGAAGACGCCCCGCTCCCCCTCCGACATCGTGCTCGAAGTCTCATCCAGCATGGCGCTGGGCGACCATCCGGGCGGCTTTGCGGGGGCGTGCTGGGCGTTCACCAACGCCGAAAGCCTGCGGCTCTACCGGGACAACGACTTCGTAGCCGAGTTTACCCCCGACCGCCGGGGCCGCTTTGCGGCTCTGCCCCACCCGCCCATCGAGATACACGATTTCGTGGGCCTGCTGCTGGAGAAATACGAGGGCATCGACCGCACTGCCGCGCCGCAGGTGGCCGCCATCCTCAACGAGATGCGCCGGGACGCCATGGAGCTTTCGCCCCTGTCCCGGGCGCGGATGTACTCGCTGCGCCTGAGCTGGAACGAGCTGGTGCAACTTTACTACAAATATATCGGCGTGCTGGGCAGCCCCGCTGCCGTTTACCGCTTCGAGGCCGTGTGGCATGGCCGGGCCGTCCGCACCGTCGTGAAGGAGCCGGTGCAGAGCGTCCGGCTGGAATGCACCGTCCACAATCCCATCCTGACCGACGGTCCCACCTGGGACTGTGCCGCCGTGAGCCTGCGGGCCATCGACCAGAACGGCAACCTCCTGCCCTATTGTGGTGAGGCCGTTCAGCTGAGCGTAGAGGGGCCGCTGCGCATCCTCGGCCCCAGCGTCGTCCCTCTGCGGGGCGGCATGGCAGGCACCTATCTCGCCACCACCGGCGAGGCCGGCCCGGCCAAGCTCCACTGCCGGATGGAGGGTGCCCTGGACACCGAAGTTTCCCTCACCATCCGCTGCCGGGAGGAGTGAGCGGCCCTTAAACGCCGTCTCTTTACGATAGGTTTGCACTCTGTTCAAAATTTTCTCATGGTTGCATGGTATCCTGAAAGCAGAAAAACACAGAAGGGCGGCGCACCCGCCCCTCTTTTATGAGGAAGGACGTTTATGAAAGAAAAGATACGCCAGTTCATGATAGGTCGCTACGGCACCGATGGTCTGAACCAGTTTTTGAACATCGCCTCTCTCGTGCTGATCCTGGTCTATATCCTCACCCGTCTGCCGCTGCTGCTGTACGTCGGCGTGGTGCTGCTGGGCCTGTGCTACTACCGGATGTTCAGCCGCAACATCTCCAAGCGCACCGAAGAAAATTATAAATACTATGCCGTGAAGGACCGCATCCGCAATAAGTTCAGCGGCCTGAAGGACCAGTGGGACAACCGCAGACTCTACCACTATTACCGCTGCCCCCAGTGCCGCCAGAAGCTGCGCGTTCCCCGGGGCCGGGGCCGCATCCAGATCTCCTGCCCCCGCTGCGGCACCCAGTTCATCAAGAAGAGCTAACGTATGTTTGGATATGTCATCCCGAATCAGGCCGCGCTGGACGACGAGGCCAAAGCCCGCTACCGCACGGCCTACTGCGGCCTCTGCCGCCGCATCGGTGCGCTCCACGGCCTGCGGGGCCGTCTGACGCTGAGTTACGATCTGACGTTTCTGGATCTGCTGCTTTCCAGCCTCTACGAGGGTGAAAGCGAGTGCATCACCGGCAGCGGCCACTGCCCCATCCACCCCATCCGGAAGATAAATTGGCGGCACAGCGGCCCCACCGACTACTGCGCCGATATGAGCGTGGCGCTCCACTACTACAACGCCGCCGATAAATGGAACGACGACCACAGCCTGCTGGGCCTCGGCTTCGAAAAGCTGCTGGACGCCCCCACGCAGGAGGCCGCCAAGCGCTGGCCCCGCCAGTGCGCCGCCATCCGCTCCTGCCTTGACCGTTTGGCCCGGCTGGAAGCCGAGGGCAGCGAAGACCTCGATGCGGTGTCTGGCTGCTTCGGGGAGCTGATGGCCGAGCTGTTCGACTACCGGCAGGATCACTGGTCCCCCGAGCTGCGAAGCATCGGCTTCCATCTGGGCAAGTTCATCTACCTGCTGGATGCCTACGACGACCTCGCCCGGGACGAGAAAAAAGGCGCGTACAACCCGCTGCGCTCCCTCAGCCGCCAGCCCGACTATGAGGAGGAGATGCGGGACATCTTCGAGCTGCTTCTGGCCCGGTGTGCCAGAAGCTTCGAGCGTCTGCCCTGTGTGGAGGATGCCGACCTGCTGCGGAACATCCTGTACTCCGGTGTATGGCTCAAATACAACTGCAAACAGGCCAAGGAAGCCGGAAAAAAATAAACGATTCCGCCCAAAAGGCGGATATTCTTTTGATTTGCGCTTGATTTTACAGGCGCTGTCCTGTAGACTGTAATACTGTATGGAACGAAAGGGCCGCGCAAGGCCTGAGAGAGACGTGAGGAAGTAGACCCATGAGAGATCCCTATGAGGTGCTGGGCATCCAGCGCGGCGCAACCGACGACGAAATAAAGAAAGCCTACCGTGCCAAGTGCAAGCGCTGGCACCCCGACCTGAACCCCAACGACCCCACCGCCGAAGAGCACTTCAAAGAGGTGCAGGCAGCTTACGACGCCATCACCAAGGGCGACACCGGCCCCCAGATGGGCGGACAGCCCGGCGGCGGTTACGGTTACGGCCAGCAGGGTTATTATCAGGGCGGCTACCAGCAGGGATACGACCAGGGCTACAGCCAGAACGGCTGGCAGCAGGGCGATTTCGGCTTCGGGTTCGACCCGTTTGGTTTCGGGTTCGGCTTTGGCGGCTACCAGCAGCAGAGCGGGGCCAGCTACTCCGGCTCTGACAGCCCCGAGATGCAGGCAGCCCGCAACTTTGTGGCCAATGGCCGCTATGCGGAGGCCCGCCGGGTGCTGGACGGCATGAACAACCGCTCGGCACGGTGGTACTACCTCTCCTCGCTGGCCAATCAGGGCCTCGGCAACAGCATCGACGCACTGCAGGACGCCCGCCGCGCCGTTCAGCTGGACCCCAATAACACCGAATACCAGATGCACCTGCGCCGGATGCAGAATCCCGGCCAGACCTACCGCACCCAGACCACCTACGCCCAGCCCGGCGGGCTGATGCGCTGGTGCTGGAGCATGATCTTGCTCAATCTGCTCTGCAACTGCTGCTGTGGCGGCGGCTGGGGCTGGCGGTTCCGGATGTAAATAAGACAGAAAAAAACCTCCCGTGCTGATGCACGGGAGGTTTTTTCTTTTGATGTTAATTGATCACGATGGTCCGTGTGATCTTCTCGCAGGAATAGTTGCCGGAGACTTTTGCCGTCTGGGTGTAGATACCCGGCTGCGTCGGGAACTCCGTGGACTTGCTGCTGAACAGGCCCTTCTTTTTATAAGTACAGGTGACCTTGGCATTATCGACCACCACGCCGTCCGACTCCAGCAGAGCTCCGACATTGCGTGCCTCAGCCTCGGCCAGCGTCATCCCGGCGGGCAGGTCTTCGGCCCAGTAGAGGCGGACGCCCTCGGTCTTGGGCTTTATCTTGAACATGGCCACACCGGCGGTGTTCAAATCGCCGGATTCCAGCGCCACGGCACCCGCGACATAGCTGCCCGAATCCACGGGCTGCTCATCCAGATAGATGCGGCTGAACGCGCCCTCGGGAAGGTAGCGGCGGATGAGCTCGAGAGAGAGCTTCAGGCCCATGGACATATCTTTCAGGGTGGGGATATAGAATTTCAGGGTATCCATCACCTTGACGACCTCATCGGCCACGCCCAGCAGCACGCTGACGTCGTTGCCGTCGATGAGCTGTTTGACATAGGCGTAGACATTGAACTCTTCTACCTGATCAGGGGTCTTGGACATCTTGCGGGGCAGGGGTATCATCTTGAGCAGGGTGCGGAGCTTATCGGAGAGCACGAGGGTGACGTAGCCCTTGGCTTCGCCCTTGATGCCCAGCACCACGCCGATATACTGCGCGTCCGCCGGGCGGGTGACCACCGACAGCTCGAACGGGGAGCCATAGACCAGCTTGCCGGAAGCCTGCAGACGGATGGAGACGACTTCATTCGTCTCTTCCAACCGGGTCTGAGAGGCGCGGGGCAATTCGGTCTCTGCCGAGGCGGCCAGCACCGGGGTCATCATGCTCAGCATGAGGGCTGCTGTGAGAAGCAGCGAAAGCATTCTTTTGGCCTTCATATGGACAAACCTCCTGTATTCATCATCTTCAGCCGGGCGGGCCGTGCAGGCTGACACTCCGGCTGATATGATTTTACCGCAAATCCCTGCTGTGGTCAATGACGGGATTCAAGCGTATCCGCTTACGAAAAGACCGCCGCCCCAGCAGGGCAGCGGCCTCAGGAAATTTTATCGCAGCATCACAGGATGCGCACCCGGACGACGGCGGGGATGGCCGAGAGCTTTGCGGCCAGTGCATCATTCACCGCACCGGTGGCGTCCAGCATGGTGTAGGCCATGTTCTTCTTGCTCTTGTTCACCATGTTCTCGATGTTCAGGCCCGCCTCCGTGGTCAGGGCAGTGATCTGGCTGATCATGCCCGGCTCGTTCTTGTGGATGATGCAGATGCGCTTGCCGCCGGCGCGGGGCTGATGCACCTCGGGCATGTTCACCGAGTGGATGATGTTGCCGTTCTTGAGGTAGTCGCTGAGCTCCTGCGCGGCCATGACCGCGCAGTTGTCCTCGGCCTCCGGGGTGGAAGCGCCCAGATGAGGCGTGCAGATGACGCCCGGACGGCCCAGCAGAGCTTCCGTGGGGAAGTCGGTCATATAGCCGGACACTTTGCCGGTGTCAAGGGCTTCCAGCAGGGCGTCGGTGTTCACCAGCTCACCGCGGGCGTAGTTCAGCAGCTTGACACCGTCCTTGCAGAGGGCCAGCGTCTGGGCATTGATGGTGTCCTTGGTGGTGGGCAGATACGGCACATGGATGGTGATGTAGTCGCAGAGGGGCAGCATATCATTCAGGTTGACGCAGTGACGGACCTGACTGCTCAGGTTCCACGCAGCATCAATGGAGATATAGGGGTCATAGCCGTAGACCTCCATCCCCAGCTCGATGGCGCAGTTGGCGACGCGGGAACCGATAGCGCCCAGGCCGATGACGCCGAGGGTCTTGCCCTTGATCTCGTTGCCCACGAACTGCTTTTTGCCCTTCTCCACGCTCTTTGCCATGGCGGGATCCCCGGCAAGGCCCTGCGTCCACTGGGCAGCGGCAGGCACGTTGCGACTGCCTGCGATGAGCATTCCGATGACCAGCTCGGCCACGGCATTGGCGTTGGCGCCGGGGGTGTTGAAGACCACGATGCCCTGCTCACTGCACCGGTCGAGGGGGATGTTGTTGACGCCTGCACCGGCGCGGGCGATGGCCAGCAGGCCGTCGTTGAAGGTGGTGTTCAGCAGGTCAGCGCTGCGGACGAGGATGCCGTCCGGGGCGTCAGCGTCCACCGACACGTCGAAGAGGTTCTTGTTCAGCTTTGTCAGACCCACCGGGCTGATGGCGTTCAGGGTTTTTATCGTAAACATTGGTTTATCTCCTTTTTCAAACGGGCTTGCCCTCTCCGTCTTTGCTTCGCAAATCCACCTCTCCCAAAGAGAGAGGCTTTGGCCTGACGGTCAGGTTTAGGCTCTCCCTTTGGGAGAGCTGTCACCGAAGGTGACTGAGAGGGCGAGGACGGTACGAATCACGCATTCTCCTTGCGGAACTTCTCCATGAAGTCCACCAGCTTGTCAACGCCCTCGGCGGGCATTGCGTTGTAGATGGAGGCGCGCATACCGCCCACGAGGCGGTGGCCCTTCAGGTTGACGAAGCCGGCGTCTGCGGCCTCGGCGCAGAACTTCTTGTCGAGGTCGGGGTCCGGGCTGGTGAAGGTGACATTCATGGTGCTGCGGTAACGGTGCTCGACGGGATTCTTGAAGAAGTCCTGACCGTCGAGGTAATCGTAGAGGACCTTCGCCTTGGCTTCGTTGATCTCCTGCATCTTGGCGAGGCCGCCGATGTCATTCTCCAGATACTTGAGCACCAGACCGGTCATGTAGATGCACCAGCAGGGCGGGGTGTTGTACATGCTGTCCTTGGCCAGCAGGGTGGTGTAGTTCATCATGGTGGGCACAGTGTCGGCCGCGTGGCCCAGCAGGTCGTCCCGGACGATGGCGATGGCCATGCCAGCGGGGGCGACGTTCTTCTGGACGCCGAAGTAGATGCAGCCGTATTTCGTCACATCCACGGGCTTGGAGAGGATCATGGAGCTCATATCGGCCACCAGCGGCACGCCCTCCACCTGCGGCAGCTCGACGTACTGGGTGCCGAAGATGGTGTTGTTCTGGCAGATGTGGATGTAGCTGGCATCCTTATCATAGTTGATGGCGTTCACGTCCGGGATGTAGGTGAAGTTCTTGTCCTTGCTGGAAGCAACGATGTTCACCTCACCGAACTTGGCGGCTTCCTTGGCGGCAAGGTTCGAGAAATTGCCGGTGACAAGGTAATCTGCTTTGCCGGTGGTCATGAAATTCAGCGGGACCATGGCGAACTGCTGGGTGGCACCGCCCTGAAAGAAACCGACCTTGTAGTTGTCGGGAATGTTCATTACCCGGCGCAGGGTGGCCTCGGTGTCCTTGATGATGGCATCGAACCACTTGCTGCGGTGGCTCATCTCCATCACGCTCTGACCGCTGTCGCCATACTCGAGCAGCTCTGCCTGTGCCTGCTTGAGCACCTTCTCGGGCAGCATGCTGGGGCCTGCGCTGAAGTTGTAAACTCGTGCCATAATGAACTCTCCCTTTCCTGTATCGCACAGCACCGCGGTTTTCTGCGGTGCGTTCTGTTGATTGCTGTAGCCGTAGTATACCGGTTTTGCAGGGATGAAAACAAGAGCATCTTTGCACAAAGATACGGCGCAAAAGCCCCTGTGCGGGCACAAAGCACACAAATGTCCTTGATAGAAAAACAAAAACAAAGACAAATATAAAATAGAGCTAAAAAAGCCTGATTTCATCGGCGTTTTCGGCTCTTGCACTTTGGAGCAGAAATTGGTATAATAATAAAACAAAGACAAACGTAAAAGAAAAAAGATGCCAAAAGGAGGGAGAACAGCAGGATGTATGGCATCCCGGACAGTGTAAAGCCGCTTTCGGCGGCAGAGGAGCAGGTGATGCTGGCGGTGTGGGCCTGCCGTGCGCCCGTCACCCGACGGGACATCGACGCAAAGCTGCGCGCAAAGGGCTGGGCACCGGCTACCGTTCTCAACTTTCTTTACCGGCTGGAAGAAAAGGGTTGGGTGAAAAGCGGCAAGGATGGCAACCGCAATACCTACACTCCGGCCATCACCCAGCGCGCCTATAATGTGTGGAGTATGCGGGAACGGCTGAATACCCTCTTTGGCGGCGACCTTGCGGCGGCGGTGCGCGCGCTGGTCAGCGAAAGCGGCTGCGGCCAGAGCGAGCTGGAACAGGCCATAAAGGTGCTGGAGGAAAAGCATCTGGAAGCGGAAGAATATGATCTGTATGACCCTTATGGGTAAAAAGGAGAGCAGAAGATGGATTGCAAACTGCGTGCCAAAAACTGCGGCGGCTGCCCGATGCTGGGCATGGACTACGCCGCACAGCTGAAACAGAAAGAGGAGACCGTGAAAAAGCTGCTGGGGAAGTACGGCCCGGTGGAGCACATCCGGGGCATGGAAACGCCGTACCACTATCGGAACAAGGTGATCTCCACCTTTACCACCGGCTGGGGTGGAAAACTTACCTCCGGCATCTACGCGGCAAACAGCCACAAGGTGCTGCCGGTGGAAAGCTGCCTTTTGCAGGACGAAGTGCTGGACAAGACCATGCTGGCCGTGCGTGCGGCAGCGGGCGCCTGCCATTACCAGCCTTTCAATGAGGATAAGGGCACCGGCCTTCTGCGTCACTGCCTGCTGCGGCGTGGCGTCATGACCGGGCAGGTGATGGTGGTGCTGGTGACGGCTCAGCCGGTGCTGCCGGGTGCCAAGAACTTTGTCAAAGCCCTGCTGACCGAAGCCGGAAAGCAGGGCGTGGCCATCACCACCATCGTCCAGAACGTGAACGACCGCAAAACCAGCGTGGTGCTGGGCGATATGGAAAAGGTGCTGTACGGCAAGGGCTTCATTCTGGATACCCTCTGCGGCAAGACCTATGCCATCAGCCCACGCAGCTTTTATCAGATCAATCATACCCAGACCGAAGTGCTGTACGGCCTTGCGGTGGACGCGGCGCATCTCACCGGCAAAGAAGTGGTGCTGGATGCCTACTGCGGCATCGGAACCATCGGCCTGACCGCCGCCGACCATGCAAAGCAGGTAGTGGGCGTGGAGGTGAACCGCGAAGCGGTGCACGATGCCATAGGCAATGCAAAGCACAATGGCGTGAAGAACGCCCGCTTCTTTGCCGCAGATGCCACCCGGTGGATCGGCGAAGCCGCTGAGGCTGGGGGAAGCGCAGGCGGGAGTTATGCGCATAC
>OGPX01002547.1_pt1 | contig 10173 bp, 12 predicted proteins | sample 1553101 | NCBI WGS metagenome assembly OGPX01 (sample SAMEA2579964, study PRJEB22360) | human gut metagenome | biome: human gut; feature: human-associated habitat; material: faeces | place: Denmark | collected 2008/2010
ATTATATTGTATTTCATTGCTAAATCTTGATTTTCATCTACATTTACTTTACATACTTTAATGCTATTTGAATATTCATTTGCTATCTCTGATATAATTGGAGATAACATTTTACATGGTCCACACCATGTGGCAAAAAAATCAATTAAAACTAGCTTATTAGTATTAGTTATTTCATCATTAAAATTACTTAAATTTAAATTTATTTCGTTCATATATCTTCCTCCTTTACTCAATAGTTTTATAATAAAGCATACAATGGCAATATCCTTCAAAATTAGGATCTTTAATTTGATCTTTAAATTCTTTGCACATACACTTAGTATCCTCTGTTTTTTCAGTTCTGCAAGGACAATAACCACCTGTTTTTTTCAATCCTTCTTTTATAATATCTACTATTTCTTTATTTGTATTCAACTTTATTGCCATAATCATTTCCTCCTATTACACTCTCTATATCACTCTGTCTCATTTCCTGAACATCCATGTTTATCTTCATTAGTCAATACCATGAAAAAATAAATATATAGACCAAATAATCCAGCATATATAATATAATAAGCTAATTAGAAAAATAAATTTTAAAATTGATATTCTTTTATTATTTATTATTTTTTCCATAGTTCTTCCAAACACCCCTTCTTTATTATACAAATTACTATTTGTATTTAACTTTACTTTGTCAATTGATAACTTTGTTCTATCAATTCTTTTACCAATGTCTTGTCCACTTTTTCACCCACAATAATTGTATTCCAATGTTCCTTATTCATGTGATATGCAGGTATTATATAATCATAAGTACTTCTTAATATATCAGAATAATTTGGATCTGTCTTAACATTAAGGTATAACTTATTATTTACATTCATTATTAAAGCAAACCACTTTTTATTTTTCAAATGTTTCATTGTTACAGATTCAAAGTCATCAGGAAAAGGGCAATCCTTATATGTATTTTCTAATGTTAAACAATACTTTATTATTTCTTCTTTATTCATCAAATTTCTCCTGAAAAGTTTTTAATTTTTAATTAGAGTTATAAACATAAAAATTCATCTTATCTGAATTTTTAACTTTAGAATACCTTAATCTTTTGATTTCTTCCGGAGCATCTTTCACTGCATCCTCATATAAAATTTCTGTATCTTCAAATATAACTCTTATATCTAATGCTCGTACAGAGCCAATTGTCAAATATGCTTTTCTTTCTTGATTTTCCATAACAAACTCCCTAAATTTGTTATTTATCTATTATATTATTATCTTTTAAATATTTCAAAAAACCATTACAACCTTCAACTATATCATTAAAAGTATTTTCAAAATTTCCAGTATACCACGGATCAGCAATATCTCTAGGGGTATCTGAAAAATCTAACAATCTATAAATCTTATAGTCAACATCTTCCCCTACTATTCTTTTTATATTTATAACATTTGATTTTTCCATTCCAATAATATAGTCATATTTTTTGTAATCTTCTGCTCTTAATTTTACTGCTTTTCTTTTTGTAAATGGTATTTCCTTTTGTATTAGTTTATCACGAGTACCATAATGAATATCATTTCCTATTTCTTCACTAGAAGTTGCTGAAGATTTTATATAAAATTCTTTTTCTAATCCTTGCTTTTTTACCATATCTTTGAGTACAAATTCTGCCATTGGAGAACGACATATATTACCTAAACATACAAACATTACTTTTATCATTATAGTCCTCACTTTCTATATAAGAGATTTTTTATCGTTTTTTCTTTATGCTTGTGATTATAACACAAATAATAAAAAATATAAATAAAAAAAAGAAAAAGTCCTGTATAATATCACAAAATCAAATCTCTTATATTCCTACTGTTATAATATTAGATATTATTTTATTTTCATCAACATTATTAATATCTGTCTTAATTTTGTCAACTTATGAATCTTCATCTAAAAGTGTTATATAGTCAAGATAATAACAACCTACAGTAATATTCTTGTAAATCATTCTTCAAAATCTTTTTTTAAAGTTTCATATATTGTTACATTAATCTTCAATTACTTCTATTGATTTTATTTTTAATTCATCTAAAGGTACATTTGAATTCTCATATTGTACTTTTACATTTTTTTCTCTTTGTAAATTCCCTATTATTTCAGTATTATCTGTTATATATGCTTTTACTGCAAATGGAAAGCTATAACCAGTATCAGAATGAGTATCATCTTCTAAACTATATTTTAAATAAATGTATCCAGATTCTACATAATCATCACCAATAGTTACAATTGAAGAATAAGTCCTTTTTCCAGTTAGTGCATCTCTTTTCATTTGGGTATAGTCATTTGATTTTAAAACAATAATCGAATTATCTTTAGTATCAAAATCATTTTCTCCCATACCATAACCTTTTTTACTCAAATCTCCGCTACAAATCAATATATCTCCTTCTTGTATATAGTTTGTATCATATTCCTTCAATGTAAAATAATCTAAACATTTTTGGTTTTTATTATTAATATTTGCTCTAGTATATTCCTTCATTTCAAAACCAAATTCTCCAAAATGTTGTCCATTAAATATATAAATATATCCATTATGATTTAGTTCAACTATTCCTTGAATAACCGTATCTTTAATTACTTCTGTAATTTCGTTATTTTTAGACATATCATATATAATATTTCCTTCTTTATCTAAAATAGCAGAATATTTATCGGATTTTTCTGTTTTATCTGTTTTTTTATCTTTATAAAAAAATATTACACCAGATAAAAATATTATTAATATTATAGTACAAATTACAAGAATAATAATTTTTTTCTTCATATGCAAACCTTCTTTCTAAAAATTACTATTTTATATTAAATTTATATCATAGAAATTAGATTTTTTCAATTGTTTCATATCCATAAGGTGCTGTTTTTCAATCAATTCATATTTTTTGTTTTCTTCTAATCCTGTTCAAAATTATACAAACAGAAAAAGAGCGATATCATGAAGCAAATTCTTCAGTCATCACTCTTTTTCTTTTCACACTATAAAATTATTATTGTATAGCAATAAACCATTTCCACTTTTGTTGGTATTAAAAAAGCTAATTTTTTCTCTGAACTACATGAATAAAATACTTTCCCACCTCTTTTTCGTGTTTTCTTTATAAGATTATTAGTTCTTTTGGGAGATTTAGTCGCATTAATATTTATTTCTTTAAAACCTAGATCTCTCCAAAATGTTCCATACATGTTGATAGCCCGATTATAATCTACTTGTCTAATTTGGGTTATAGTAAAACCTTTTCCATCTCTATGAAAGCATCTTATTTTTTTTAATAATTCATCTTGTTTTCCTGTTCGAATAAGATTCTCTAAAGACTTTCTATACCTACAATATTTTTTATTACTTTTTTGCATAGTTGCTCCTTTCTAGTGTGAAAATTCATATAACTACTATTTCATTATATCATTTTTTATGTAACCTGTATATAGTTTTAATAAAATTGATTATTTTTATACTTTTTTATCATGGTTCGTTTTTTTTATATCTATATCTGTCATTCCTGCTAATTTTAGACCTTTATCTGTATAAAAATTTGGCATATTGTTTTTAAATTCAGTTTTATAAAGATCATAAGCATGTATAAATAATTCAAGTTCTATTTTCCCTTTGACAAAACTACTTATATCTTTTAAAATTCTATCTCTGCCTGTTAGTTCTCCATCATAATATTCAATTGTAAACTTTTATTAATTTAACTGCTTTAATATTCTTAGACTCCAACTTTTTTTCATGTTTATCTATTTTTTTATTTCTATTCTCCTACTATTTCTTTAAATTTTTCCCACAACTTTACCATTGCCAAAGTATCAAGCTTACAATAAACCAGTAATCCATGTCTTATTTCTTTTTGTTCTTCTTTAGTCTTATTTTTCAAACTCAAGAAAGCTTCCGATGCCTCTCCTCCATTATGCACAACTGGCAAATTATGATAATCCAGTTCTGGATTGTTTGGATACAATGCTGGTAAAACAGCTTTAATTGATGCTGAGCCATGCATTTCTTTTGTATAATATTTTCTTTGCTTAAATGGTTCAAGGAAATCAACAATATTACTATTTATTCTATCCATTTCATCTTTTAAATCTGGATACATTCTTGCTATTTCATTATTTCTAGCTGGTTCAAAAGATTTATTATAAATGATTACGCTTCCATTTTCAGGCATATCTTTTATCATGCTTTCTGCAAAATGTCTTAAATAATCTGTGTCATCAATTTCGGCTAGAAATTCCTTGTGTTCTATTGGTGCTCCTTTTTCTTTTATAATATGTAATGAGTATTGAAAAGGTAGTTGTTGATAAGGTTTCGTACCTTCAGTTTTTGGTATTGCTAATTGATATGTTTCATAATCTATAAAATATAATGGATATTTAAGTGAATCCATTAATTCTTTTATTGCTTCTTTTTCTATTTTTGGTTCCAAATTATTTAATTCGAAATCAATTTGCTCTAAGAATTTAGAATTTAAATCTTCATTTTGCAAATCTTGAAAAGAAACTTTTCCTTCATAATATTTTTCGAATTTTTTAGAAATGTGCATTCCACCACCGATATCAAAAACGTTTGGTTTTGGTAAATTTCTTGTACAATATTCCCAAAATTCACATTTATAAGGTTTAAAACATTTCATTCCTATTTTTTCTTTAGGTTCGTTGTTCTTATCATGTTCATTCATATATTTATTTGTTATTTCAATATTTTTTCTTATTTCATCTTGTTTTGATTTTGCTATTTCTGTTATATCTTCTATGTTAAATAGTTTTTCTATTTCTAATTTTTTTCCTCTTATGTATTGATTATTTATATATACAATACAAACTTTTTTTACATTCAGTCCAAGATTAGATAAAATAAAATATTGATAAGATGCATCGTCTAGATAGATGTCATGTACTTCTGTTGAACTTTTAACTTCATATATTTCAACACCTTCTAAATTGTTTTTTAATATATCTACACTGCAAAAATTATTATCATAGTTAAATGATGCTTCTGTTATTATATTAGGTTTATTTTTCAATAATTTTCTTGTTTCTTCAACCATAATATTTAAGTCTTTGTTAAATTCAATATTTATTTAATTTCCAAATATTTTTTTTGCAAGTTCTCCTACTTCTGTTCCATTTTTTAAAACTGAATCTCTAGCAGTTTGTATTGCAACTTCTGGTTTATACTTGTCCATCCATAATATTTTGTTACATTGAACAGATTTACAATATTTTGATTTTGATAAATGAATTTTATTCATGATATTTCCTTTCATTTTTTAAATTTTCTTGTTTTATACCTTTCTTCTTAAATATTGTAAAAATCAATTGCATTTAATATTGGTCCCGATCTTAAAATTTTTAGTTCTTTCGAAGTACAATCAACAATGGTACTAGCTTCGCCGAATTTCACAGTCCCTTCCATTATTGCATCTAAGAGTGGACATTCAGTTTCAATTTCATCTAAATTAGTACATGATGGTTTACCACTTTGATTAGCACTTGTCATAAATACTGGACAACCTGTTTGAAGAATTAAATTTTCTAAGGCTTTTGATGTTGCCATCCTAACAGCTATTGTTTTTTTTCCATTACTTATATAATCTGGTATGTTTTCTTTCTTTTTTAACACTAATGTAATTGGTCCAGGCATAAATGCGTCTATTAATTTTTCTGCAATTTCATCTACAATAGCAATATTTTTTATTTGAGATTTATTCGCACACATAATAGGAAATGATTTTGATAATGGTCTTTTCTTTACTTCAATTAATTTGTCATGAGCTTTATGTGAATTTATTTGTGCACATATCCCATATACTGTATCAGTAGGAACACTGATAATCCCATCGTTTTTTAATATTTCTGCTAGTTCAGTAATTTGAGTTTGTTTAAATCTTTTAATCATATATATTTCCTCATTTCTTTGTAAATTTTACTGTATTATTTAAAATTTGTCAATTAATAAATCTACATAAAAAAAGAAAGATTAAATGTATTAAAAATACACTCTATCTTTCTTTTTTTAGGAACTTACTGAGACATTAGCCTCAGTAAGTCGGTACTGTTAATAGTTACTTGGAAGAAAAATGTTTTTCTACCATTTTGATCATAACGGCAGCATCCCGAATTGCATTACTGAATCTTTCGAGCTCGTCAGCCGCCGGTTTAGGTTCCAAAGAGATTTTGATTTCATCATCCATAAGGATTTCAGTGATTCTCTGGATTTTGCAACCAAGTCTGAATGATTCATAGTCGAACATATGGAATTCATAATGTTCTAAATCCTCAGGAATTGCAACATTGAACACAAAGTCCTGTCCAGCATAGTTTTCGAAACCTTTACGTCTCATAATATGGAACATTTCATGCGAAATGTCGATGGCCATGCGTTGTGCTTCTCGTAACTTTTCCAAATATGTTATATCTTTTGAAAAAGTCCCGTTACGCAATTCATCGGCGTGCATCTTTACATGCCGAAGGAAGTGATCCATCTGTTCTACTGTCATTCTTTCTTTTACCATCATAATGTAGTACCTCCTAATGTTTTTTACATAATAAGTATATCACTTTTTTTCTTAAATTTCAACCCTTTTCAAAAAATTATGTTACCTTTTTTGAGATTTTACTAAAAAATATTAGAAAATACACCTATAACCAGTAAAAAGCGCTACAAATGTAGCGCTTTTCTGAGATAATTTTTATTTTGTTACAAGTTCTGTTGTTATCTTAACAGAACTTTCAGAATCTGAAAAGATTCTTTCTAATTCAACTTTTGATACCATTCCTTTTTTCATAAGCTCTTCAACTAAAATTTCTAGTTCTGCCTGATGCAAGCTTAAAATTTCATCAGCATACCTCTTAGCTTCCCCTAAAATCTTATCAATTTCTACATTGATTTTTTCAATGATTCTATCGGTATACATTGGATTCTCACTTTCTCTAAGATAAACTCTATCTTCAGTAAAGTTTTCGTCCAAGCCATATCTAGTAATCATATCTTTTGCAATTCTCGTTGCTTTTGTCAAATCAGAATTTGCGCCAGCTGAAAGCTCCTTTGTATAGAGTTTTTCCGCTCTTCTACCACCTAAAAGTTTTGCAATCATCTGAATATAAAATTCTCGATTTGAAGATGGTGTTGCATATTCATCTTCTTCAAATACATTTACTCCAAGATAATCTTCTGCAGGAATAATAGAAATTGCTAGAGTATTATAATGCTGAAGTTCTGATGAAAAATGCTGTACAATATAGTGACCTGCTTCATGGTATGCAGTTGCTCTTTTCTTTTTCTCAGGCATTCTTTCAAACTGTTTCTTTCTAATATCAAAGTTATCAAGAATGTCTTCTTTATTAACTTCCTGTTTGCCTTTTAATTCAGCACCTGCCATAGCTCTGTCCAGTAAATCTAAAGTTCTGTCTGGATTCTTAGTTTCATAATTGAAACATGAAGCGTTAAGAATCGCAAAATCTACTAATTCTCTGGTGATTTTTGTATGATGAAATTCTTCCAAATTTAAAATTTGATTTTTAATCATACCATACAATTCGTCCGACTTTGGTTCACGAACAACAATTTTCTCAAAACGTCTCTTTAAGGCTCCATCCTTTGAAAAATATTTTTCATATTCATCAAAAGTCGTTGCACCTATAACCTGAGTAACACCTCTCGCTAAAATCGGTTTTAACGAATTAGCTAAATCCAATTCTCCTTCTCTACAAGCTCCTGCTCCCAAAACAGTATGTATCTCATCAATAAATAAGATACAGCCAGGATTATTTTCTAAGAAGTTAACTAATTCTTGAAATCTTGCCTCAGCCATTCCACGGTATTTGGTACCAGCAACAATTGATGTAACATCAAGTGCAAGTACTTTGGAATTTTTGAATCTTTCTGGACAATTGCCTTTTACAATATTCCAAACAAGCTTTTCAACAATTGCTGTTTTTCCTACACCCGGATATCCAACTAAAATAGCATTTCTCTTAGTCGCTTTTGCAAGAATTTTTATCAGCATATCTGTTTCTTTCTCTCTTCCAAGAATACGACAATATTCTTCACTTGGAGAATATTTATTATTCAACACTGTTAAAAATCCTGCTAAATTTCTTGGAATAACAAAGTCGTTTTCTGATTCAATTATTTCCATATCGTCTATAACTGTATCAGGAAGAACTGCATCTTCACCTAAACAAGCTTCCATAAATTCCAGATAAATATCTGGCATAGCTTCGGTGAAAGCTGCAAACATGTATTCATTATTCACATGAGTAGCATTGTACAGTGTTTCTGCAATTTCAATTGCAAGCTTCAATACGCCATATAATTCCGTTGTTATTACCAGTTGCTTTTTAGAGCTTGTACCATCAGTAAAATCTAAAGCAAATTCTAATGTTACAAATGAACTTTCATAGTTTTCATATTCTTCATCTGTAAGTTCATAAAGTTGCTCTCTTTGTGGCGAAGTTGCTTTTTCAAGCGAACTCTCTACAGCCTCTTTATATTCTTCAAAACGTTCTTCCTCTTCTGAAAAATGTTTAGAATAGAGCTCTGCAACTTTGGTTACGATTTCCATGTGTTCTAATCCCTGCTTCATTAGATACTCATGAAGTGGACTGCCTCCAATAATTGCAAGAGTTCCAAAAGCAATTATTTCTGGAACATATCCAAAACCGTTCCGTTCTGCAGCTGCCTTTGAAGCCATGAATAATGTGATAGTATCATTATTAAGTTTCATAACTATTACCTCCTATAATGTATCAACTTGTTGATATAAGTAACATAATTATTTTACAACTTTTTTAATTATTTGTCAATTATATTTTCTCTTATCTTCTTCATAGCTTCTATTATCTCGTTTTCTTTATTATATTCAAAAATGTAGTGTTTTTTATCTTCATCAATTGTTCCATCTTTTTGAAGTATATATTTTATATTTTCTAATTCTGTACTATTTTTTTCAATAGCTAAACAATATGAAAATTTATATCCATAATTGCACTTCACATATATATTACATTTATTTAAATGATATTTAATAAATTTTGTACTAGCAATTACCGTTTTATATTCATATTTTGTTGATTCTAAATTTAATAATTCATGAATTCTGCATTTTAATACATAAGTATAAAAATCCCAATTTCTAGCATTGTTGCTTTTACTTTTTGTAATTAAAATTTGTCTATCATTATCTAAATTACCACTTTCAACAGCTTTTAAATATCCTTCTCCTTCACTAAGTGTATCTTTAATTATTTCTGGATATTTTATGCAACAGTTTGTCCACTCCGGAATTGTATCTTTACTAATATAGTTTTCAACTATATCTTTTATAGCATTCTCTATCTGTTCTCTTAAATCAGAATACTCTTCATCATTTTCACAATAATTTACACTTTCTGATATTTTATCTAATAGTCTCTTTACATTTTTTCTTTGTTCTGTATATTTTTCCTCTGTTAGTAAATTATACCAACTGTTATATTTATCACTCATTACTAAAAAACTATATCTCTTTCCATATCTAATCATATAATTGCCAAATGTTAATAAAGCTCTTTTAAAATAATATTGTGAACCTTCATTTAAAATAGGGTCAATACTTTTTTCTTTACTATTATTAGGCTTGTCACCAAATATAATCCTGATTTTTTGACTATAGTTCTTGTACATTTCTAATTTTTCATCATTACATTCTTTAATAAATTCAAATAAAAATTGAGTATTTCCCTTAAAGTAAGTATTTTTATCTATTTTAAGAATTTCTCCTTTCCATTCTTCGTTTTGACCTATATGTTTTGCTTTTGTTATCTCGCCTCTTAATAAATATGTAAATTCTCTATCAAATTCTCCATTCTTGTTAAAAAGTTCATTTATATCATCATGGTTATATTGAGATATTTTTTTTAGATATTGTTCTATTCCATTCTCTTTAAAGACAAAATTTAAAATATTATTTATATTAGATATCATCATGCAATATCTTTTTGCACTGTCCATATACATATTTTCTACTATGTTTCTGACAAAATATAATATTTTTGATAATTCTAATTTTTCATAAGACTCAAGTTCTTCTTTGTTTTTATATTGTAAAAATTTACATACTGCAAAAAGTTCAACTTTTTCAGGTCTT
>OGPX01002549.1_pt1 | contig 10171 bp, 8 predicted proteins | sample 1553101 | NCBI WGS metagenome assembly OGPX01 (sample SAMEA2579964, study PRJEB22360) | human gut metagenome | biome: human gut; feature: human-associated habitat; material: faeces | place: Denmark | collected 2008/2010
GCATGGCGTTGGCTTCATCACCAGCGGCGGTCTGGGCACCATGGGCTTCGGCTACGGCGCAGCCATCGGCGCACAGATGGCGCTGGGCCGCGACCAGCGGGTGGTCATGTTCACCGGCGACGGCTCCTTCCACATGAACCTCAACGAAGCCTGCACTGCTGTCAGCTACGAGCTGCCCATCATCACGGTCATCTTCAACAATCAGGTGCTTGGCATGGTGCGCCAGTGGCAGACCGCCTTCTATGGCAAGCGCTTCTCCCAGACCGACCCCCACCGCAAGACCAACTTCGTCAAGCTGGCCGAGGGCTTCGGCCTCAAGGGCTACCACTGCGAGAACCTTGCTCAGTTCCAGGAGGCATTCGCCGACGCTCTGAAGCAGAAAGGCCCCACCTGGATCGAATGCATGATCGACAAGGACGAAAAGGTCCTGCCCATGATCCCCGGCGGCGGCGACATCAACGACATCATCATGAAATAAGGAGGACACAGCGACATGGAATCCAATCAGCGCAGGGTCATCAGCCTGCTGGTGGACAACCAGAGCGGCGTTCTGGCCCGGGTGTCCAGCCTGTTCTGCCGCAGAGGCTTCAACATCGACAGTCTGACCGTTTCGGCCACCAACGACCCCACGGTCAGCCGCATCACCGTATCCGTCTCGGGCACGGAGAAGGAGCTGCAGCAGCTCATCCTCCAGACCGAGCGGCTGGAAGTCACTCGTCAGGTCTTCGTGCTCAACGAGTCCACCGCCCTCGAGCGGGAGCTGCTCCTGCTCAAGGTCAGGGCGAATGTCACCAACCGCGCCGAGCTGCGGGAGATCGCCGGTATCTATAAGGCAAAGATCATCGACCTGTCGCCGGACAGCATGGTCTTTGAGCTGACGGGCCGCCCTGAGAAGATCGACGCCTTCCTGAAGCTCATGGCCGACTACCAGATCCTCGAGCAGTGCCGCACTGGTGTCACCGCCCTCGAGCGGGGCGGGATGCATCAGCATATGCAGAAGCCCTCGCAGGAAGTCCGGGCCGCGCAGTTCCCTCTGCCGGGCACGCGGTGCCATTAAAGCCCTCTCAGTCTGCTCCGCAGACAGCTCCCCCAAAGGGGGAGCCATTGGCAAACTTGCTTTTCCGCTCCCCAGTGAGCGAAAAATATACGATGCTTACATTTATCCTATACTGAAATAACGACATCAAAAGGAGAACACTATCATGGCGATCAAGAAATACTACGATTCCGACTGCAACCTCGGCGTGCTGGACGGCAAGACCGTCGCTGTTATCGGCTTCGGCAGCCAGGGCCACGCACATTCCGAGAACCTCGCTGAGAGCGGCGTCAATGTCGTCGTCGGCCTGCGCAAGGGTTCTGCTCACTGGGAAAAGGCTTCTGAGTTCGCTGCAACTCATCCCAACTTCAAGGTCATGGAGGTCGAGGAGGCTGCCAAGGCCGGCGACGTCGTCATGATGCTGGTCCCCGATGAGCTGTGCGCTGACATCTACAACAAGCAGGTCGCTCCTTACATGACCGAGGGCAAGGCTCTGGCCTTCGCACACGGCTTCAACATCCACTTCAAGACCATCACCGCTCCGAAGAACGTCGATGTCATCATGATCGCTCCCAAAGGCCCCGGCCACATCGTCCGCCGCCTGTACACCGAGGGTGAGGGCTGCCCCTCTCTGATCTGTGTCGAGCAGGACTTCACCGGCAAGGCTAAGGACATCGCTCTGGCATACGCTTCCGGCATCGGTGCCGGCCGTGCCGGCATCCTCGAGACCACCTTCAAGGAGGAGACCGAGACCGACCTGTTCGGCGAGCAGGCTGTCCTGTGCGGCGGCGTCTGCGAGCTCATCCACGCTGGTTTCGACACTCTGGTCGAGGCTGGCTACGAGCCCGAGATGGCCTACTTCGAGACCTGCCACGAGATGAAGCTCATCGTTGACCTCATCAACGAGGGCGGCTTCTCCAAGATGCGTTACTCCATCTCCAACACCGCTGAGTACGGCGACTACCGCACCGGCAAGCGCCTCATCACCGCTGAGACCCGCAAGGAGATGAAGAAGGTCCTGACCGAGATCCAGGACGGCACCTTCGCTTCCGAGTTCCTGACCGAGATGAGCCCCAACGGTGGCCGCAAGGTCCACTTCCTCGCTCAGCGCCGCATGGAGGCAGAGCACCCCATCGAGAAGGTGGGCGCAGAGCTGCGCAGCATGATGAGCTGGCTGAAGAAGTAAGCCCTCTCAGTCGCTGACGCGACAGCTCTCCCAGAGGGAGAGCCGCTGGCGTGTCGGTAAAGCCCACGCCGGACGATTTAAGTTTATTTGGATGTAAAGCGCCGGGCGCTGTTCTCGCACTCAGCTGCATGGATACTTACTCTTTTATCAGGAGCGAATTGAGTTTGATGCCGCTGAAGAGTGAGAGCGGAGCCCGGCATTTTGTGACAGAGGCAAAAGCCTGCCCGGCATGCCAATGGCTCCCCCTTTGGGGGAGCTGGCAGCGCCAGCAGGCGATGCCTGAGAGGGTATAAAATGAGAAGTGACAACGTGACCAAAGGCTCGGAACGCGCGCCCAACCGCAGCCTGTTTTACGCCCTGGGCTACACCCCGGAAGAGCTGGACCGCCCCCTCATCGGTGTGGTGAGTGCCTACAGCGAGATCGTCCCCGGCCACATGAATCTGGATAAGATCGCCGACGCCGTCAAGGCAGGCGTCCAGATGGCAGGCGGCACCCCCATCCTCATCCCGGCCATCGGCGTCTGCGACGGCATCGCCATGGGCCATGTGGGCATGAAGTACAGCCTCGCTTCCCGCGAGCTCATCTGCGACAGCGTGGAGACCATGCTGATGGCTCATCAGCTGGACGGTCTGGTGCTGGTGCCTAACTGCGATAAGATCGTTCCCGGCATGGTCATGGCTGCTGTCCGCATGGATGTGCCTGCCGTGGTCTGCTCCGGCGGCCCCATGCTGGCCGGCACCTACGGCGGCGAGGAAGTCAGCCTTTCCAAGATGTTCGAGGCCGTAGGCGCTTATAAGGCCGGTATGATCACCGACGAGCAGCTGGAAGACTGCACCTGCAACTGCTGCCCCAGCTGCGGCAGCTGCTCCGGCATGTACACCGCCAACAGCATGAATTGCCTGTGCGAGGCCATCGGCATCGCACTGCCCGGCAACGGCACCATCCCCGCCGTCTACTCCAAGCGCCTCCAGCTGGCAAAGCACGCCGGTATGGCCATCATGGAGATGGTGAAGAAGGGCATCACCGCCCGCCAGATCATCAACGAGCGCTCCATCCGCAACGCGCTGACCTGCGATATGGCGCTGGGTTGCTCCACCAACACCGTCCTCCACCTGCTGGCCATCGCCTACGAGGCCGGTGTGCCGATCGACCTGAAGCTTTTCAATGAGATAAGCGCCAAGACCCCGAACCTCTGCCATCTGGCCCCCGCAGGCCCCACCCATATGCCCGACCTCTACGCCGCCGGCGGCATCCCCGCCGTGCAGGCAGAGCTGGCCAAGAAGGGCCTGCTGGACCTGGATGTCCCCACCGTCACCGGCAAGACCCTCGGCGAGAACATCAAGGGCGCGCACATCCTGAACGACAAGGCCATCCGTCCCATCGACAACCCGTACTCTCAGACCGGCGGCCTGCAGATCTTGTGGGGCAACATCGCCCCCGATGGCTGCGTCGTCAAGCGCAGCGCCGTGGCCCCCGAGATGCAGGAGCACTCCGGCCCGGCCCGCGTCTTCAACAGCGAGGAAACGGCCATCGCCGCCATCTATGCGGGCAAGATCGTCCCGGGCGACGTGGTGGTCATCCGCTACGAAGGCCCCAAGGGAGGCCCCGGTATGCGTGAGATGCTCAACCCCACCTCCGCTCTGGCCGGCATGAAGCTGGACAAGACCGTGGCCCTCATCACCGATGGCCGCTTCTCCGGCGCTTCCCGCGGCGCTGCCATTGGCCACGTCAGCCCGGAGGCTGCTTCCGGCGGCCCCATTGGCCTTGTTGAGGAAGGGGACACCATCCACATCGACATCCCCAACGCCAGCATCACGCTGGAAGTGCCCGATGAGGTGCTGGCCCAGCGCAAGGCAAAGTATGTCGCTCCCGAGCCCAACATCAAGACCGGCTGGCTGAGCCGCTACGCCCGCATGGTCACCAGCGCAAACCTCGGCGCAGTGCTGAAGTAAGGCGCATTTTCTGCAACACCAAAGCATCCCCTGCAGGGCCCGGCCGGGCAATGGCCGGAAAGGCTGCAGGGGATGCTTTTTTTGTTTTGGCCGGGGCGCAAAAAAGCCCCGGGCCGCAGGGCTCCGGGGCAGGGGGAATCAAGCCTCCAAAATAACCACAACGAGGAGGAAAGTCTGCTCCCCGATGGTTTTGTGGGTGGCGGCGATCCTCAGGTGAGTGACGCTTTTGGCTACATCATTACTGAGCGGTTTAAAAACAGCGACAGGATTCGAATCCGTAACCAACTGAAGCATTTCCAACGATGCAAAGTTAGTGAGGTCCGTGACATCTGTTGCATAGAAGAGGGTGCAGGAAGCGTCCTTGTAGTTGCTCAGGCACTGCTGCAGAGTCTGCTTGACGGTAGTATTGGTGCCACTAATCACTGCATTCTCATTAGGGGAATTATCATCATCATCCGTGCTCATCCAGTTCGTGTCAAACAGGGGGGCGATATTACGGCTGAGCTCGGGGACCTGATAGCTTACCGAGATCTCATTTTTGTTTCCCGCCTGAGAGCAGGTATACTTTATCCAATCGGCCACACCTTCGGCGGCTGCACGATCCGGAGACGCTGCCTTGCCGCATCCGGTGAGCAGGGCCAGCGCCATGACGCCTGCAAGGATGAGCGCAAGGATCTTTTTGACGGGTTTCATATAGAAGTCCTCCTTATCCAGTGTTGAACAAAATGTTCCGCCGCCCGCAGGCAGAGGTTTGAAACATTATACCCCCCCCCCCCCACACAAGCTTGACTACTATTATTTCAAGGGCTTTTTACAAAATCATCGTTTTGCCTAAGATAATTGGATAAAACCGGGGAATTTGACGGGGTTATACGCCGGAAGTTGGAAAAAAAGCCCCCTCCCGGAGAAGACCGGGAGGGGGCTTTCTTTTTGGTGAGTCCAAATGGAATCTTTGCATTTCCGCTTTCAGTATATGCGAAATTCAAAAAAAGTCAAGCTTACCGCAGGAAAATTACATTTTACGCCCCAAGCTGGAACTCAAATGTATACCCATCCTCGCCGTAGTGTTCGTTGCCTACCCAGAGAACAGACCGATCGGTCAAATCGTAGACCACGCTGTGGATGGTGTTGGTGTTGGAGTCGTCGTTGTTCCAGGTGCGGCGGCCCACCGAGGCCAGCAGGTCCATGGCAGCGTTCTTGTCGGCCACGACGCCATTGGTCTGGCGCAGGGCAGCCGCAAGGTGCTCGTAGCGGTCGAGGCCCTTCATCTCGACGGCAGTGCCGTCGTAGTAGCCGGGGGCCTTGATGAAGTTGGTCACCACCTGCCAGTCGGAGGAATCGGAGAGGGCGTCGGTGTCGTTCCAGAGGACGTTCAGCTGACGCTGAGAGCCGTCGGCGTCGTGGTCGGCATCAGCACCCACCCACTCGAGGACGGCGCTGCGGCCGGTGGAGTCGGCCACCATGTAGTGGAAGCAGCTGCTTGCCGAGTCGTGAAGGTCGTACTGCTCAGCCAGCGCCACGGCGTCCTCCACCGAGTCGGCGTAGTCGAGGATGAGCCGGAGCAGGGTGGTGGAGGTGAGGTCGGGCTTGTCGGTCTGGGTGTCGGTGGGGGTTCCTTTGCCCTCGCCCTGATAGGACATGAAGATGCCGCAGGCCACACCGGCGTCGTTGACGCCGTCCAGCGGCACATAGGGGGCCGCGAGGGTCAGGATCTTCTGGCCGAGGCTCTCTACGTCCTTGTCCTTGTCGAGGCCGAGGAAGCTCAGGTCGATGGTGGAGTAGGAGGCGTGACGACCCTTACCGGGGTTCGTGTAGACGATGGCGGTGTTGGTGGCCGAGAAGTCGTAGTTGCGGCCAAAGACCCGGTCGCCGCTCTGGGTGTCTGCGGTAAAAGCCGAACAGGCGATGGTGCTGGTCTTGATGTTCATGGGGATGATGCCCTTGGTGATGCTCTGGGTGATGAAGGAGATGAGCTCAGAGTCAGTGGATGCGCCGCCCTGGGCCAGGAAATCGTCGAAATAGTAGCCGCCCGAGACGTTGAGCTGGTAAACTGCACCGTCGCGGTGGGCTTCGTTGCGGTCGGAGAGCTTTTTGAGGGACGAGAGGGTGGCCAGCTCGTTGTGCCAGAGGGCGAACACGGCGACGGCCAGTGCGATGACCAGCGCCGCCAGCACACAGGCGAGGCGCTTGAGGACTTTGGAGAGAGAATGATGCTTCATGGGACCTCCTGAAAAAGTCAAAAGAATATAGATAAAATACTTGAATATTCTATCACGACTTCTGTCGTGTTACAAGACTTTTGGAGATTTGGCCGGAAAATAAAAACAGGCGCTGAACGACAGCGCCTGTTCTGAGAGAGACTTAACCAAACAGTTTTTTCGTATTGTGCATATACACCGACAGCACCAGCCCCACGCAGATATACAGCATGAGCACCGAGCTGCCGCCCGCCGAGTAGAAGGGCAGGGTGACACCGATGACGGGCAGGACCCGAAGGTTCATCCCCACATTGACGAAGATCTGGGCCATGAGCGCGCCACCGATGCCCGCGCAGATGAAGGAACCCAGCATATCCTCGCTGCCTGCACCGGTGGCGAAGGTCTTGATGATGATGGCCAGCAGCACGCCCAGCACCACGCAGCAGCCCACGAAGCCTGCCGCGTTGCCGATCCAGCTGAAGATGAAGTCATTGTGGGCGTTGGGGACGCTGTAGTAGCGGCCCTCGAAAAAACCGTTGCCGAAGATGCCGCCCGAGCCGATGGCGATCTCGCCCCGCTGCTGCTGGTAGACAATGTTCTTCCAGATCGTCTCGCTGGGTGCCCAGCCCGTCTCGTTGTTGGGGTCGATGACCGCAAGGATGCGGTACCACTGGTAGCCCTTGCCGATCTTGTCGCTGAAGAAGGCGAAGGCCACGGCCATCGCCGCCGCGAGGGCGGAAAATGCCCCGATGATATACTTCCAGCTCAGCCCGGCGGCAAAGAGCATACAGCAGCCGATGATGCCGTAGATGATGGCCGTACCGTCGTCACCCTGGATATGGATGATGCCGATTGGCACGAAGAGATGGAGCAGCAGCTTGCCCAGCTCTTTCGGCTCGTTGAGGCGGCTGCGGACATTGTTCAGATGCATGGCGAAGGTAAGGATGAAGCTTATCTTTGCCAGCTCGGTAGGCTGGAAGGTGAAGCCGCCCAGCTTGTACCAGGAATAGTTGTCGGTGTCGCCCGCGTTGTAGCCGATGGTCAGCGGGCCGAGGGTCACGTTGCGGATGACCAGCGTGGGCAGCACGAGGCCCCATGTGAGCACCACATGGACGGGCCAGACATTGACGAGGCTGCGGTAGTCGATGTTGGACAGAAGGATGGCCACCAGGATGCCGATGGCCGCTGCGCCCGCCTGCACCACGGCCCGGCGGTAGTCGCCGATGCCGGTGAGCTGGCCGGTGAGCTCATCCACGGCAAAGCCGCTGCCCTGCTTCGCCGCCCACGACGACAGCGCCAGCACCGCCATCGCGCTGCTGAACAGGCAGAGCAGCAGGTACATCTTGTCTGTCCGTTTCCAATATCGCTGAATGCTTTCCAAAAAAGCACCACCTTTCTGTATCCTTGGGAAGCCGTTTTCTAAGCGCTGCACTCCGCTTACGAAGACAGCTTCCTCGAAACCCCGCCTCACAGCCGGGCATAATCCCCAATATATCTTATTATACAGCAGGGGAGAGAGGTGCGCAAGATGGCCGGTTGTGACAGCTTTGCAAAATCGGCGCAGAACGCTTGACAAAGGCCGATATGCCCTCTAAAATGAAACATACCGGGGCGGTAAATGGCCGGTCCCCGGCGTTCTTGGAGGAACAGTTTTTACATGAAGGAACAACGCCATCGAATTTTGTGCGCGGTCTGCGCACTGGCACTGGTGCTGACGGCTGTGCTGGCTCCCGCCGCATGGGCGGCAGACGGAGCGGGCGAGGTGCAGGATACGGCAAAGTCCACCCTCACCACCGACGATGCCGCCGAGATGCAGCAGGCAGACGCCGCTGTGACGGCCCTGACCGGCAGCGGCGAATACGAGCAGATGTCCCGGGAAGAACGGCTCACCGCGGCCCTTGCGGAGCTGGATGAGCTGGCCCGGAAGGGGCTGGTGCGCCGGGACTCCATCCGCACCGACGAGGAGAACGGGATCGTCAGCTTTACCTACCGCTGCGGCGTGCTGGGCGGCATCCTGCTCACTCTGCCCGACGAGCTGGACGAGATGACCTTTGACGCCGGAGACAACGGCCTGCGCGCCCCGAGGGACATTGCTCAACGCACTCCCCGCACCGAGATGCCCCTGACCGACGATGTCCGGCAGGCTGCGGAGGCCCGGCAGTACCGGGAGAACGCTCTGCCTGAGACGATCGGCCGTGCCGCTATTTATTATGCCTTCGATAATACGGTGAACAGCTCCCGCTTTCCGTATTATTCCTATATGCAGGGCTTCTGGGAAGGCATGGGCCTCCGCACGACGATGAACACCCGGGTGACCCTGTCGGACCTGCGCAGGATGAACAAATACGATCTGTGCATCCTGAGCGCCCACGGTGCCTACTATACTTACAGCTACGGTACGTTCCGGAAGCACACCCGGACCGAGCCCATCATCCTGCTGACAGAAGCGTCCACGCTGTATAAAGATATCATCTACGGCTTTGACCTGCTGGCTCACCGCATCATCAAGCTCAACGGCCTTTACTGTGTCACGGCGGATTTCTTCCGCAATGCGTACCGCTCGGGCCAGCTCAGCAATACCATCATCTACTCCGAGACCTGTGAGTTCCTGGGCGTCACGAACAGCGTGGATGAGTCGATGGCCGAAGCGCTGCTGGCGGGCGGCGCACGGACTGTGCTGGGCTATGTGAACAACGTCTACACGGTCTACTCCCGCAGCATGCTTTGGGATACTGTCAACCATCTTGCGATGGGACAGACCATCGGCAGGGCGCTGGCCCACGCGAAGGATACCTACGGCGAGAACGACATCATCTGGTATACGGAGCAGGGCGGACGCCGCCCCCACGCCGCCGCAGCGTGTCTGGTGCTCTACGGAGACGAGAACGCCCGGCTGAATGTGCCGGAAAACTTCTCGCTCGAGGAACGCGCGGAGGCCGCGGAAGATATGCTGGCCGATGTGCTCGAAAGCGCGGCCTGAGCGTTGCACTTTTGACAGAAATAGTTTATACTAAGGGACGGCAGAACAGGACGGCAGGACTCTGCCGTCCCTTTTTTATAGAAACGCATATGAGGTAGGATACCCATGTCTGAATTTATCACCCACTCCCGCGAGGAGACGGTGGCACTGGGGGCGCAGGTGGCGCAGCATCTTGCGCCCGGGGCGCTCATCGCCTTTACCGGCGGGCTTGGCGCGGGCAAGACGGCCTTCTGCGAGGGCATTGCCAGAGGTCTCGGCTGCACCGACCCGGTCAGCAGCCCGACATTCGCCATCGTGAACTATTACCGCGGGCCGCGGCCCTTCGCGCATTTTGATTTGTACCGCATCTCCACGGAGAACGATTTGTGCGCGGCAGGGTTCTATGACTATCTGGATGAGGGCGCTGTGGTGGCGGCAGAGTGGAGCGAGAACTTCGCCGACCTGCTGGCGCTGGAAGACCCCATCCACATCAACATCGAGCGGGTGGACGACACCACCCGCCGCATCACCATCGAGGGGGTGGAAGTATGAACATCTTAGCCGTGGATACGGCGGGCAAGACCGTGGGCGTGGCCCTGCTGCAGGATGACCGCCTGCTCTACGAGTGCTATCTCGACGCGGGCATGACCCACAGCGAGACCCTGATGCCCCTCATCGACAACTGTCTCAAGCTCTGCGGCATGGGCTGCAAGGACATCGACCTCTACGGCGTCAATGCAGGCCCCGGCAGCTTTACCGGGCTGCGCATCGGGCTGGCGGCAGTCAAGGGGCTGGCCTTCCCCCGGGAGACCCTCTGCGCCCCGGTGTCCACGCTGGAA
>OGPX01002554.1_pt1 | contig 10141 bp, 6 predicted proteins | sample 1553101 | NCBI WGS metagenome assembly OGPX01 (sample SAMEA2579964, study PRJEB22360) | human gut metagenome | biome: human gut; feature: human-associated habitat; material: faeces | place: Denmark | collected 2008/2010
CCCCAGCCGTATCCTTCGGACATCGGTCTCCAATCCGCATCCAACGGTTCCGTGCAGTCGCACCACCAAGCATCGAAACCGTTGCCGAAGAATTCCCCGTCGGCATATTCCCAATAGCGCGCCCGGGCCAAGGGATTGAAAGCGTCATACACGGAACGGGGCAACATGAAGCCACGCCTCTCAAAGTCTTTCGTCTGGGGACAGTTCGTCGGGTTGGGCCAAATGGACACCATCAGCTTGGCATCCCACGCATGTATGGAATCTGCCAACGCACGCGGGTCGGGATAGTAGCGGCGGTCCATCTTCATGTACCCCCACTGTCCTGCGGGCCAATAGTTCCAATCCTGCAAGATGACATCCAAAGGCACCTGCCGCCTGCGGTATTCCTGCACGATGTCCACAAGCTCCTTCGAATGGGTATAGCGTTCCTTAGACTGGATGTAACCGAAAATATACCGGGGCATCATCGGAGATTGTCCCGTCAACTTGCGGTACCGGGCCACGACTTGGTCCATCGTACATCCTTTCATGAAATAATAATCCACCTCCTTGGCGGCTTCCAATTCCATGAAACCGCCTTCCGGCCCGTCTGGGAATTCCACCCCGCAGCCCGCATCGAACAACAGGCCGTAGCCGGCCGTGGAGTTCAACACCGGTACCATCTCTTTCAGGTTATGCTGGCACAAGTACATCGTCTTGCCCCGCAAGTCGAGGAAATCTTCCATGTGGCATCCCAAACCATAAAGTGCCTCGCCTTCCGACCAACGGAAATGATTCCTGAACTTCCAAGTCCACCCCACCGTGTCGCGGCGAAGCACGTCCATCACTTCCTTCTCTCCGTCGGCCGTTTTCTCGATTCGTCTGCTATCCGGGTCGTAAACGATGTTTTCCATATACGTCTTCTCCGCCTCGCGCGGCATGTCCTGACGCTCGGAAAGCAACACCTTTCCCGTGCGGGCATCCTTATAAGTAAGGGCACAAGTGTTCAAATCCACCCGCACTTCAAGGCTGTCCGACTGTAAAGAAAGCCCCCCTGACACCGAAGCTACCTGAAAAGGAACCTTGTTTTCCGTCCGCTCCACGCATACTATCGTACCGTTTCCCAAAAAGTCGGCTTCACGCGTATAACGTACCCTCACGATGTCCGGACTCACGAACTCCACACGCATGCGCCCGTCCGCCGTACGGCAATATACCCCGTTCTTTAGCATGACATAACCGTCGTCCGCCGCCGCGACCACAGCCACAGATCCGACAGAAATAAAAAAACACACTGCTGCACCAAACTTGGAAAAGCCCGACCTCCAAAAACTCGGTCTCGAGTTTGCTGCCGCCCTCATATCCATATATCCTTTGCTTTTTGCCATGTGGCAAATATACGGTTTTCCATTTTTCCTTTATAGGACAAAACCGTACAAAAGATAGGACTATATGCACAAGACTTTCGTCGGCAATAACTCACCCTGCCATCTTACGCAGGATTTTCGGGAACTGCCAAGCGAAAATCAAGGTACAGCAAACGGCTGCGGCCGCATCGGAAACACCCTCGGCGGCGTACACGCCCATAACCCCCATCCAGCGCGGCAACAGCAGAGCCAACGGCACCAACAATATCACCTTGCGCAACAAGGCGATGAAAACGGACACCTTGGCCTGACCGAGCGCGACAAACATGTTCTGGCAAGCCCGTTGCAGGCCGAAAATCGTCATACCGGCCAGGAACACGGGCAAGGTATGCTCCACGGTGGCTATCAGCCGTTCGTCGGACGTAAAAGCCGAAGCGACCAGTCCGGGAAACAGAATCATGAAAAGGACAAGCAGCAGGTTGAAGGAGAACATCACCCGGACCACGATTTTAAAACAGTCCTTCACCCGCTCACGGTTCCCGTGTCCGTAGTTGTAACTCACGATGGGAATAAAACCTTGTGCGAACCCTGTCAGCGGTACGCTGACGGCCAACATCGCACTTTGCATGATGGCTAATGCGCTGATATAGATGTCGCCATACACTTTCAAGCCGCTGTTCAGCACGAAACCCACCAGACTTTCCGTACTGGCCATGATGAACGGGGACACGCCCAAGGCCAACGTGGCGCCGATGATTCTCCTGTCGGGACGCATATACCTCCGCTCGATTCTCAACGTGGCCTTGCGCGAGGTCAGAAAATGCAACACCCACCAGGCACTGCAAGCCTGCGAGAGGATGGTGGCCAAAGCCGCCCCTTTCACGCCCATGCCGAACACGAAAATGAACAGCGGATCGAGACCGATGTTCAGCAGCGCGCCGATGATGACCGAGCACATGGCTATGCCCGGCCTTCCCTGCGTATTGATGAAAGTGTTCAACCCCACCGAAACCTCTACGAACAACGTCCCCAACAAATACACCGACAAATAATCCATCGCATAGCCTATCGTATGTTCCGATGCCCCGATGGCCATCAGCAGGGGACGCATGGACAGGTAGGCCGTGGCCGATGTAAGGACGGTGAAAAGCAGGAGCAACACCAGTCCGTTCCCCAATATCTTGCCGGCCCGCTCCCGGTCGCCCTGCCCCAACGCGATGGCAGCCAAAGGTGCACCTCCCGCCCCCACGATAGAGGAGAAAGCGGAAATCAGGATGATGACTGAACTGGTCACCCCGATACCGGCCAACGCGTCGGTACCGATACCGGGAATATGGCCGATGTAAATACGGTCCACGATGTTATAAAGCAGGTTGACGATTTGTGCGGCCACAGCCGGAAGGGCCATCCGGAACACCAACGGCAGCATGCAGTCCGTACCCAACCGCTCTTCGTATAGATTATTCATGTGTCTGCTCTCTCATATAACTTCGTGCAAAGTTACGAATTTTAAACGGAAGACAGGAGCAATGACAAAATGTTCCTTCTGATTTTTTGTATTCCGTAATGCCCCGAGAATCGGATATTCCGTCCCGAATCCGGTCGGGACGGAAAATATCGCAGCCACGCCGGTTCCCGTAAAATCAAAAAGTCGGTCCGGTACGCTCATTCCCGTCATTTTGCCACCGTCCGCCTCATTTGCTCCGCACAGTCCGCCGTCCGTGTTTCTTAAAAGCCCGTTTCTGCTTGCGCTTTGTGCTATTTTTCATGTCATCGGAGAATCTCCAAATAAATCCGCGAACGCTCCTTTCAGCACATTCCACTCTCGTTGAAGGCCGATTTTCCACACGAAAAAAAGGGACCGTAGCCATGACATGCGGACAACACGCCAATGACATGCTCGTATAAAAATCCCGTTCTCATGAGATTGATTTTTTATTCGGCTGTGAACGGTACGCCGATATGCAGCGTTTATGCAAAAAAACACTTGATATACGTATATTTATACAAACCATCCCCACAGATTCGGGCTGAAGCTTCAACCCGGATGTCAGCCCGAAGGCTTATCCGACTACTTTTTAATAGCAAAAGAAGTGATTACCCCTATTTTTTGCCACTTACCATATCCTATATTCTCCACGTAAGACCGTAAAGGGAAGCAAGGGAAGCAAGCTCCGAAACAAACGGTTGCTTGAAAATGTCCCATGATTTGTTACGAAACGTCCCATATTGTTCTTCAAATCTTTTATTACTTTGCTTAAACATCCTAAGAACATGAAAAGAAATACCTTATTTTATGCACTTGTTTGCACCGTATGGAACATCTCGGCGCAAAGCCATAAAGACATTGCATCAGTGGATTCCCTTGCTACCCGCGTGAAACGTTTCGGCACCGGCCTGCCGCAGGAAAAAGTGTACCTCCATATCGACAACACCTGCTACTTCGTGGGCGATACGATATGGTATAAAGCATACGTCACACGGAGCGACAAGGGATGGCTCACCGACCTGAGCAAAATCATGTACGTGGAACTCCTCACGCCGGACGGCTATCTCGTGGAACGGCAGCAACTGAAGATGGAGGACGGAACGGCACACGGGGCGTTCACCCTGACCGACTCGCTCTATGCCGGATACTACGAACTAAGGGCATACACCCGGTGGATGCTCAACTTCGGACGCCATGAGCATCCGCATTCAAAATATACGGAAAACATGTTCTACAACAAACAGATGGCCAAAGATTTCTTCCGGGATTATGACAAGTTGTATTCGCGCGTATTCCCCGTATTCGACCATCCCAAGGAAACCGGGCGTTATGCCAAAGACATGACACTACGCCCCATGCGAAGGTACTACAAGGCGCGGAAAGGGAAACCCGAAATAGACCTACGTTTCTATCCCGAGGGAGGGCATCTGATTGAAGGCACAGACGGACACGTGGCATTCGAAATCAACGATGAGGAAGGAAAACATTTAGATGCAGAACTTTCCATCATCGATAGCGATGGAAAGGAAGTTGCCCGGACACGGACATTGAACCGGGGAAGAGGCGTGTTCACCCTAACAGACATGAAACCGGACGATACCTACAAAGCCAGACTGCACTACCAAGGCTACGACTATGAAGTGAAGTTACCGGAAGTGGAAAAGGAAGGATATGCCCTGCATGTGGAGAGGAAAGACAGCGTACTGAGGATGATTATACAAGGTACTACCGAAAGCAAGGAGGAATTGGGGATACAGATACAGTGCAATGGCGTGAGCAATGCTTTCAGGAAACTTTCACCCGCCGACATGAGAAAGGACACCGTGGACATCTTTTGGGCTTCGCTCCCCACGGGGGTGAACCAAATCACAGTCTTCAATGGCGAAGGACGGATTTATGCCGACCGCCTCTTTTTCGTCAACCACCACGATTATGACCAACCGCTCATCAACATAGAAGGCATAAAACAGGAATATACCCCGTTCGAACTCATTGAACTACGGATGAAACTGTTCCGGCATCATGACGCGGACGTATCCCTCGCCATACGCGACCATGCCACGGACGAAACGACTTACGACAACGGTACGATGCTCACTGAAATGCTGTTGGCCAGCGAGATTAAAGGTTTCGTGGAAAACCCCGGATGGTACTTCGAGGCAGATGACAGCCTGCACCGCCATGCCCTCGACCTGCTCATGATGGTACAAGGATGGAGAAGGCATGACTGGCGTATGATGGCCGGACTGGAGCACACACAGTTTGAGTTCCTGCCGGAAAAGATTCAGACACTCAGCGGCAGCGTGCACCAGACTTATTCGCTCTTGGAGGAAACAGACTACGGTGATTCTGTATATATACCCTTTATAGATTCATCAGTTCCTATTTATACCACAGCCCGTGACTACCATCTATATCCGGATATGTACGCTCCCATGGCCAAAGTCCTGACCCTGCAAGACCTCTATGGCCCGCTCATTAAAAAGATGAAAAAGGAGGTGAACGTATCCGCCTCGTTCATACAAGACCGCGACATCGTGGATGTGTTCCAAACCACCCAAAAGGGAAAATTCTACATGCCATCGGCTGTCGTAAACGACAACTACATTTTATTCTTAAGTGCTTCGGACAGCACAAAAAGCGAGAAATATAAAAGAAGAATAAAAAGGAAAGGCTTCATGGACGAACAAGCCTACCCGGAGTTCTATGTGAAGCTCGACCCGTTCTTCCCAGTATTTCCCAAGCCATACAGTTACTATCAGGATGCGACTTTCGAGGATAAAATTCCCTTGCAAGATACTTCCTCTACCGATGCCTTCACCGGACGGGAACTGAATACCGTCACCGTAAGAAGCAAACGGGGAGGGTTGAGAAAATTAGATCCCAGCAAACCGGCTTTGGTCGTGGATGCCTACGAAGCCTTCAACCTTGCTGCCGACTACGGATTGAACGGAGGCATGCACGACTGGCGAACATTCTCGCGGCAAGTGGCCACGACCTTTTTCGGAGACATGGGAATGGACAGGCACTTTTACTTGCAAGAACGATACGACGGGAAAGTGTTGGACTTCAAACCGGAACACCGCAGACAGTCCGAGGTCAGCATGTCCATGTCGAATGTCCAAATGGAAAAGTACCGCCGTCTGCGCCATTTGAACAAGCTATACATCTACACCGATTACGTCCCGCGAGAACAAGGAAGCTGGAAATACAGTCAAACCCACCAACCGGATGTGGTCATCGACTACCGGCTCCTGCCCAACGACGGAGTACGTCCCTCTTATCGAGACCGAAGATATGCGGCCAAGGGATTTTCCCTTTGCACGGAGTTCTATAGTCCGGATTACAGCAAGAAGCCACTGCCCGATGCCAAAGACTACCGCCGCACGCTTTACTGGACCCCCAAAGTGATTTTCGACGATAAAGGAGAAGCTGTCATCCACCTATATAATAATAGTAAAAAGACGGTGATAGCCGTGGAGGCCGAAGGCATTACACCCGGCGGGAAACCCGTAGTCTGGAAAACGGACTTCAAAGCACCGTAACAAACCACTTCTTTTCTCATCCAATCGCCGTTATAATGTTTTTTTATCGTATCTTTGCGATATGTGAAACCTCATCAAACTTAACGTCATGCGCTACCTCAATCCCAAAGCCGACCTGACCTTTAAAAAGGTATTCGGAGAACATCCCGATTTGGTCGCCAGTTTTCTGAACGCACTGCTTCCTTTCGACAGCCCGGAAGAAAGAATCGAGCACGTGGAGTACTTGCCTTCCGAACTGGTTCCGCAAACGCCTTTACGCAAGAACAGCATTGTGGATGTACGCTGCAAAGACAAGCGAGGACGGCAGTTCATCGTAGAAATGCAAATGATATGGTCATCGGAATTCAAACAACGGGTTCTGTTCAACGCATCAAAAGCCTACGTACGCCAAATCGCCGGAGGAGAAGACTATGAACTTCTGCAACCCGTTTATTCACTCAATCTGGTGAATGATATTTTCGAGCCGGAACTGGAAGGCTACTACCACAACTACCGTATCGTGCATGTGGAACACTCTGACCGGATAATCGAAGGACTGCACTTCGTATTCGTGGAACTACCCAAGTTTACGCCCCAGACCTATAAAGAAAAGAAGATGCACGTACTATGGCTGCGCTATCTGACCGAAATAGACGAAAAGACAAGGGAAGTGCCACAGGAGTTACTCGATAACCCGGACATAAAAAAAGCGGTCGCACAATTAGAAGAATCGGCCTTCACCGATGCCCAGCTTCGTGGATACGAAAAGTTTTGGGATACGGTAAGCGTGGAGAAAACGCTTATCAATAGCGCAGAACGAAAAGGACACGCTGAAGGACGTGCAGAAGGAATAAAACAAACTGCCCGACGCATGAAAGCCAAGGGGTATCCTTTAGCAGACATCTCTGATGTCACAGGACTCACGATTGCCGAAATCGACCTGCTTTAATAGAAAAAACTATCGCCGGGTATCGAAACTCAAAATATGGAAAGTAACGCCTACTGCCACCAAAAGAAGTAGCAGGCGTAGCCAAAGCATTCCGTCAATCCCCCATAAACTAATCAGAATGGTAGTCCACAGCATGGAAATACTGACTATTTTTATGCGTAAAGGAATACTACGGTCTTCACTGAATTGCCTGACATAAGTTCCAAACCATTTGTGAGACAACAACCATTCGTAGTATCTTCCGGAACTTTTGGAAAAAAGATAAGCTGACAAAAGCAAAAAGGGGGTTGTCGGCAATACAGGAAGAAACATGCCGACAGCCCCTAAACCTAATGACAAGAAGGCAAATGCCTTACACAGAACTTTCATACGAGAACATCATGTTTTGCATCATTCCGTAATCTCTATCTGGTTGCCTTCCGGTCCTAATATACAACTCTCATAAAAACCATCGCCTGTAAAACGAGGTCCACTTAACACGGCATATCCCTGAGCCTGTAGAGAGGAAGTCAACCTATCCACTTGCGCCTTACTTCCTGCACTGAATGCCAAATGGATATATCCTGTCTGGCAAAGTTCTTTTGGTCTCTCTGTCATATCCTGACGAGACATGATTTCCAACTTGGCTCCATCCTCGAAAGAAAGGAAATAACTCTTCAAGCCTGTCCGGGGATTATGATACATTTCATTAGAAACGGCACCGAAAAAACGCACAAAGAAATCCTTTACCACTTCCAAATCCCTCACATACATAGCCACATGGTCGATCTTCATCTTTTCACAAAACCTATCTTTAAGTTCAACTTCAAATAGTAAGCACGGTTTTCACGCTCCAAATAACCATACTTGTCTTTTTCCGGATGTCCTTTCTCCAAACGGGTATGCTTGAACAGAAAATCGGCAAAGACCTGACGCTCCGTCTTACGATAGGCCACCATACGTCCATCCGCATCCACCATCACGAAACCGGCCACAGCCGAATCCGTCCCGTTATACTGCTTGGCCGGGCGCATGCCTAACGCCAAAGCCAACAGGAACTCTTTCATCTTGTAACGGTAATACCCGTGTTTACGAATCAACTCTTCTTTTATTTTCAACGGGTTCCGCTCCTCTATGAGTTCCGTCAGTTCGTCCACCCGGCTTATGTTGTCCAAATGCATCAAACGCACCATCTCAGCCAACACGCGAGGTAAGTTGAGATCTATCATGCAAAGGTTACTGCGGAACACTTTATCGGCCACGTCATTGTATTTCAACACCCCACCCATGCTCTCGATGTAAAGCATGCGGCGCGCCACTTCGTTCGGATTGTCCGGGTCGTCCGTATAATTGATTTTGTTGACCGCCGGTTGGGAGAAACGGATACCTCCCTGCTCGAATTTCAAATTGGCCGTCCGCCCACCGTCTAACAAGGGCATCATGGCGCAAAGACGGGAATAAATGCGGAATCCCACGGGTGGGAAACTATCGTCGTGAAAAGTAATGTAGAAATCGGTACGGTCGTCCGTCCGGGCTTCCATATCATAAATCTTCAGTGCATCGAGAAAGCCCTCCACCCCTTCGGGTGCCTCCACCTCTTCGTTCCGTTCCCGTTTCAGCGTATCGAGAATCATAGCCGCCACTGTGCCGAAGTCTTCACGCGGAAAACGTTCGTCCATCTGTTCCCCTTCTACATGGATGTCGGCCTCTTCTACCGTGTAACGACGCTCTCCGTCATGCTCCTGCCGCGTCACCTGAAAAATAGGCAACACACGACCGGAAGATAGCCCCTCTTCGTTGCCCAAGACTATCCCTCCTTGAGCCAAGAGGTTAAAAAACACATATAATTCGTTCCATTCCCTACGTGTAGCTGTCAACATATCCATTCCATTTTAAAATACAGGCAAAAGTAATAAATAATATGGGATTTTCCCTACCTTTGCAGACAAAAACAACGCTTACAATGATAACTCTGAAAGAACTATACCGTATCGGCTACGGCCCGTCGAGCAGTCATACCATGGCTCCGCGCAAAGCCGCCACCCTCTTTTTGGAACGCAATCCGAAGGCCGTACGTTTTGAAGTAACCCTTTACGGCAGTCTGGCCGCTACAGGAAAAGGACACATGACAGATAAAGCGATTCTCGACGTATTGGATGAACTACGCACCACAATCATTTGGAAACCTAAGACTTTCCTTCCCTACCATCCGAACGGCATGAAGTTTCAAGGATTTGACGCAGAAGGACACATCACAGAGAATTGGACTGTGTTCAGTATCGGCGGAGGAGCACTGGGTGAAGAGGGAAAACAGAACCTGACGTTTGAAGAAATATACCCGATGAACTCTGCCACAGAAATCCTGGCTTGGTGCATGCACACCGGAAAGAGTTATTGGGAATATGTAGAAGAATGCGAAGGAAAAGACATCTGGGACTATCTGGAAGAAGTGTGGAACACCATGCAACAGGCCGTACGGAACGGACTGGAACATGAAGGCGTGTTACCCGGCCCATTGGGATTGAGAAGGAAGGCCACGTCTTATTACGTCCGTGCCGACGGCTACCAACATTCCATGCGTACGCGCGGATTGCTTTTCGCATACGCCCTTGCCGTCAGCGAAGAGAATGCCGGAGGCGGAAAAATCGTCACGGCCCCCACTTGCGGCTCCTGCGGCGTACTGCCGTCTGTGTTATACCATCTCTCCGTATCGCGGCATATCAGCGACCAACGTATCCTCAGAGCTTTGGCCACAGCCGGCCTTTTCGGAAACATCGTGAAGAAAAATGCATCCATATCCGGTGCTGAAGTAGGATGCCAAGGAGAAGTGGGCGTAGCTTGTGCCATGGCGGCC
>OGPX01002557.1_pt1 | contig 10133 bp, 9 predicted proteins | sample 1553101 | NCBI WGS metagenome assembly OGPX01 (sample SAMEA2579964, study PRJEB22360) | human gut metagenome | biome: human gut; feature: human-associated habitat; material: faeces | place: Denmark | collected 2008/2010
TGGCAGCCACGGGAGCCGTGCCGGAGACAGTCTCCTGCTTTGCGGGCTGTTCTTCGGCTTTCGTTTCAGCGGCAGCGGCGGCAGCTTCTTTGGCAGCCCCTTCTGCCTTGCCGGAGAACTTGAAAGGAACTTGTGTGGGCGGCAGGCAGTTTTCATCGTTGCAAGCGCCATATTCCAGATAGCCTTCTATCTGATAAGCGCCACCCGTCAACTTCAGCTTCTGCACAAATTGCGCCGTATTCTCAAAATAGCGCACCTTCATTTCGAACAACTTATCGAAAGTAGAGATTTCCTTGCCTACGGGCTTCAGTTTGCCAACCACTTCCGCTCCGAATATTTTCTCCACATTGAAAGTCGCCGAGATAGGCCCTCCATCGCCCAAGTCGGTGGAATAGACATGCCAGCCCTTGTCAATAGCAGCCGTAAAAACGACCTCCGCTTCATCGGCAGCCAAAATCTTCAGTTCGGAATTGAACTTGACGGGGTCTTGTATCTGTGCCTGCACCGCCACAGCGAAGAGCAACAGAACGAAAGGGAACAGTAATTTCTTCATGTTCTCTGATTTAATTTTTAATTTTCAATTATCTCGTAGTCCACGCAGGCACGGCTCTCTTTCACAGCTGCGATAAGCTTGCCGGCAGCTACATGGTCGGGATGGGTAGCATAGTATTTCACGTCATCCAACGTATCGAACTCACTGTAAAGAGCGATGCTCCAAGCCTCGGCAGGATTGATGTTCAATCCGACTTCAATCTTGCGGATAACGGATATTTTAGCCGGAAGCGCTTCGATAGCTGCCTTGAAACTGTTCATCGCAGCCAACTTTTCGTCAGCCGGTGCCTCATCTTTTAACTTAAATAATACAATGTGCTTTACCATAACTTTGCCATTTAAATGATTTATCACTATATTTGTCAGCCTAAGCGGCTGTTTTAACAACTGCAAAAATACTGGTTTTGTTTCAAATATACACTTAAACGGATGTTAATAATAGGAATTGCAGGCGGAACCGGCTCGGGAAAGACCACCGTCGTACGTAAAATTATCGAAAGCCTACCGGCTGGTGAAGTGGTATTGTTGCCACAAGACTCTTACTACAAGGACAGCAGCCATGTGCCCGTGGAAGAACGGCAGAACATCAACTTCGACCACCCCGACGCTTTCGAGTGGAGCCTTCTTTCCAGGCATGTCGCCATGCTGCGCGAAGGAAGAAGCATAGAACAGCCCACCTACTCATACCTGACGTGTACCCGGCAGCCCGAAACCATCCATATCGAGCCCCGGGAAGTCATCATCATTGAAGGCATCCTTGCCTTGTGCGACAAGAAGCTGCGAAGCATGATGGACCTGAAGATATTTGTAGACGCCGACCCCGACGAACGCCTGATTCGTGTAATCCAGCGCGATGTAGTGGAACGCGGACGCACGGCCGAAGCCGTCATGGAACGCTATACACGTATACTGAAACCCATGCACCAGCAATTCATAGAGCCCTGCAAACGATACGCCGACCTCATTGTGCCGGAAGGCGGAAACAACCAGGTGGCCATTGATATATTGACCATGTACATCAAGAAGCACTTGGGGAGTTAATTTGTAATGGAGAATTGATAATGGAGGATTAAGAACGCACTAAACCCTATGAGATATGAACAGCCTGTTTTCTTTCGCCAGACATAAATCATCCATTATCAATTCTCCCGTCCCAATTATCTTGCTGTTGTTGTTGTGCTGCATCGCAGGATGCCGTGGAGGACATCCTGCCGAAAAAGAAGAAGCGGATGACCTGCAACAGATAAAGGACAGCGGAGAACTGGTCGTATTGACACTGTACAGCTCCACTTCCTACTTCATCTACCGTGGCCAGGACATGGGATTCCAGTATGAGCTGAGCGAACAGTTTGCCAAGAGCCTGGGAGTGAAGCTGAGAATAGAGGTAGCCCGGAATGTGCACGAACTCATAGAGAAGTTGCAGGCAGGCAAGGGAGACCTCATTGCCTACAACCTTCCCATCACCAAGGAATGGAAAGACAGCCTGCTTTATTGCGGCGAAGAGGTCATCACGCACCAAGTCATCGTGCAACGTAACGGCGGACGCACCAAACCACTGAAAGACGTAACGGAACTCATCGGGAAAGATGTATATGTGAAGCCCGGAAAATATTATGAACGGCTGGTCAATCTGGACGAAGAGCTCGGAGGAGGTATCCACATCCATAAAGTGACCAACGACAGTATCAGTGCAGAAGACCTCATCACCCAGGTGGCACAAGGGAAAATCCCCTATACCGTAGCAGACAATGACGTGGCACAGCTTAATACGACCTATTACCCCAACCTGAATATCGGACTCTCCATCAGCTTTGACCAGCGTGCATCGTGGGCAGTCCGGAAAGACTGTCCGCAACTGGCAGCCGCCGCCAAATGGCACGAGGAGAATATGACTTCACCTGCCTATACGGCAAGTATGAAACGATATTTTGAAATCGGCAAGGCCATTCCCCACTCTCCTATCCTCTCCCTGCGCGAAGGAAAAATTTCCCATTACGATGATTTGTTCAAGAAATATGCTCCCAAGATAGACTGGGACTGGCGCCTGCTGGCGTCTCTGGCATATACTGAGTCCAACTTCGACTCCACCGCCGTATCCTGGGCCGGTGCCAGGGGGCTGATGCAACTGATGCCTGCCACAGCCAGGGCTATGGGGCTACCCGAAGGAAAGGAACAGAACCCTGAAGAGAGTATAAAGGCTGCCGTGAAATACATAGGCGCCACAGCCAAAAGTTTTTCCAAGATACCCCAGGAAGAACGCATCAACTTTGTGCTGGCATCTTATAATTCCGGTATCGGCCATGTGCTGGATGCCATGGCACTGGCCGAAAAATACGGCAAAAACAAATATGTCTGGCGTGATAATGTAGAAAACTTCATTCTGCTAAAAAGCAATGAGGAATACTTCACCGACCCCGTCTGCAAAAACGGCTATTTCCGTGGCATTGAAACTTATAACTTCGTAAGGGATATTACGTCACGCTTCGAGCAATACAAGAAGAAGATAAAAAAATAGGGATTAAGGATTAATCCCTAATCCTTATTTTCCTTCCTATTTAAAACAGATTCAGTTTGTTCTTTCTCGCTTCTTCCAGGGAAACGGTTGTCACTTGTTTCTCCCGGTTCTTTTCGCACAACTGCCGATACTTCTCATGCAGTTCTTCTTCCAGCTCCTCCTTTGTCTTAGGATTCATCAGCTTGGCTGCTACTGTAGCATTCTGTGAAGCGTCCTTCAGATGGATTACGGGAGCATGATAGACCGGAGCAATTTTCAGAGCTGTGTGAAGCGGTGAAGTCGTGGCACCACCTATCAGCAGAGGAACGTCCAGACCTGCCTTTTCCAGCTCAATGGCTACATGCACCATTTCATCCAGCGAAGGGGTTATCAAGCCACTCAATCCTATCATGTCTACCTTTTCCTCTATGGCATGCTGTACAATGGTTTCGGCAGGCACCATGACGCCAAGGTCTATTATTTCGTAGCCGTTGCAGGCCATTACTACCGAGACTATATTTTTGCCAATGTCGTGCACATCACCTTTCACCGTAGCCAGCAGCACCTTCCCGGCAGCAGTCGCACCTTCTTCTTTCTCCGACTCGATTACGGGCTGGAGGATGGCAACCGCCCTCTTCATGGTGCGCGCCGTCTTCACTACTTGCGGCAGGAACATCTTGCCTGCCCCAAACAAGTCGCCGACATGATTCATGCCTGCCATCAACGGACCTTCAATGATGGAAACAGCCTTGGGATACAGCTTCAGCGCTTCGGCAAGGTCTTCTTCCAGATAATCGCCGATACCCTTTGTCAAGGCGTACTTCAACCGCTCTTCCACAGGAGTCCCCTCTCTCCAGGCAAGTTGGGAATGGGCGGCAGCCTGCCGCTCTCCTCCAGAAGTTTTTGCCGCCTCTGCTTCCGCTTTCAAGCGTTCGGCAGTTTCTATCAGGCGCTCGGCAGCATCGGGACGACGGTTCAAGACCACATCCTCTATGCGCTCCAATATATCAGCGGGAATATCGGTGTAAAGAACGGAGGCAGCCGGATTGACGATACCCATATCCATGCCCTCGCGGATGGCATAGTAAAGGAATACGGCATGCATCGCCTCGCGAATGTAATTATTGCCGCGGAAAGAGAAGGAAAGGTTACTCACTCCTCCACTGACATGCGCACCGGGCAGATTCTTGCGTATCCATCCGGTGGCACGGATAAAGTCTACAGCATAATTGTTGTGCTCGTCCATACCGGTTGCCACGGCAAGTACATTCGGGTCGAAAATTATATCATGGGGATTGAAACCTATCTTGTCCACCAAAAGACGGTATGCCCGTTCGCAGACCTCAATCTTACGTTCGTACGTGTCTGCCTGCCCTTTTTCATCAAAAGCCATCACCACGGCTGCCGCACCATATTGCTTGATGGTACGCGCATGCTCCAGGAATTTATCTTCCCCCTCCTTCAAGGAGATGGAGTTGACGATGGACTTGCCTTGCAAGCATTTCAATCCGGCCACAATCACTTCCCACTTAGAGGAGTCTATCATGACGGGGACGCGGGCAATCTCCGGTTCCGAAGCTATCAGATGGAGGAAAGTCGTCATCTCCACTTGAGCATCCAGCAGTCCGTCGTCCATATTTATATCGATGACCTGCGCACCGTCTTCCACCTGCTGGCGGGCAATGCTGAGCGCCTCGTCATATTTCTTTTCATTAATCAGACGCAAGAATTTGCGCGAACCCGCAACATTACAGCGTTCACCCACATTCACGAAGTTATTTTCCGGCTTCACTTCCAGAAGTTCAAGCCCGGAGAGCCAAAGATTTTCCGGTCTGGGAACCGGCTGATGGGGCGTTGCACCGGCAATCAGCGAGGAGTACTCGGCAATGTAGGCATCTGTCGTTCCGCAACAACCACCGATAATATTCACCAATCCCTCATGGATATACTCTTTTACTTCATGTGCCATATCGGCAGGAGTCTGGTCGTATGTGCCCAAACTGTTGGGCAGTCCGGCGTTGGGATAAGCACTGATATAATAAGGTGCACGGGCAGCAAGCTGCTCCAGGAAAGGTTTCAGCTGGCGGGCGCCAAAGGAGCAGTTCAACCCAACTGAAAAAATATCGGCATGTTGCACGGAGGCGAGAAAAGCATCCAAAGTTTGTCCCGACAGAGTACGCCCTCCAATATCAGAAACAGTCACAGAGAGCATCAAGGGTACATGAACTCCTACAGTTTCCATCGCCTGCCCGGCGGCAAAAATAGCAGCCTTGGCATTCAGCGTATCAAAAATGGTTTCTATCAGCAAAGCATCCACACCACCTTCGAGCAATGCTTCCATCTGCTCACGGTAGGCATCGGCCAGTTCATCGTAGCTCAAGGCACGAAAAGCCGGATTGTTCACATCGGGACTCATAGAGCAGGTCTTGTTCGTCGGTCCTACGGAGCCTGCCACAAAACGGGGTTTGTCGGGAGTAAGAGAAGTAAACTCATCTGCCACTTTGCGTGCCAGGCGCACTGCGGCAAGATTCATCTCGCGCACATAGTCCTGCACATGATAATCGGCCATACTGACGCGGGTGGAACTGAATGTATTTGTTTCGATAATATCCGCACCTGCCGCCAGATACTTGCGGTGAATGTCTTGTATCACATCGGGGCGTGTCAGACAAAGCAGGTCATTGTTACCTTTCATCTGTCCGGGAATCTGCGAGAAGCGTTCACCCCGAAAATCTTCCTCTGTCAAGTTGTATTGCTGTATCATGGTGCCCATTGCACCATCCAGAATAAGGATGCGCTCACGCACCAAACTACCAAGTTTACTCATATTATCTTTTAAACATACGCGCCATATCGCGTTTGTCATCTTTTTCCTTCAGTGATTCGCGCTTATCATATTGCTTCTTACCTTTGGCAAGTGCCACCACAAGTTTGGCCAGCCCTTTTTCATTGATAAACAAGCGCACGGGAACAATGGTGAAACCCGGATCTTTCGTGCCGCGCATCAGTTTTTCAAGTTCCTTCTTATTCAACAAAAGCTTGCGCTCCCTGCGTGCATTGTGATTGTTGTACGAACCATAGAAGTATTCGGCCACATGCATGTTCTTCACCCACAATTCGCCGTTGGCAAAGTAACAGAACGTATCGACTAAGCTTGCTTTCCCCAACCGGATGGACTTGATTTCTGTGCCCGTAAGCACAATGCCAGCCGTATAGGTGTCCGTCAGTTCGTAATCGAACGTAGCACGCTTATTCTTTATATTTACAGGAGCTTGTTTCATAACATTTATCAGTTTAGCACTACCGTCAGCTTATTGAATATCCATTCAATGGCCACCGGACAAGCTATTAACAAAATAGAAGAAAGAATGGTGAAACGCAAACGGTCTTTTTCCGCTATCTGCATCACCTTTTTGCTTCCTTCCCACACAACATACACGATATAGAATTGGAGCAACAGAGCCATAATGCCAAAATCAGGCAATATGCCGATAACAATCCTCAGCATGAACACCACTACCAGTGCATAACCTGCAAACTGTTGCGCCAAAGGAATATCACTGTCCTGCATAAACATGCGGACACGCAACCCATTGATGAGATAGGCTGCCAAAAAGTATCCTCCAAACAAGGATACAGCCACCGCACAGCATTGTGTCATGGCATATTGAAAGCTTTGCGGCCCGTCCCATCCCATCTTCATCAAAGAGCCGATGAAAACGGACAACCCGCATAAACCAATCATAGGATAGACAAAAGCAGTAAATACTTTTCGTCTATCCTCTAAACTAATTTCCTCCCAGGCACGAGCCGGAGAGGAAATCAGTAGTATTGCTATATGAAATAAATCTTTGTAATTCAATATCAATTTATTGATTAGTAGACGCAATTTTGTATTCTACAGTATATTCCGTATAGTTTTCCGGTATTTCTGTATTGCTATTATTTCCACTTTCATGCGACTTAATAACTAATTTAGTAGGAAGATTTCCTGCTTTTTCTTTAAACCTTTCTAAAGCATTTTTTATATCATACCCATACCAATTAGAATAATAAACATCTGTCTTATCATCAGCACCCTTATCATGACGCAGATAGAAAACAAGGTCTGTGGCCCCTACTTCAATTTCATCCAGTACACAAGCTAAAGCAAATTTATGCATCTTAAACTTATCGTTGTCATTTTGCAGTCTCCAAGCGATAGGAGTTACAAGTATATCCTTGTTATACAAAAATGGCTGAACTGACCCATTTTCCAATTTCAAAGTTATCACCGGTGCTGTTTCCGGCGCATCAACAACCAAGCTTTCTGCTGTCATTGATACGACAGCGTTTGCAAAAGAAATAGGCTGAAAATTCTTCAAAGTGAAGTTGGTAGTTTTAGATTTTTCATTCGTCTCAGGTTCTATGCTCTTTCCTAAGATGATTCCCATTCGAGAATCTGAAATCTTCAAACTTGAATTTGCCTCAAATTGAGTAACAGAAGCCGGTGTAGGTTGATAAGTGTTACCCGCAGCATCTTCAAAAGAGAGTAATCCCATATAGTTATTCACTAAAACCATGCCATAAATGTCATCATACTCTCCGTCATCTGAATTCAGACACGAAGTAAACGAAATGCCCATCAACAATGTCAAGGCAACCATCAAGAATTTTAATTGTTTCATCTTTCCTATAAATATTAGAGTTTGCAAATTTAGATAAAAGAATTGAGTAATATAGTACTCTCCTCGTTTTTTCATTGTTTTTAAGATTAAATGAAAGATTAATCTAAATACTGCATGTCACAGTGATATTTAACATTTATATCAGTTAATCCACACTACACAATCTTGGCAAACAGCTCCAAATGCTCATCCACATAGCCGGCAACCAAAGCTGTATATTCCTCCTCCTTTTCCAAAAATTCATCTTCCAGTTCATCGAAAGCCTCATATTGCTCGTACATTGCCATAAACTCCTCGTCTGTGCGTTCACGTTCCAAGTCGCCACGATGGCTATCGTATATTTTCTTGGCAGCATAAACCAACTTACTCAAATCGCCCACTCCCCACAAACGCATCACTTTGGCAAACGGATTGTCGAAAATATAACCGCCATAACCATTTTGAATCAGTTGGCAGAAGCCCCCTTCCATCACTTCATCACGGAATATCTGATAGGCCAACAATGAATGCTGTTCACCGGTAAGCAAAGACATCGTCCCGGCAGTCATTTCTCCGCCTATTTCTTTCTTATAAGCACCGGTGAATACGCCGATGAATGCATCCATCCCTTCACCGGCAGCCTGGCGCAATGCCACATCTGTAACTTCTATCATAGTTTGTATTTTATTTAATGTGCCACAAAGGTAAGACTTTGCAGCCATAGTCAAACACGGACTCCCCTTTATTTTCTTCGCCTTGCCAACCAGTTGGCAGGATTTTGCCTTACCATTGGCAAGACTTTGCCACCGCGTTGGCAAAACTTTGCCATAGGCATGGCAAAAGTTTGCCAAGACGCAAGCAAGGGGTTGGCAAAATTACTTCCTGATTAACAAGCACATACCTTATTGATTCACAAACCCTATCAGAGACGAGAAAAAACAGTCAACTGCAAACTCCACTTTACATTCCGCAGAAATTCAGCTTCTTATTACTTCTTTTTTTAAAAAAAGTCAAATTGAACAGTTGGCAGAAACGGGGAAAACAACTAACTTTGCACCCGACTAATAAAAGTGGACTACGTTTTTTTTAATTATATCACTTAAAAAAAGAGCTAATTATGACTTATTCACACGAAGTGGAACACATGTGTGTTGTGAAGAAAGGTCCTAATCACGGACCGGCTCCTATTCCCGAAGAAGGTAAATGGGTAAAAGCTAAAGAAATTGTTGACATCTCTGGTCTGACACACGGTATTGGCTGGTGTGCTCCTCAGCAAGGTGCATGTAAATTAACCCTCAATGTAAAGGAAGGCGTTATCCAGGAAGCTTTGGTTGAGACTATCGGTTGCTCCGGTATGACTCATTCTGCTGCTATGGCATCAGAAATCCTCCCGGGAAAGACTATCCTCGAAGCATTGAATACTGACCTCGTTTGCGATGCTATCAACACAGCTATGCGCGAACTCTTCCTGCAAATTGTTTACGGTCGTACTCAGTCTGCTTTCTCTGAAGGCGGTTTGATGATTGGAGCTGGCTTGGAAGACTTGGGCAAAGGTCTGCGCAGCCAGGTAGGCACATTATACGGAACGTTGGCTAAGGGTTCTCGTTACTTGGAAATGGCAGAAGGTTACATCAAGACTATCGCTTTGGACAAGAACGACGAAATCTGCGGTTACGAATTTGTTCATCTGGGCAAGTTTATGGATGAAATCAAGAAAGGTACAGACGCCAATGAAGCATTGAAGAAAGTTACCGGTACATACGGCCGCTTCACTGAAGAGCAAGGTGCAGTTAAACACATTGACCCACGTCACGAATAATATAAGGAGGAAAGACATATGATTAGAGAAGTAAAATTTGAAAGCCAAGACCGTCGTATCAAGCAGATTCTTGCTGCATTGAACGCAAACGGTATCAAAGACATCGAAGAAGCCAATGCTATCTGCGAAGCTCATGGTCTCGATCCTTATAAGACTTGTGAAGAAACTCAGCCCATCTGTTTCGAAAATGCAAAATGGGCATACGTTGTAGGTTGCGCCATCGCCATTAAGAAGGGCTGCAAGAACGCTGCTGAAGCTGCTGAAGCTATCGGTATCGGTCTGCAGGCATTTTGTATTCCGGGTTCTGTAGCTGACGACCGCAAGGTTGGTATCGGTCATGGTAACTTGGCAGCCATGTTGCTGCGTGAAGAAACCAAATGTTTCGCTTTCTTGGCAGGTCACGAGTCATTCGCTGCTGCCGAAGGTGCTATCAAGATTGCCGCTAAAGCTGACAAGGTACGTAAAGAACCTCTGCGTTGCATCCTGAACGGTCTCGGCAAGGACGCTGCACAGATTATCTCTCGTATCAACGGCTTTACATACGTTCAGACTCAATTCGATTACTATACAGGTGAACTGAAAGTAGTTCGTGAAATCGCATACAGCGACGGTCCTCGCGCCA
>OGPX01002558.1_pt1 | contig 10132 bp, 9 predicted proteins | sample 1553101 | NCBI WGS metagenome assembly OGPX01 (sample SAMEA2579964, study PRJEB22360) | human gut metagenome | biome: human gut; feature: human-associated habitat; material: faeces | place: Denmark | collected 2008/2010
CAAATATAAATCTTTTACATCATCTAAACCGTATTCTTCATCAAATATAACCTTATTAATGTTGTAACATTCTTCAATATCCTCATACTTTAAATCTTCAATAATTATTTCCATAAATCAATCCCTCATTTCAACAAATTATTTATCTTTTTTGAATTTTCATTACCATTTATAACACATCTTATAGTTCATACTTCTTTATTTCACAATTTTTTAGTCCTCTATTTAAAAATTTACCATCTTTTATTCCTTCAAAGTATCCATTAAATGCCTTTGATACTCCACTATGAGCAACTATCAAAACATTTTCATAATCCTTTGTTTTTAATTCATCTAAAAAATTATATGCTCTATCAAAAAATGATTTTATATTTTCTGAAGTTCCATATTTTATTGTAGTGTTGTAGTTCCAATATTCTTCTCTGTTTGTTACAGCTAAAGGTTGTCCACTTAAATCTCCGCATCCTCTTTCTTTAATTCTTTCATCATATATAATCTTTTGATTGTTTACATTTATTATATCTGCAGTGTGTTTCGCTCTTTTAAGTGGTGAACATATAATTACATCAAATTTAATACTGTCTATTTGTTTTCTTAAATTTTCAGCTTGTTGCACTCCCAAAATAGTTAAATCTTCATCATTACTATTGTATTGTCCTAAAGCATTGTGAGGAACTTGTCCATGTCTTACTATATACACATTCATATTTTTCTCCTTGCTATTAAATTCAATATTCCAAATAAAATTATCATAACTCCAATTATTAAATACATAAAACTAATACTTATAAATTTTAATAAAATGCTCATTAAAAAACTAAATATAACACCAAATAAATTTAAAACAAATTGATTAATTTATTCAACTGTAACTCTTGACTTTGATGAAATATTGTTATGCAGTTCAGACATCATAATGTTTTCAAAACTTTCTGAAAAAATATAAATTAACAATATAAATACTATTCCTATGTAGTTATTTAATAATCCAACTAATAATATACAAATATTGTTGCTCCGTGATTCAAAATCACATAATTATAATTTATATTATAGGCTTCAACTTTATTTTTAAAATCTAAATAGCTTCTACCAGTTGCTATTATAAACAAATTTCCTTTTTCCTCAAATTTACTAACAGCAACTTTATTTCTTTCAATATCTTCATCATTTATATAAAATGTCTGATCGTAATCACTTATAATGATTTTTTATTCACATTCATTCCTATTCCACCCTTAAATTTTATTTTTCAAAAACTTCTCAATAAAACTCCTAAAAAAATTCATATCGTATAGAACTTCTGGATGCCATTGCACAGCTACTATATTGTCTTTTTCAATTCCTTCAATAATTCCATCATCACTAATAGCAGTAATTTTAAATTCTGGTGCTAAATCTTTTATTGATTGTTTATGATAAGAATTTACCTTTATAGATTCACTTTTATACACATCATATAAAAATGACTTCATTGTTAATTTTACATTATGCTTACTTTGATCTTTTAATTTATGATTTGGTATATCTTGGTTTAAAGTTCCTCCAAATATTACATTTATTTCTTGTATTCCTGCACATATTCCTAAAATTGGCTTATGTGCATTATTGAATAATTCTACAATATTTTTTACTAGCCCATATTCATCAAACTTATATTCTTTTATGGGATGTTCTCCATAATATTTAGGATGCACATCATTTGGACTTCCTGTTACAACTAATCCATCACATATATTACAAATTTCCTCTAAATTCTTTTCTGATATTACAGGAATAAGTAATATGTCTAATTCATCAAATATTTCACTAAAACAACTATCTAAATAGTATCTCTTATTAAAAGGTTTTTCTTCATCATAATTTTCTATTCTTTCAACTATTGCTATTTTCATAATTTCCTCCTATAAATTATCCTTTATTTCTGGAAATAAATCATAAAGATTATATCCTAATAAACTATCAAAATATTCTTTTAGTTTATATGTTTCTTTAATATGATATTGTGTATTTGAATAAGCCCCTCTTCTGATCATAATATCAATTAGTCTTTTATCAATTGTAAATACTTTACCACCTTGTGGACACATTAAGTCACATAGATTTATTAATTTTTCTTCTATTGTATATTTATGTGCTTTTATAAACTCTGCTATAAAAGGTTTATCTTTTGGATTTGGAACTCCTCCAGCAGTACAAATAATATCATTATTCAAATATGAATGTGTTATACATATATCGCAATATTCTTCATCATACCCTTTATGTTTTAAATAATTATAACCTGTCATCTCATGTCCATGAGGCTCTCCGTTGTATTTGCCAATATCATGTAAATATCCTAGAGTTATTGTTTTATCTATATTTACATTATAACCTTTTTCATTTAATGCTTTTGCTATCTTTCCTGCACTATTACCAACACTTATACAATGCTCTATCCATCTATCACTTTCAGTCTTTCCTCTAAAATTTTCTAATATATTTTTTGCTTCATTACTTGTTAGTTTCATGTTTTATGCTCCTTTATTCATGATTTTTTTGTATACATATTAATTTCTTCCTAATTTTTCAAATACATCTTTGTATATTTTATCAACATTCAAATAATTCACTACTCTTATTTTATGATTACTTTCTGTTAATTCATATGATGTATCATCCTTAATATTAGGGCAACTAATTTCTTCAGTTTCAAACCATTTTTCATTTATCATATAAGCTATAACACTTATATCCCAAATTACTCTTCTTTCTTTGACTCCGTGTATACCATCATTATAAAATCTTTGGCATAAATAATCACATAATTCACTTTTTCCTTTTAGAAAATGTTCCACTTCATATATTGAAGTTATTAAATTTGATGCAACATTTTTACAAGGTATTATGGTTAGCTTTGCTTTAGACTCAAAGACTGTCCTTACAGCTTGTACATCTTGTTTAAAATTAAATTCTTTGTTATCTTTACTTAGCAAACTGTTGCCACCTAGCCATATTACTTCTATTTTATCTACTATATTAGGTGCTTTCTTTAGTGCAATAGCTACATTTGTAATTGCTCCAATAGCTAATATATAAGTTTTTGTATTTTTGCTTGCAATTTCTATAATTTTATTTACCGCATCATTATTTCCACTATATCCATCTTCAATATAACCCGTTGAACCTTTGAAAACTTTGTTCTTTGAATTAAAGTTTAACCAATTACAAATTTTAATTATTTCATTATAGCTTTTATCTAATCCTTCTTGTATTGATATACCATTGTCATGGTGATATGGTGCAACAGTAATTGCTTCTATATTAAATCTATCTTGTGATTTTAAAAGATATGCAAGTGCAAATTGGTCATCACATTCATTATATGTATCTGTATCTAGAATCACATTTATTTTTTGTTCTTCTTGTTTTGGATACTTACTAGAAATTTTATAATATATTTCTTTCCATGTTGAAACTCTATTTAATGATAAATCATTTTGATTAAATCTAGTATTCATAGTATATGTTTCTATTCCATCATTAATTAAGTTAATACATGTTTCGATACTATCTTCAATCATTATATCTATATTGTTTTTTAGGCATATCTCTGCTTTTTCATGTTTGTTATACGCATTTGTTAATATTATTTTATCATATATAATATCGTATTTTTCTAGCCATTCTTCAGTTAATTTATATGGATTTCTATATTCTCCATTCTCTCTTCCCGATATTATATATATTTCATTTCCATCTTGTTTCAATTTTTTTATATAATATTCAGCATCTTTAATTGGCTTAAAATCATTCGCCCATTTTTCTATATTGCTATAGTAAAAATCTTTTTCCTCTTCCTCTGTCCAGTCAAACATTCCTCGTCTAAATACTTTCGCTTTATCATTTATAATTCCTGTATTTCTTAATTGTTTATCATGTTGTAAATATGCTTCCACTATTGTATCATTAAAATTTGAAATTACATTATCTATGTCTATACCTATTTTCATATATCCTACTCCTGCTATATTAATTCTTTTATAAATTAATTTCTTCGAAATCTTCTAAAACTTTAATTCCCTCTATGCTACTATTTTCTTTTATATATTGTCTTGTTTCATCTCTTAAATGTGTACATATAATTAATTTACCATATTTAGTATTTAGATATTGTAAATTATCAACTCCCATATGACATTTGTCTCCATTTATCAATGAAGAATCTGCTATTATTATTTTGGATTGTTTTACTATTTGTTCCACTCCATCACAAATTCCTGTATCTCCTGTTAATCCAAGTTGGTTATTTATTACATATCCTAAAGCTGGTTTTTCTTCTCCATGTGATACTATATATGATTTTATTTCATATTCATTTACATTTATCTCATCTTCTAATACTTCAATGAATTTTAGATTAAAATATTTACTAATTTCTTCTTCATTTTCAAAATTATATGCATTAAATAACTCTATGATTTTTCTTTTTATTTCCTTTGGTCCTATTATTGTTGTTTCTCTACTGTCTTTTGTTCCATTAAATATATGTTTTACAAAAAACGGAACATCTGCTGTATGATCTCCATGTTTATGTGTAATAAGAATTGTTTTTATATTTTTACAATCAATTCCCTTTTTTAATAATTGCTTTAATGTTCCATTTGGCATATCTACTATTAACTTGTTGTCTACTAAAGTACATGCTCCATTATATTTTGTATATATTGCACCTGTTCCTACTAATTTTACATTCATTTCTATTCTCCTTTTTTATTCTACATTTTAATTTCAGATTTCTTGCTATTTTTTGAAAATCCTAATACTTTCAAACCTTTTTGAACATAGGCATTTCTCATAAAATAATTTCATATAGTCCCATTCAAATAATTTTCTATCATTATTACTTCAATCCCCTTATCAATGCCAATGTATTCCTTTGCAAACCACGGTTTTACATCTTCTAAATTATATCCATCTTTAAAACCATATTTTCCCCATAAATTAGGATAATTGTTGTAATAATATTCCATTGCACTTATACTTTCTTTCGGAGTAAACACTATTGAACCAATTGCACCACATGGAGTTACTGTCCCATCATTTTCTATATTCAAATCCACACCACATGGTTTAGCACCGCAACTTATATATCCTTTTGGAGATAAACATGCCGTTAGTCCCCATGAGTTTTCATTATATGTCTTAAATTTTTCTTTATTATCTATGCAATATTGTCTATTAGCTTTTGTTGCTTTAATTGAATTTTTAAACCAATCAACATTATTCTCATCTTTTAAATCTTTTAAATTTCTCTGTATATATTTTCTAATAGCATCAACACTCTTGCCAATTCTACGAGATATTTCTTTAGCATCTACTCCAGCTAAATATAATTTTTCAATCATAATTTTATCTCTCAAATCCAATACCATAATTAATACCTCCAAATATATATAGTTGCCCCAACCCATTTAGTTGGACATTTTTATTTTCAATTAGCATATTTAACTAATTTAAATATATATTATCATTTGACAAGTATTTTGTCAACAGAAGTTTTGACGACAAGATTATTTTCTTGTCATGCTATGAATATGCTTTATTTTTATGTCTAAATAAATGTATACACTATTATGAATGAGGTGATTATATGAAATCTACTTTTGCTAACAATATAAAAAGCCTAAGAATAGATAATGATTATAGCCAAAATGATCTATCAAAAGCCCTAGGCATAACAAGATCTCGCTATTCAAATTACGAAAATGGAATAAGCGAGCCAAATATTGAAATTTTAATAAAAATATCTAGTTTTTTTAATTGTTCAATTGATGATCTTTTAAAAAGTAGAATTAATACTGTTGTCAAAAGTAAAATAGATACTATTATATCTGAAGAACCAAGAATTAGTGTAAATTTAAATGAATTTAACTATTCTGACTTTACAGAAAAACTTTTAAAAAATAAAAGATTTTATGAAGAAAAGAAAAAAACTATATTAAGTGAAATTGATGTTAAAATATCTGAAATAGATTCTCTTTTAAATTTTATAAACAATATTTATAATGAAGATTTAACAAATGAAATTTCACACAACAAAAAAGATGAGTAATAATTTTCATATCACTCATCTTTTTTATATTTTCTTATATTAAATCTATCCATTATTATTTCATGTCCCCTGGGAACACTTTTCTTTTAACATTTCTTCAAGTCTTTCCTTTTAAATTTTCTCAAAACACCTCTAAACTTTTACATAGTTGCCCCAACCCATTTAGTTGGACAAATTTAATTATCTACTTATATTTTTGTCTTATTACAACAATATAATATCAATTTCAACATTTTATGTCAATATGAAACGTTTATCTTTTTGTTATTTTATTCATATTGAAACTTTTTCTGTTTTTTGTTCTATTTTGCTATTATTCTATTGATAGAGATGAGCATAATTGATCTTTTAAAAAGTGAATATTAATTAGAGATGAAAAAATAGGAAAATTAGGATTATTAGTAATAAAGTGACCTAAAAAAGGGCAGACTATCCCTATGAGGATAATAAAATGTAAAATATTAGGTTGTTAAAGAGCTAACTAGCTCGTTTAAGCTTGCTTAGAGAACAAATCTTATCTTCCTTTTTATTAACAATTGCAGCAATAGCAACTGTTAAAAGGCATATGTGACCTAAAGTATTTAGGTTAGATATGGAAGAAATATTTCTAACAGAGGCATTTTCAAGATTAAGATTCTTAAATCGTGAATTGTAGCGTTCTGATTCAGTTCTCTTTGAATAGTATAGTTTAAAATAATCTGATGTATCATCGACGGTTGATCTATAGTCTGTACTGATAGATTTATATTTTATACATCCTCTATTTTTATGACCATTATTATATTTAGGGTGATTACAAGGGCATTTAGAATCATCTTTTGATGTTCTAAATGGACAACAAAATTTTTGTTTTATTGAACCTTTTAGATATTGCTTACCGTCTTTATGCATTGCTAAACCTGCTTCGCATAGCGGGTTACCGCAAGAAATAGTTTCAACAGTTTTGCTGTTACGTTTATTTTTAGCAATAAAAGCTTCAGAATGTAAAACATCTTTTATGTAATTATAGTTTGCTTTAGAATCAAAACCTTTATCAGCGAGAATTTTGGAATTTTTTAAGCTAAACCAAGAATTTATTTTATCTAAAAAATTAATTAGACTTGAAACATCAGCTTTTTCGCCTGTAAGAGTTACTTCATAAATTGGCAATCCTGATTTTGCATCACACATTATTAAATTTTTATAACCCCAATAAAAAGTATAATTCTTTTTTGAATCTTCATTATTTGCAGTGTGGACTCCTAATTTACAGTCCTTATCTGATTTAGGATGTTTTTCATTAGAAAATTTATTTTTAGAAAAACATTTTGGATTATTATACTTTGTATTTGCTTTTATAGGGGTTGAATCTACAGATACTATTGAGTTATCTATAGCATCTAATTTTATAAGTTCATTTACTTGTGATTTCATTATTTCCTTTAGTAAATTATTATCAATATCATGAATAAAACGTTGGTAAACGCTATAAGAAGGTAATGGTTTAGTAATGTCAAATCCGCATAATTGAGCAATTTTTAAATTAGTATTTAAAAAATCACAAAGTAGAGTTATTTCTCTAAAATGTTCACAGTTCATAACAACAAATGCTCTAGTAAGAGCGTGACGTGAATAGCCTTTTGGTCCACGTTTTGATTCAATAAATTCAGGTATAAATGATAAATCTAAATTATCAAATATGTTTTCGTAAAAATTAATTGTTGATTGTGAAGTAAATAGATCAACTATGTTAAATATCTCTTGTCTTGTTATCATTTTTTAAACCTCCGTTAGTGCAACTAATTAGTTTATGTATATGCTATTAGTTTTATCCGAAGGAGCAAAAATGATACTGAAAAATTTGAGTGATATAAAAAATCTTGGCCATAAAGGCCTTGATATATAAGGGTTAAGAAATATGATTAACCCTATAAAATATTAATTAAGGAAGGTGAATTTAAAATGGATGATAGATTAGGAAAAGTATTAATTGTTGATGATGATTTACATATTAATGAACTTATAGATATGTATTTACAAAGTGGAGGGTATAGAACTAAAAAATGTTTCAATGGAAATGATGCATGTAATATTGTTTCAACAGAAGATATTGGATTAGTAATATTAGATGTTATGTTGCCAGGAAAAGATGGAATAGAAGTATTAAAGCAGATAAGAAAAAATAATGATGTTCCTGTGATAATGCTTACAGCTAAGGGAGAGATTTTTGATAAAGTACTTGCATTAGAATTAGGGGCAGATGATTATATTGTTAAGCCATTTGATCCAAAGGAATTACTAGCAAGAGTTAAAGCTGTAAGTAGGAGATATACTGTAGATAATCAATCTAAGGATATTATAAAATATGAAGATTTAACTATTGATATAGGGGCTTATGAAGTAATTTACAAAGGAAATATTGTAAGATTAGCACCTAAGGAGTTAGAATTATTTCATTTTATGGCAAGTAATCCTAACAAGGTGTTTACAAGAGAACAACTTATGTTTGAGGTTTGGGGATATGATTATCCAGGAGACTCAAGAACTGTTGATGTACATGTTAAAAGGTTAAGAGAAAAAATTAAAGGTGGAAAAGAATGGGAACTTCAAACGGTATGGGGTGTTGGATATAAGTTTGAGGTGAGATAAGTGAAGAAAAATAGTATAGTAAGGAAATTAATAATTACTTTTTCTTCGATAACTGGTGGATTATTAATATTAGTAGGATTAGTTTTAACTATTTGGTTTTATAAAGATGAATATAATGAAATTGTTGAAACATTAAATAAGCAATTAGATGTTGTATCTGAAGCTGTAGGGAGTTATTTAAAAGCTCAAGAAGGAAGCTATGAAGAGATTAATAGATTATTAAAAATATCTTGTTTAAGCAATAATATGGATGGCATTATTGTTGATAGACTTGGATATATTTATATGGTTTCAAATGAGGAGTATGCAAATTTAAAATATACAAATATTGATATAACAGAATATAATATACCAAATTCTAACGAACTAGAATATAGAAAAAACTTGATTAAAGATTATTTCAATGAAGACTTAAGTGCATTTATAAAACCAATTTTTTTAGATGAAAAATTAGATGGATATATAATTATGGTTCCAAAAGGAGAATTAAGAGGAAAACGAACATTGATTATTATATGGGGAGCTGTAATTTTAGCAATAATAGTTGCTGCAGCTATAGTAAAATATTTTGCTGAATTATTAGTAGTTAAACCAATTGAACAAATTAATAATGCTGCAAAGAGATTGGCAAAGGGCAATGTAGATGAAAGGGTAGAAGTGATTGGAAATAATGAAATAGGTGAATTAGCACAGTCTTTTAATAGTATGGCTCAATCTATAGGAGAGTCAGATATTATAAGAAAGGAGTTTATTTCAAATGTATCACACGAATTAAGATCTCCAATTACATCTATAAAAGGATTTATTGGTGGAATATTAGATGGTGTAATACCAAAGGATAAAGAAAATTATTATTTAAAAATAGTGTATGATGAAATTGATAGATTAGCTAGGTTAGTAAATGATTTGTTAGATATATCAGCAATGGAGGCTGGTAAATTTAATTTAAATATTTCAGAATTCGATATTAATCAAACCATAAGTTTATGCATATTAAATTTGGAAAGTAAAATACAAGCTAAGGGATTAAAGGTTAAAGCTATTTTTCATGAAGAGCGTTGCTTTGCAATAGGAGATAGAGATAGAATACTTCAAGTTATTATTAATTTATTAGAAAATGCTATTAAATATAGCAATGATAATGGCGAAATAGAAGTAAATATATCTACAAAGGGAGAAAAAATATATGTAAGTATATTTAATTCTGGAAAACCTATTTCTGAAAGTGATATTAATCATATTTGGGATAGATTTTATAAGGGGGATAAATCTAGAACAAATAAAGTTAGTACAGGACTTGGTTTATCTATAGTAAGATTGATTTTAACTCAGCATAATCAAGATGTATGGGCAAACAATGTAGATGGAAAAGGTATTAAATTTACTTTTACATTAGAGAGAAGTAAT
>OGPX01002561.1_pt1 | contig 10127 bp, 10 predicted proteins | sample 1553101 | NCBI WGS metagenome assembly OGPX01 (sample SAMEA2579964, study PRJEB22360) | human gut metagenome | biome: human gut; feature: human-associated habitat; material: faeces | place: Denmark | collected 2008/2010
GGTAGAGAAAGAAACCCCTGTCTACCCGAACCAGCCACGGGAGGGAAACCGCCAAAGCCGGTACCGTTGTCGAACGGTTCGTCATGGGAACGGGATACGGTATGCCCGCATTTCGGGCAGCGGTAATAGACCGTGTGATGTTCTATGCCTTGGAACCGGTCAACCCGGACTTGGGAATTCGTGCGGTGCATGGGGCTATGTCCGCATCGGGGACATGTGTTCCGTTTGCGGTTGGAATAAATGGAAATCAGGAACCCGCCCGTGACAATGGCCAAGGCAAGCCACATCAAGCCATATCCCTTTGTGCCGGTCGGTTGCCCCGACCCGTCGTGGAGCAGACTGTCGTCGCCATGGATTACACTACAGACGGCAGACACTGTTTGCAGCATGGCGGTATCCCAGTCTCCTGTTTTCAGGTAAGGCACCATTCGCCGGTTTTCTATCCGGCGGCAGATGGCATCGGGCAGCGTGCCCTCCAACCCTTCTCCGGTCAATATCTGGTAACAGCGGTCTTGTGTGGAAAGCAAGATGATGAGACCCGTGTTTTGCCGGTTGCCCACCCCGAGTTTGTTACCCAGTGTGATGGCGAAATCATAGCATTCTCCTCCTTCGACACGTTCCACCACGGCTACCACGGACTGTACGCCCTTCTCCGTTTCCAACCGATATAGCAGGCTGTCCATTTGCTGTACGGTTTGTGCGGAAAGGATTCCATCGGGATTGACCACGTGCTTGGTCTTGTCCTGCAAATAAACCATAGGCAGGTTGTCCACCGTATACGTACCGGCATACAGGAGTTGTACGCTCCGGCATACAAAGAATAAGAGGAACAGACAAAAAGCTTTCTTCATGACACACTTTGTTTACTGGCTTGGCAAGTTATTCATATCTTTTGGAATATTATATCGTTCGACGAAACTTTTGACGATTTCTGTATATTCTTTAGCATATTTTAGATAAGAATCGGCATGTGTCGCGCCTTCTACGTGCCACAGTTCTTTGATGCCCGTTTTGGCGGCATACAGGCTGTCGCCCATCCAAGTCGGTACGAACGTGTCTTCCGTACCGTGAATGAACAACATGGGAAGCCGGCATTTTTTTACTTGCTCCAGTGGCGAGGCTTCCCGGAAATCCCAACCGTAACGCAGGCGTGTAGCCCAACTGGCCAGATGGAGCAAGGGAAAGGCGGGCAGGCCGAACTGGTTTTTCAGTTCTCCTGCGTATTCATCCCACACGCTGGTATAACCGCAGTCTTCCACAAAGCAGTTCACGAAAGGCGGTTGGGGTTCGCCGCTCACGCATACGGTCGTAGCCGCTCCCATGGAGATGCCGTGTACCACCATGCGGGTCTGGGAACCTTCCGGAGCAAACAGTTCGTTGGCCACTTCCATCCAGCGTAACACGTCGAGACGGTCTTTCCATCCCATTTGGATGTGGTCGCCTTCGCTTTGTCCGGCAAAGCGGAGGTCGGGGAGCAATACGTTGTAATGCAGGTCGTGATTGTATAAGTAAGCGATGTGCAGCATACGCACGGCATTGTCGGTATAACCGTGCACGGCTACGGCTGTATGAGCCGTCAGGGTGTCTGCATAAAGGTAAAGGGCGTGCAGCCTTACTCCGTCTTCGGCAAGGATAAACGTGTCTCGCAAGGCGTTTGCCCGTTGCAGGCTGTCTACCCAGTGCGAAAGGAAAGGGTAGTGCTCATACATGAAAGCGTATGACGTTTCGAGATTCTTTCCCCGTTCGTTGCCACCGGCCTCCAACGCATACCATTGCAGGTATAGCGTGCTCCCCGTCAGTGTGAGTACTAATAAGGTGAGCACGATCCAGAGAATCCGTTTGAACTTGTTCTTTTCCTTGTGCATATCGTCAGTCTTCGCTATGCCAGAATTCCCATCCGGCGTATGCTTGGAGAATCAGCATCTCCAAACCGTTTTTGGTGATAGCCCCTTGTTCCCGTCCTTTTCTGAGAAAGAGGGTTTCTTCCGGATTGTAAACCAAATCGTACAACAGGTGGTTGCGTCCGATGGCCGTATAAGGGAGTGCCGGACACTCTTCCGTATGAGGATACATCCCCACCGGGGTACAGTTTACAATCACTTTATATTCGTCCATGATTTCCGGTGTGAGTTGTGGGTATGTCAGCGAATCCTCTTTCGGGTTACGGCTGACAAAGCAGGTTTCGATGCCCAAGCGGTGAAGTCCGTAGCGGACAGCTTTAGAAGCCCCTCCAGTACCTAATATTAAGGCTTTCCGGTGTATCGGTTCCAATAACGGTTCTATCGAGCGGGTGAATCCGATGACATCCGAGTTGAAACCTTTCAGATACGGTTTTCCTTTCCGCATCCCGATTCGTACGACGTTGACGGCGCCGATATGGCGGGCTTCCTCGCTCAACTCGTCCATGTATGGAATGATTTTTTCTTTGTAGGGGATGGTCACGTTGAGTCCGCACAGATTTGCGTTTTCCGTAATGATTTCCGGAAAGCGTTCGATAGAGGGAATCTCAAAATTGACATATTCGGCGTCAATCCCTTCGTTCTTGAATTTTTCATTGAAAAAGTCACGCGAGAACGAATGTCCTAAAGGATAGCCGACTAAACCGTATTTATCCATGATGTGAATGCTTATTTGGTGGCAAGATACATCGTGCTGATGCCGAAAGTAAAACGTTTGAAACACACGTCGCCGAAACCGGCTTTCCGGAGTATGCCCTGCATGACCTCTCCCTGCGGGAAAGCGGCCATCGTGGCCGGTAGGTAAGAGTAGGCACTATGATCCTTGGAAATCAGCCGACCAATCAGCGGCATGACGATTTTGGCGTAAACAGAGAAAAGTTGTTTCATGGGGAAACGGTGGGGAGAACTCAGTTCAATGATTAACAGATGTCCGCCCGGTTTCAGCACCCTGCACATTTCCCGTAGTCCTTGGTCCAGATGTTCGAAATTGCGTACGCCATAGGCTACGGTCACGGCATCGAACGTGTCGTCGGCAAAAGACAACGCTTCACAGTCCTCATGCTGGAAGCGGATGATTCCGTCCAAATGCAACGCTTTCACTTTTTGCCGTCCTATTTGCATCATACCTTCGGAAATGTCTACTCCCGTAATGGATTGCGGAGAAAGCCTCCGGGCAGACAAAATGGCAAAATCGCCTGTCCCCGTAGCGACATCTAAGATTCGGCGGGGGTGAAAGGGCGACAAAGAGTCGACGGCCGTGCGCCGCCAACTCTTGTCGATACCCCATGAAAGGAAATGGTTCAACCGGTCGTAGGAATGAGCGATGCGGTCGAACATGCGTTCCACTTGTTCACGCTTATGGCCTTCGTCCTTGTAGGGCTTTATCTTTTCTTGTTCGTACACGCCCCGGTTCTTATTTCTGGTTCAAGTATTCGGTGACGTTCTTTTCGATGCGTGCGGCCAAATCGTCATGGTTGTCGGCCTTGTTGAACTTCTGTCCCACGATATGCTCGTACAGCTCGATATAGCGGTCGGACACGCTGTTCACGTATTCGTCCGTCATTTCCGGCACTTGCTGGCCTTCCTTGCCCATGAAGTTGTGGTCGATGAGCCATTGGCGTACGAATTCCTTGGAAAGTTGCTTCTGGGGTTCGCCTTTTTCAAACTTTTCCTGGTACCCGTCTGCGTAGAAGTAACGGCTGGAGTCGGGCGTATGGATTTCGTCGATGAGATAGACTTTACCGTCTTTCTTGCCGAACTCATACTTGGTATCCACCAATATCAGTCCCTTTTTCGCAGCCATTTCCGTGCCGCGGGCGAAGAGGGCGTAAGTATATTTTTCCATCAGTTCGTAGTCTTCCTTGCTCACGAGTCCTTGGGCGATGATTTCTTCCTTAGATATGTTTTCATCGTGTCCGGCATCGGCTTTCGTGGTAGGAGTGATGATCGGGGTGGGGAACTTCTGGTTTTCTTTCATGCCTTCGGGCAACTTCACGCCGCAGAGTTCGCGGCAACCGTTTTGATACTCACGCCATGCGGAGCCGGTCAAATACCCTCGGATAATCATTTCCACGCGGAAACCTTCGCATTTCAGTCCCACGGTCACCATCGGGTCCGGAGTGGCCAGCTTCCAGTTGGGTACGATGTCGCTCGTGGCATCGAGGAAAGTGGCTGCAATCTGGTTCAGCACTTGCCCTTTGAAGGGGATTCCCTTGGGCAGGATCACGTCGAATGCCGAAATACGGTCGGTGGCCACCATGACCATCAGTTCGTCGTTGATGTTGTACACGTCGCGTACTTTTCCGTGATATACGCTTTTTTGTCCCGGGAAGTTAAAATCAGTGTGAGTTAAAGCTTTCATATCTGTTTTCTTTTTGAAGTTGAAATTCTGTTTGTGGTCAGTTGTCGCCTAAGCTTGTCAAGTCTGTGATAACGAATGATTCCTCGGATACCGGTTTGGTTGTATTGCGCTTACGTGCGGCGGCAGCCTTCTTGTCATGCTTTTCGTAAGCTTCCACGATACGGGTTACCAGTTTGTGGCGCACGATGTCTTTTTTGTTCATCTCTATAAAAGCGATCCCCTCCACGCCTTTCAGTATGCAAGTGGCTTCGACCAGTCCTGAACGTTGGGACGACGGGAGGTCTATTTGCGTCATGTCTCCGGTAACAATCATTTTGGTGTTCATTCCCATACGCGTCAGGAACATTTTGATTTGTGCCGTGGTCGTGTTCTGTGCTTCGTCCAATATGACCACCGCGTCATTGAGGGTGCGGCCGCGCATGAAAGCCAAGGGAGCGATCTGGATGACGTTTTGTTCCATCATTTCCTGTAACTTCATGGTAGGAATCATGTCCTGCAAGGCATCATAAAGCGGTTGCAGGTAAGGGTCTATCTTGTCTTTCATGTCACCTGGCAGGAAACCCAGTTTTTCACCGGCTTCTACGGCGGGACGGCTCAAGATGATTTTGCGTATTTCCTTATTCTTTAAAGCCCTTACCGCTAATGCGATACTGGTGTAGGTCTTGCCCGAACCGGCTGGTCCGATGGCAAAAATCATATCGTTGTTTTCGTATGCTTTGACCAATTTTTGCTGGTTCTCGCTACGGGCGGTGATAGGTTTGCCGTTGACGCTGTATACAATGACGCCTTCTGCACTTTCTTTCGGGGTCTTTTTGCCTTTGATGATGGCCAATATGTCTTCCTCTTTCAGGCTGTTGTATTTTACACAATGCTGTTCGATGGCCATGATGTTTTCTTCAAAAGCACACATCTCCTCTTCGTCGCCCATTACTTTGATGATATTGCCGCGAGCCACGATGCGCAATTTGGGATAGAGCGCCTTGATCATTTGTATGTTGGTGTTGTTTACCCCGTAGAAAACAACAGGATCCACGTCTTCCAGTACGATATGCTTTTCTATCATTCGCTTAATTTTGCCGCAAATTTAAGCATTAAGTTTTGAATTCGCCACGTTTTCCGTATCTTTGTGCTGCAAAATAAAGAAAACGTTGAGAAAACTCAAGAGAGAAATATTTTTGGGAATGGCGGGCTTGACCGTCTGTGTGTTGGGCGTAGTGCGCTGTGCCAATCCGGCAGTGGTGGGTGAAACGGCTGGTGTTTCGTCTGTTCCGCTTGATTCTTCAGTGTTGACTGTCGTTTCTGCTTCGAAAACGGAGTCTATGGAGGTCATCAGGAAAACGGGGTTGCATACTCCTTATTCCATGCCGGTTTTCAAGGAGGTGGACGGTCGGCCGTTGAAGAGTAAAATCTATAGTGTACCCGGGTTCGGACGTACGTTTCCTGACTTGCAGGATGTACATATTGTAGCGGCTCGAAAATGGGGCGTTTCTCCGGTGGAGGATCGGGAAGAAGCGGAACTGAGAAAGGATGAACTGGTTTATGTAGGCAGCAATCCTTATTATACGATGGACAAGCAGATGTCTTATTCCATTCCTTATTTGGTGCCTCGGGCCAGTGACCTTCTGCAAAAAATCAGCCGGAACTTTTTGGACTCTTTAGCTATCAAAGATATTCCGTTGCATACGTTAATTGTAACTTCCGTTCTGCGTACGGAGAACGATGTGCGGAGATTGAGACGTTTTAATTGCAACGCTTCCGAAGAGAGTTGTCATCGTTTCGGGACAACGTTTGACATTTGTTATAATCGCTATAATACGGTTAGCCATCCCGAAGGGCCGGAACGTCGTTCCGTAAGAAACGATTCGCTGAAATGGGTTTTGTCGGAAGTGTTGCGTGATTTGCGGGAGCAAGAGCTTTGTTATGTGAAATATGAAGTGAAACAGGGCTGTTTTCACATTACGGTGAGATAATGTATTAAACCTTTCTGATTTGAAAGTGTCTTTATAAATAGGAGGAGTAATCAACTATTATATAAAGGTACAATGAAAAAGATTATTTTATGGGGATTTTATGTGATCTGTCTGGTTTGTTCGGAGACAGCAATGGCGCAGGACGGGAAAGACCGTAAGGGTGACATGCGACGGGAACAGATGATGGAAAAACGTGCAGAAAGATTAGCAGATGAATTGGAGCTGAAAGGAGATGCACGTTCGGAGTTTCTGGTTACTTATAAAAATTATCAGCAGGATTTGATGTCACATCGTAAGACGCCTCCATTTCCGGCAGACTTGGGAGGGAAAAAAGAATCCGAGTTGACGGAGGAGGAAGCAGCAGAGCGCATAAAAGCGGAGTTTGACCGCAAGGCACAGCAAATTGTAGATGCGTACAACACGCTTGAAGTGGATAAAAAGTACTATGAACTCTTTTCTAAAACGATGTCTGCCAAACAGTTGATGAAAATCTTTGTTCCGGTGAGAAAAATGAATGCTCGTAACGGGGGCAGGCAGAGTGTGGGGAAGGGCGGAGGCCGTTTATTTGGGGAGCCAAACGGTTTTCCGCAAAATGGATTTGAGAGAGAGGCCGACTGGTAATTCCAGTTAGGTATAGTTGGTTTTTAAGGTAAAAAGGGAGGGAGATTTGCTGATGTGAATCTCCCTTTTTCTTGTTTTTTGCTCATGATACGTCATTTGTGTTACACTTTGTGTTTTCCCTTATTTTTTTATTCCCTTTTTCACTCTTTTTAGCGGAAGGATTTATCCGTTACGGAATATATTGCATATATTTGTTCATACTTATTTATTAACTTATTAAAAACATAAGCGTATGACTAGTTTTACTTCATTAAAAAGTTTGCTGTTGGCTGCCCTGTTGATGATGGCGGGCGGAGCAATGGCTCAGGACATCCTGTTGAGCGAGGATTTCAGCAAGTGTACGGGAGTTAAAGACCCGGATAATCCGACCATCAAAATGGATGGAAAAATGGACGATTATACGAATGTTCCGGGGTGGACGTGCGTGAATGGTTATGCAGGCGAAGGGAATACAAAGTTTGGTACCGCTAGTAAAGCTGGTAGTGTCACGACTCCATCCGTAGATTTGTCTGATGCTACGGCCACTTATACTTTAAAATTTAGGGCTTGTGCTTGGAATGGCGACGCCACTACATTGAAGATTACAGTAGACGACCAAGAGGCAGTGGAGGTTGAAGGTTTGACCAATTCGGCTAAACCTTATGCGCCTAATTTGAAAGAGTTTTCTGTGCAAATCAAGGGGACGAGCGCATCGAAGATAACGATTGCTTCTTCGGGCGCCGGAGATGCGCGTTTCTTCTTGGATGACATTGAAGTGACCAAATTAGCTGCAGGCCAGACGCAAGATCCGCACGTGGCTGCTCCTTCTGTAGTTGCCTTTGGCGTAGTGGGCACTGGTCTTACCGCTACCGAAGTCGTGGAAATCAAGGGTACGGATTTGACGGACGATTTAACCGTAGCTGTGTCTGGCGATGGTTTTACATGTCCGGTGGCAAGCATAGCCAAAGACGAAGCGGCTAATGCCAGTTTCAATGTGGTGTTTGCTCCCACGGCGGTAGGTGATTATGAGGGTAAGTTGACCATTTCGGGTGGTGGCTTGAAAGAGAACGTGGAGATAGCTTTGTCCGGAAGTTCATTGGTGGTGTCGGGCGAAGGTACGAAGGAAGTTCCTTTCACTGTCGGCGATGTGTTCATTTTAAATAATTCTGGTGCTAAAGCATGGGTTGAAGGTTATATCGTAGGTTCTGCGGATGGTAGTTTGGATAAAGCTGTGATTGGTTCCGTTGAAGGTGCTGTGACTTCCAATATGTTGATTGCGGCAAGTGCTGATGAAACGGATGTTGCCAACTGCGTGCCTGTGCAATTGTCGGGGGATGTGCGTTCGGCCTTGAATCTGGTGGACAATCCGGGTAACTTGTTCAAATCTGTGAAGCTTTATGGTGCTTTGGAGGCTTATTTCTCTGTGTGTGGTTTGAAGTCGGTGACGGAATACGAATTGGAAGGTCAAGAACCCGAGCCTGAACCTGAGGCTGTATCTTTCGTCAAGGCTACAAAGATTGAAAGCGGTAAGCGTTATGCTTGGGTGTACAATGGCGGGGATGCCATGAAGTTGGCCACAGCAATAGAAGCATCACAAACTTATGGCTATATTTACACTTCGGAGGGAACAGAGGCTGATGCTGTTTTGACGGGGAATGAAACGAATGCTTTCACATTTACGGCGACGGATGGCGGTTATACCATTATGGATAACAACGGGCGTTACTTGTATTCTACTGAGAAGTATGCAACTTTCAACGTAAGTGCAGATGTTCCCGAAAGTGGTCATGTGTGGGCTGTAGATTTGGCAGAAAACGGTGAGGCTACCATTACTTGTGTGGCTACGGGTAAATGGATTCAGTATGATACGGAATACAATAATTTTGCAGCTTATGCTGAAGCGAGTGCAAATGGCGTGTTACCCATGTTGTATGTAGAATCTGACGGTTCTTCTGTTACAAGTGTGGGGGCAGATGTTTCCAACGCTCCGGTTGAAGTATATACTTTGGGAGGTGTAAAGGTAGGAAGCAGTCTGAATGGTTTGCAAAAAGGTATCTATATAATCAAGCAAGGCGGCACAGTGAAAAAAGTGATGAAATAAGTCTTGATTGTATTGAATAAAAAGACGGGGGATATGCTGGAATATGGCACATCCCCCGTTCTTTTCATTCTTATTTTCATGTTTTTTGTAAACAATAGCAGCTATATGAGGATTCAGGCATTCTTTTCGGAATGCCGTCATGTCCCCTCACGCTTCCCTCTCCAGGAGTTTAAAAAAATCTCTTTCATCTTTCAGTATTTACTGTAAAGTGTTATTTTATAATGAATTATGGAATGAAGGATGTCTCAGGTATCTTTCAGTTTCCTTTCATTGCGGAAAGCGGTAAAAAGTTCTCAGCCAAATGATTTTTCAATCTCAGGCGAACGATTTTCGGTTCTGCGCCAAATGAAATGGAGCTTGGCTGAAAGAAACCTGAAACATCCTTCAGTTTGTAACTTCAATATTATGAGAGGTTTATACCGTAACCTGAAAGATGAAGGCTCTTTTTGCAAAATTCCTGTGTAAGGGGAGACGTCCGTTCTGCATGAAAGTAATGTCCCCTATCGGTTATTTGTTGTTCCAGCCCTAATACCTCTGTCTTCCCTCTGTTCCGGTGTATCCTCCTTTCCTGTCCCCGTGCCTCCTCCTTTTTGCTTCCTTGGCCGTACTTCCTTCTTCTGCCCCATGCGTTTTGTTCCCCTTACGTGTGTTCCTTGTTTTCCTTTTGCGTGTTCTTTGTCCCGGTGCACCCGTCTTTCTTACTCCCGTGCCTTCTACTCTTTGTCGTTTTGTCGCACTCCCTTCCTTCGCCTCCGTGCGTTCCGTTTCACTTGTGCGCCTTCCTTGTTTTTCTTGCGTGTGCCCGCTGTTTCGGCGCGTCCTCCCTTCCTGTTCTTTCCCCCTTTTCCCCACCGCCTTTTCCTCCTCTTCCTCCTTCGTTCCCGCGTTTTCCTTCCCCTTTTCTCCGCTCCTTTCCTCTCCTTCTTCTTCCATTTAGAAAAAAGTTCCCTCTTAAATCGTGCATGATTCTGAGTGTTAAATATATGTTTTACAGCATATTCCTTGCTTGTTTGTGGAAGTTTTCCTAAATTTGCAGGAGTTTCCGCTTGAAAAAAAGTGGTTATAATATTTGGCAGTTACTGGAAAAGTGTCTACCTTTGCACTCGCTTTCGGGAAGCAAGGCCTTGTGAGGCGGT
>OGPX01002563.1_pt1 | contig 10117 bp, 7 predicted proteins | sample 1553101 | NCBI WGS metagenome assembly OGPX01 (sample SAMEA2579964, study PRJEB22360) | human gut metagenome | biome: human gut; feature: human-associated habitat; material: faeces | place: Denmark | collected 2008/2010
CACTTTCGGATTTCGGATATGAATACAGACTCTAAAAAACCGACGCTCCCTGGAGCGATACTTATAAAGTTGTTTATCAGTCAGACGACCAATTAACTCCTACTGTTTCTTATGGTTTTACGATAGGGGAAGAGAACTGGACATTAGAAGTAGCTCCTGAAAGCGGATGGAGAGACCTTAGATTACTGGTAATCGTCGGCGGAATGTTTACTACTGTCGTTTTACTTTTCTCAGGTCTTACCCGGGTATGGTTAGTATCGAAAGAAAATAAAAACAAATTTCAAATACTGGCACACACAGATTCTCTCACCGATATTTACAACCGCTATGGATTTGATGAAGCAGCAGAAAAAATCATCGCCCAAAATCCGAAGACACATTTTGTGGCTGCACTTTTTGATATCGATGACTTTAAGTTTATTAATGATGTCTATGGGCATGCTTACGGAGACAGGGCTTTAAAGAGTCTGGCAGACAACATGAAAGCTTTTTTTCCACCAGATGTACTGCTTGGAAGAAACGGTGGTGACGAGTTCTGTATTCTTCTGCCTGATTGTACCTTGGAAAAGGCAGACGCAAAGCTGAATCAATTCACCAGACTGCCTAAGACCTTCTCGTACAAGGGAACAGAACATCACTTTTCTATTTCTCTTGGATATGCGGAATATCCGGCATTTGCCTCCAACCATTCACAGCTTATGCGCTGTGCAGATGCAGCCCTTTATGAAATAAAACTTCACGGAAAAAACGGGTGTATGGCCTACAGGGAAGGTCTTCAGTCCGGAATCCGTAAACAACTGGGATTCGCATTTAAAGATATCTCTGAACACCTTCCGGGTGCATTTATCATATACAGAGCGGACAAAGACGATGACGAACTCTTTTATGCAAACCATGAGTTCCTTCATATGACCGGATATAAAGATATGGACGAGCTCTTCAGACTCACCAATAAGCGCTTCCGCAACCTGATCCTGAAAGATGAACAGAAACAGATAGAATCCAGCATCTGGGAACAGATTGATAGTGGTAATGAAAATGACTATATTCACTTTCACCTCCGAAAAGCTGACGGCTCCTATCTTTCTGTCCTCGATCACGGAAGAATCGTAAAAAGCCAGCAATACGGAAGGGTGTTCTATGTATTATTCATGGACTGGGAAGATATGCATATTCATTACAGTGATAAATTTTCCGAATAATAACAGACATACGACTGTTTTTCACGAAAAGGCTTATTTTTCAACTATAATGAAATACTTTCTGCAAGACATAATCGCCCCGAGGATGTCAAGTCATTGCTACAAAAAATATGCGGCTCTTTTGCCACCAAAATGGCTTAAAACCGCATATTTCTGTATAGAGGACGTTATATAATTGTCACAAAGTAGGTGGGGAGGATGTAACGTCATTGCTACATCTTTTCTATCCTAATGCGTCAATATTTATTCCTACTTTCGCAAATAAAAATTGTAGCAACACATGCATTTGCGTATCTGGATTATCATAATATCTGTTTTCTTTTGGCGTTTTATTTGCCTCTTTACCCTGATTATCCTCTGATATTTTTTTACCCCTTTGAATTGCATTCTTTATATCAGATAATCCGATTTGATTGACTATTTCCGTTACCCTTTTTTCTTTTTTTATGTTTGCATCTGCTGCTAACCCAAAAACTTGTCGTAATTTATCAGCATATGCATCCTGATTTTGTACTATATCAAAATAGTCTTCTTTATGAAGAATTAGCCATAAATCAAAACAATAATTTGTATATCCTAATTCAATCTTATTTTCTATTGCCAAATCTATTGCTTCTTCATACTTATCCTTTTTTCCGTCATAATCAAAAACAGATACTTTGTTTTCCTTACCAATAGATTTCTGAATAGTTCGTTCTACCACACACTTAGGATTTCCGCCATATGGTTCCGCATAATCAAATACTAAATCATGCGTTCTTTCTTCAACGCAATTCACTAATTCTGCTACTTTATCAAAATATATTCTTTCCTGGTTTTTTCCCTCACATCCTACAATGCAGAGGAATTGTGGTCTTCGTATTTTATTGTTCTTTGGACGATTCAAGATTATTCGCCTCTCTTTCCAATATGTGCTTAAATGCAATTTCCAAATCCATATGTGGCAATGCTCCATATTTTCCATTCAAATAATTTTTTAATATTCTTTCTTCTGGACGTAATTTGTAATCTGCTAAAGAATATATCTCGCTCACCATATCATTCCTTCGCTTTTCAACCATTACAATTTGATCATGTCTAAGCAATTCACCGTCTAAATATATTGGATTATGCGTATTGAAAATTAACTGAGCATTATTTTTATTGATATCTTTATTGTTAAAAATTCTTATCAGCGATACAACAATTTCAAAATGCAATGAAGCATCCATTTCATCCAAAACAATGACCCCGCCATTATCTAAAACATCTATAAACGGTTGTAACAATCTAATCAAATGGATAGTTCCTCTCGATTCCATCAGCTCTGAATCTACAATCATGGATATTGCATATTTTTTTTGTGGTTGCTCATCTTTTCTTAATGGTACTTGATACATTGAACACATAGATAATTCATCATTATCTGTTTCTGCCATAAATCCAATTTTTTGATTTCCAAACTCAGCTATATTCATAACTTCTTTAACTGAGGCACTTTCGAAAATATTTCTACGAATATCTTTATCTGGTTTTTTATTAAATATCGTCTTTAAGTCTTTTTGTCTAAAATTCATGTCATTTGCATTCATAATAACATTAAATTTTTCAAACCATAAATTAAAATCCTCAAAATATTTTTTATCAAACAAATTGCTAATTGCACCTGCTACAACTAACTTTTGTTTATCCAATGTCTGGTTCAATTTGTGAATCAAGCGTTCAGAAAAATCCGCATCATCCTTATTAATATAACCTTTTTTTACTAATTTCTTTACATCCACATAAATTTGATTTTCATCATCTCGTGAAAAGAACAGGTCATCATTAACATAAAGAACCTCTTCTTCAATTTTATATACATCAATATCCGTAAACTTAATTCCGTATCTATAAATATTATTTTGAGTGGAAAATGTAATTTCTAAAGAAACCGGATCATACCAACTTGTATCTCTAATAAAAGATAACATACTTTTATAAGATTCCAGCTCTTTGCAATTTAAGGTTCCTTTCATAACCATTTTTTTTAATATATCCATTGCCAACACAATGTTGGATTTTCCACATGCATTTGCTCCATAAATGACAGTCATTGGTAATACTCTTAACTTATTACCATTTACACTTTTATCTATCACATAATCATTATGCGTTTTCTGTTTACTTGAAAGCATTGTAAAAAAAGTCTCATCTTTAAATGACCTAAAGTTTTCCATTTTAAAGTTTAACAACATTTTTTTTGCATCTCCTTTCCATTTCTTTATATAATTATACATCATTATTGCTTTTTATCAACAATTTTATTGTTATTATATGCTAATTTGTTGCTATTTATACTCCACCCCCACTCTCCCGTCATCATACACATATATTCCCTGCACATATTCTTCCAGCATCTCTCGTGTCAGATTCTCATAGCCTAAATACTTCAACATTTGCTCCACCGGAACATTCTTTTTCATCAGGATTTCTTTCTCGTCGTTTATCAACTCATCCAGTTCCTGTACACGTTTCTGCAGTCGTTCTCTTTCTTCTTCCAACTGCTTCTTGGCTTCCATAAACTGGTTCTGGTTCATCTGTCCCTCGTGATACTTCTCATAGTTCTGGCGGTTCTGGATTTTTATTTGTTCTTGACACTTTTCACAATCTGCACTTTCCGTCTTATAGGCTTCTATACTGTCCTCATGCTGTTTTCTCATGGATTGCTGCATCTGTTCTTGGCTGATATTCTGACGTAAGTAAGCCTTTATTTCTGCCAGCACGATATGCTCCAGCATTTTGTTATCCGCTTTCCCGGCGAAACATCCTGTATCTTCTTTTCCTTTACTGTAAGCACAGCTATAAAGAATATGACCATGAATCGGACTGCTTGAAGTCAGGCTTCTGCGACAATTCCCGCATTTTACATAGCCACCTAATAGTGTTGTTTCCCTGTCAAATTTGCTTTTCTTGGTGTATCTGATCTGAAGGGACTGTGCTTTTTCAAAAACTTCTTTTGATACAATCGGCTCGTGATGATTTTCCATCACTTTCCACTGATTTCTCGGTACCGGTACTTCTTTCCCAGTTCCGGGATCTGGAATCTTTGTTTTTCCATAGACCATACAGCCTATATAAGTCTTATCATCCACAATCTTCCGTATCATATCACTCGTCCACTGCAGTCCTCTTGATGCAGCTTTCTTGCTGTCTGATTTCTGTCGTCTACTCATAGACTGCAAGGGAGTCAGTACCCCCTCTTCATTAAACAACCGACAAATCTCCATCTTTGAATATCGCTGATTGGTCAGTTCAAATACTCTGCGAATCACTTCCGCTTCGTCCTCTACAATCACCAGTTCTTTCTTATTTTCTGGATTGATTCGATACCCATAAGGTGCAGAACCACAACAATACTCACCTTTTCCCCGTCTGGTGTTGACTGCTGCCTTTACCTTTACAGACTGATCTTTCACATAGAAGTCTGCGATCAATCCTTTAAACTGTACTTCGATGTCTGAACTCTTTCCTTTATAATCTTTAGAATCATATCGGTCTGAGATAGAAATGAATCGTACTCCCAGGAATGGAAAAATCTGCTCCAGATAAGTTCCCATCTCAATATAGTTTCTGGCAAAACGTGAAAAATCTTTTACCACAATGCACTGCACTTTATTCTCTCTGGCAAGCTCCAAAACCTGTTTAATTGCCGGACGCTCCATACTAGAACCAGAATATCCATCGTCGTAGAACTCCTGAAATGGCATAGAAGCCAGTTCCGGAATATTGGAAATATAATCTTTTACCAGTTTTCTCTGATTGATAATGCTGTTGCTTTCTCCCTCTGAATCATCTTCCATGGAAAGACGGTAATATCCAATAATCAGTTTCTGATTACTCATATTCTACCGCCCCCTTAAACCCGAAGTTGATTTCCAGTCTGTTATCACCATATAGATACATACTTTCAATCAGGCTCTCCGCAAGTTCCGCATTGATTCTGGTTGTCCCATCCAGTTCCAACAGACTTCGTAAAAATCTGGCTTCTTTTTTCTGCTGTTTTTCCAGTTTACGTATAGTCTGCTCCAGAGACTTCTTCCTCTCTTCACAGAACACTTTCCAGTTATTACGGTCATCTTTCATTTCTATATAGGCTTCTTTGGAAAGTTCGCCCTCTTTATATTGCATAAATGCCTGTGCCAGTTTTTCTGAACGTCTTTCCATATCTGCATCCAGTTTCCTGATCTCTGCTTGAATTTCTTTGATTTTGGTAAGAAATACTGCACTGCTTATAGCAGACATATCCTTTTTCCGTAAGTCAGATAACTGAAACTGTCTGGTCAGCTCTGAACGGACAATTTTCTGCAGCTTCTCTTCGGAAATAGATTTGTGACTACATTTTCTTTCATCCCGATACCAGGCAGCATTGCAAAAGTAATACACATTGCCTCTGTATCTACGTGTACACATTTTTCGCTTACAATCTCCACAATACAATACATTGTAAAATGCTCTTTCATCCTCTTCCCATCCTACTGTAGTTTTTGTTGCTTTCTGTTGTGCTACTTTTAACCTGACCTGTGCTTTGTCAAACAGTTCTCTGCTGATAATCGGCTCATGAGCATTTGGCGTAATAATCCACTGACTCTGGTCCAGTATGTCACACCATTTTTCACCTCTTTGAAATCTGGATTCGTATTTTCTCTGAACCAGATCACCATAATAATTATTTCGATTTAAAACCGCACGTATCGAAGAATTTCCCCACTGATGAAGATTCTCTCCATCCTGACAGTACACATGATGATATTGGTTATAGTCCGAAATCCGATGTACCCTATCCTCAAACAGCCTGTCAATAATGCTCTGTATGCCATCTCCCGAAGCATATTCTTCAAAAATCCTGCGGACAATCTTTGCAGCTTCCGGTTCCACAATCAACTTACAAATTCCATTTATCTTTTCCACACAATATCCGTATGGAGCTGTAGATCCCACATATTCACCGTTTTTTTGTGCAATACGTTTCGCCGCCCGTTCTTTTGCGGAAATGTCTTTTGCATAAGCATCATTCACCAAATTCTTGATATTCATGGATAATTCCTGATTCTTAGCACCCGGTGCAAATGAATCATAGTTGTCACATACAGAAATAAATCGCACTTTCATAAAAGGAAGAATCTTTTCCAGATAGTTACCAGTTTCAATGTAATTTCTTCCAAATCGTGAGAAATCCTTTACCAGAATACAGTTTATTTTACCTGCCCTGACATCATTCATCATCCGTTCAAATCCCGGTCTGTCAAAATTTGTTCCAGTTTTTCCCAGATCAGAATAAATGTCATATACAGCAATTTCATACTCTCTGTTCGGATTTTCATTGTGCTTCTGAATGAACTCTTTTATCAGCGTAACCTGTGTTTCAATAGATTCTGACTTTTTTTCATCATTGTCTACGGATAATCTGGCATAAATTGCAGCCATACATACCGGAATACCAGGAATCTTCTTCTCTGTGTTTTTCTTATATCTTTTTGCTGTTCTTGCCATTTATCCCACCTCTTTCCTGCACTCTGTCCTGTGTTCCGCATAAAACCGTCTTATGACTTTCATCTTCTCAATCATATCCTGATAGCGGATGTGAATTTTAATTTGCTTGTTTTCATAAATATAGATTTTATCTACGGTCAGTGCCAGCAATGTGCGATCCAATTCTTTGATTTTCAGTGATTTCTTCCAGTCCTCCAACTGAACGGTTGCAGACACTCCACCCTCAAACATTTGCTTTATCAGCTTTTTCTGATTCTCAATCATCTGCTCCAGTTCTTCACATTTTCTCCCATAACTTTCCCGAAAATCATCGAACTCCTCTTTGCTGATCAGTCCCTCTTTCAAGTCATCACCCAAAGATGCTTTCAGACTGTAATAACGGTTATATTCTTCCTGCAACTTACTAATCTGCGTATCATAACCGATTACCTGATCGTAACTGACTTTCATTTCACAAAGTTCTTCCATAATCATCTGATAGTCTACGAAAAGTGCCGTATATGCCTGAATCTCTTTCAATACAATCCTTTTCAGCACCTCTTCCGGAATACTGTGTCTGGTGCAATCTCCACCTTTATTTTTTGTCTGGCAGATATAAAAGGCTTTTTTCTTCCCCTTATACTGATTTACCCTGCGTATCATCGGTGTCTTGCAATCTCCGCAAAACACAAATCCCGAAAAAAAGTTTGCACTGTCTGATGTTTTCGATGCCCTGCCATCATATTGAAGCAGTTTCTGAACCACATCAAAATCATTCTGCCTGATAATTGCCGGATGCGTATTTTCTACTTTCACCCACTCTGATTCTGGCTTATCCAGGCGTTGCTTTACTTTATAGCTGATTCGTTCCTGCTTGCCCTGTACCATGTTTCCAATGTAAACCTCGTTGGTCAGAATCCTTTTAACCTGCACTGCCGACCATTTCGGTGTGTCTGAGCTGTGAAATCCAGAATTATAATTCTCACCATTTGCCTTTTTATATTCTTTTGGTGACTGCACATGTCGTACATTCAGCTTTTCAGCGATTGCTCCAAGACTGAATCCATCAATTTTCCATGAAAATATTTTTCTTACAATATCCGCTGCGTAAGAATCAATCACCAGACAGTTCTTATTCTCCGAATCTTTGCAGTAACCATACGGGGCAAATGCTCCAATAAATTCACCTTTTTCACGTTTGATTTTCTGGTGGCTTCGCACTTTACCGGAAATGTCCCGGCAATAGCTTTCATTTACAAAATTTTTGATTGGAACAACAAATGACTTTTCTGAAAAATCTGCTGTTTTACTGTCAAACTGGTCTGTAACTGAAATAAAACGCACATTTAAAGCCGGGTAGGTCTTTTCGATCCATCGCCCGGCTTCTATATACTCTCTTCCGAATCTGGATAAGTCTTTTACAATCACGCAGTTTACTTTTCCAGCTTCTATATCAGTTGTCATTCGTTTAAACTCAGGTCGGTCAAAATTTCCTCCTGAGTATCCGTCATCCACATATATATCAAAGATCTGAATATCCGGCTGGCTTTTTACAAAGCTCCGAAGTAACTCTCTCTGATTTGCAATGCTGTTGCTCTCTGACTTCGCATCGCCCTCTTCCATATCATCTTTCGATAATCGAAGATACAATGCAGCATCGTATATATCTGGCTTATTCATTTGCATCTGTTCCATTTTACATCGCTCCCAACTTACTTATTCACATTGATTATCAACACAATCCAGCACTCCACTATTCCGCGAGGCGTTTTGTCATGTTAATGACAAAATCCCGAGACATATAAGTCAAAATCCCATCGCTGCAAGCGATTTCTAATGGATTTTGACTCATAACTGTGAAGGTACTGAACAGTTATGAATTTGAAGTCAGAAACCATGTATCACATTCATTTTCCCTGACTTCACATTAACATAACATCTGTAGCTTCGCAAGATATTTTTTTCAAGACTTGCATCTAATACATCAACTCCGTTCTTTTTCTTAGATAATCACTGATCGCATCTGTAGCATCCATTTCTCCTGTCATTTCCACGACTACCACATACCCTTCATTCATGTGAGCATACGGCTGATCGCCAGATTTATCCAGAAAAGTTTCCACTTTTTCAGAAATAGCTTTATCCATATCAGGAATTAAATCTTCAATGTCCTTTAACTGCTCCAGATTAACACTGGAATCTATTACTGACTGATTCACCATGATGCTCACCTCTTTTCCAACATATTCTTTGTATAAGTCGTCCTATACCTACAATTTTCTCAATCACATCACCTTACCTTTCGCATTTTGTTCTCAAATTTTATCTATTACTATGGCATTGCATATTCTGTTCGGCGTGTTGGCTTCCATTCGTATAATCTGTTGTCAGCGTTACATCCAACCTCTATCAGAATATTTCTGAATGCTGGCAGCTTCTTCGCAAACTTACCAGCCGTTTCCGGAGTATCTTCGACGCTCGCCCATAAAATCATTTACAGGGTTATGGCATCTGTGAGATCAGATTATACAGCTCATGTAATTTTCAAGGTACAAAAGAGTTTTTTTGAATATCCTTTCACTTATTACAGCCTGGAAACACCAAAATGTTGTTCACTTCAAAAAAATCCTCTCACTAATAAAGCCTGACAGAAGGATTTTACCAACCTCATTTTGCAATAATTTGCAAAAAGTATTTATCCTCATCTGTACATTCGCTTTCATGCGAACCTTTATCGTACTGTCATTTTAATTCGCATTCATGCGAATGTCAAGTGTTTTGTTCGCTTCAATGCGAATCTTTCTGTTTACATTCACTGTTTTTGGTAGTAAAATGGATTTATCAAAAAGAAAGTGGGAAATCTGATATGACAATCGGTGATAAAATAAAAAAAATCCGGACATTCCGGAATATGACACAGGCAGAACTTGGTGCTGCCCTCGGTTGGGGCGATAAAGGTGCAAATCGTCTTGCCCAATATGAAACGAATTACCGGGTTCCCCGCAAAGATCTGGTAACTGAAATGGCTAAGATTCTGGACGTAAACCCACTGACACTACATGAGCCAACCACGATGGACGCCTCTGAACTGATGGAAATTCTGTTCTGGATTGATGAATTTAATCCCGGCATGATTAATCTCTTTCAACTAGAGACATATCCAGGTGAAAAATCAAATTCCAGTGACGATGCCGCTATCCGCTACCATGATTCTGATAGCTGGCCTGCACATTCGCCTGTTGGTATGTGGTTTAATTATAGAGTTCTCAACGATTTTCTGAAAGAATGGACTCTTAGAAAAGAAGAACTGAAATCTGGTGCGATTACCAGAGATGAATATTTTGAATGGAAAATTAACTGGCCACAGACTTGTGATGATTGTGGAAAACGGAAACCCTCAAAACAGTGGCGGAAATCAAACGAAT
>OGPX01002564.1_pt1 | contig 10115 bp, 8 predicted proteins | sample 1553101 | NCBI WGS metagenome assembly OGPX01 (sample SAMEA2579964, study PRJEB22360) | human gut metagenome | biome: human gut; feature: human-associated habitat; material: faeces | place: Denmark | collected 2008/2010
CTGACACGCACACTGTGCACCCATCACAGACATACCTGCAAGGAAAAGACGAGTTGAGTTTATACCTATATCTATAAGCTCTTGGTCATTTGTGAACATCTTCAAAAACGCCGTTGGGAACACTTCGACAAGCGCAACCGCAAAAAGAGAGAAACATATACTTACCGTAAATTGAAGTTTAAACGCTTTTTTCACTCTGTCAAAACGCTTTGCACCGTAATTATATCCGATAACAGGCTGTGCGCCTTGCGAAAAACCGTTAAGCGGCATCCATATAAGCTGTGTCAAGCTGAACAGTATCGACATCAGTGCAACATACAGGTCATTTCCGTATTTAAGCATACCGTTGTTGAATGTAAGCTGAATTAAACATTCCGTTGCCTGCATTATAAACGGTGACACACCGAGCGACAAAACCGAAGTAACGATTTTTCCGTCCAAAACAAGATTTTTAAGTCTGATTTTCAAAATGGTCTTTTTACCCGTCAAAAATTTCAGCACCCACAAACACGATACACCTTGCGAAATTATCGTTGCAAGCGCCGCACCCTTTACGCCCATTCCGAACACATATATAAAAATCGGGTCAAGCACAATATTCAGCATTGCAGATAAGATCAGAAAATACAGTGGTACCTTACTGTTTCCCAGTGCACGGAGGATACTGGCCAGGATATTATATAATGCCTGGGCAAAAATCCCTCCGCAGATGATCATAACGTAAGCATATGCATCCTTGAAAATATCATCCGGCGTATGCATAAATTTCAGAAGTGCATGCATACCTGTCATGCTGACTGCTGTCATCACTGCCGAGATCAGCGCTGTCAGGATCAGTGCATTTCCCACGGTCTGACGCATCTCATCCATTTTTCCCGCACCGTACTTCTGTGCAGTCAGTACGGTAAAACCGGCAGTAAGTCCCAGAAGAAAGCCTATGATCAAAAAGATGATAGTTCCTGTTGAGCCAACTGCCGCCAGTGCCTTTGTTCCTACAAATTTTCCTACAACCACCGCATCTACCATATTGTAGAACTGCTGAAATACATTACCAATAAATACCGGGATCGTAAATCCCAGGAGCACTTTTATCGGTTTTCCCTGTGTCATGTCTGTTTTCATGAAATCTTTTTTCCCCCCATTTAATTTGATCGTTCCTAAACTTTGTGCTGCTTTTTGTTATTCTTTTTATTATTCTTTCTGTAACTTTACAGTTGCTCAAAAGTTACCTGTTTTTATGTATCAGAGGGATTATAGTTGAAATGGAATGATTTTACAAGATGATTTTGAAAATTTTTTTCATATGTGGAAACAGAAACAATCGGATGAAAAAATCCCGGCAGATCCGTAAAAATCTGCCGGGATTCCGTGAAGCTTATTTATTTCTCAACAAGAAGAGACTCTCCTGTCATTTCCTTCGGCTGCTCCATGCCCATAAGCTGGATCAGAGTCGGAACGATATCTGCAAGACATCCGTTCTCACGAAGTGTGTATTTCGGATCTGCGTTTACAAGGATAAACGGTACCGGGTTCGTTGTATGAGCTGTCCACGGCTCACCTGTTTCATAATTTACAAGCTGCTCTGCGTTACCATGGTCAGCGCAGATAAAGAGCTGTCCGTCAACCTCTTTGATTGCCTCTACAGCCTTACCAACACACGCATCAACAGTCTCAACAGCCTTGATTGCAGCTGCCTCAACACCTGTATGGCCAACCATATCCGGGTTCGCAAAGTTGATGATGATCACATCATATTTGTCAGATTTGATTGCCTCTACAAGCTTCTCGCAAACCTCCGGTGCACTCATCTCCGGCTGCATATCGTAGGTCGGAACCTTCGGGGATTTTACAAGGATTCTGTCCTCTCCTTTGTTTGGCTCCTCAACACCACCGTTGAAGAAGAATGTAACATGTGCATATTTCTCTGTCTCGGCGATACGTGCCTGTGTCATATCGTGAGCTGCAAGGTACTCACCGAAGGTATTGTGAAGAAGAACCTTGTGGAATGCTACCAGCTTATTCTGGATGGTATCATCATACTCTGTGAAGCATACGAATGTGGTATCCAGTCTCTTTGCTCTCTCAAAGCCCTTAAAATCGTCATCACAGAAAGCTCTTGTGATCTCTCTTGCACGGTCCGGACGGAAGTTGAAGAATACAACGGAATCCTTATCAGAAATAGTTGCAACCGGTTTGCCGTCCTTCTCGATAACAGTCGGAAGCACAAATTCATCTGTCTTGTCATCATCATAGGAAGCCTGAACTGCTGCTGCAGCATCTGTTCCCTTTACGCCTTCACCCTGTGTAAGAGCTTTATATGCAAGCTCAACACGATCCCAGCGGTTATCACGATCCATTGCATAATAACGTCCGGAGATCACACCGATCTCGCCAACGCCGATCTCTTTCATTTTAGCTTCCAGCTGCTCTACAAACTCTTTACCGGATGCAGGCGGTGTGTCACGTCCATCCAGGAAGCAGTGTACGTAAACTTTCTTGAGTCCCTCTCTCTTTGCCATCTCAAGAAGTCCGTAGAGATGTGTATTGTGGCTGTGTACTCCACCGTCAGAAAGAAGTCCCATAAAATGGATCGCGGAATCGTTGTCTTTTGCATTCTTCATAGCAGAAAGAAGTGCCTCATTCTTGAAGAAATCGCCGTCCTGGATCTCTTTTGTGATTCTTGTAAGCTCCTGGTATACGATACGGCCTGCGCCCATATTCATATGACCAACCTCGGAGTTACCCATCTGTCCGTCCGGAAGACCTACAGCAAGACCGCTGGCATTGCCTTTTACAAACGGATAATCTTTCATGAGTCCGTCCATAACCGGTGTTTTTGCCTCATATACAGCATTTCCGTCATGTCTGTCATTGAGTCCGTATCCATCAAGGATCATTAAAACTGTTGGTTTTTTGCTCATAATTTTCCCCTTCTTATCTTTGATCGAAAATCTGTCCGGCACAGCTCTTCACTGATTCTGAAACCCTCTGTACCATTCAGGATTCTTTTGTTTTCCATTTTATATAGTACCAAAATCCAGAAATTTTGCAACGTTTTCTTTGACAAAAATTTGTCTGTTTTCAATTTCCCGACAACTGATACGGCTGATCTGTAAATTTACGCGAAAGATATTATTTCTGGTATACACGGATCATAGAAGAAATCTTTCTTACAGATGCGCTGTTTTCCAGTTCTTCCTGAACCTTAACGAAAGCGCCCTCGCTTACAAGTTTGGTGATCACAACAACCTCTGCGGTATCCGGTCTCTTGCTTTCTTTCTGCATGATCTGTGCCACGCTTGCCTGATATTTTGCAAAATGCTCCAGGATTTCAGCCAGCACACCGCAGCGGTCCTCTACCTGCAGGCGGAGGAAATAACGGTTATGGGTATCTGCCATATTTTTTACCGGAAGTGTCTTATAGCAGGTGCAGCCTACTCTTCCACAGCAATCTGCCTTCATATTACGGACTACCTCAAATACATCACCGGCAACCGCACTTGCTGTAGGAAGCTCACCTGCTCCACGTCCGTAGAACATGGTATCTCCTACTGCATCTCCGTGTACAAAAACCGCATTATAAGAATCATTGACGGATGCAAGGGGATGCTCTGCCGGGATCAGCATCGGGCAGACATAGGCCTCAACGCCGTCCTCCTGACAGCGTGCAACACCCAGAAGCTTGATCTCGCAGCCCATTTCTTTTGCGTAACGGATATCCTTTGCCGTGATCTTTGTGATTCCCTCTATATGAACATTATCAAGGGTAACTCTGGAATTAAAGGCAACTGATGCAAGGATGGCAACCTTTCTTCCAGCATCAATTCCCTCGATATCTGCAGTAGGATCTGCCTCTGCATATCCAAGTTCTGTAGCAAGAGCAAGAGCATCTGAAAATTCCATTCCCTCCTGGGACATCTTGGTAAGGATAAAGTTCGTAGTTCCGTTTACAATTCCCATAACTTCCGTTACATGGTTAGCCTCAAGACTGTTCTTCAACGGGCTGATGATCGGGATTCCTCCGGCAACTGCTGCCTCAAACAGAAAATCCTTCTGCGCTGCCCTGGCAGTTTCCAGGATCTCTTTTCCGTGGACTGCGATCAGATCCTTGTTTGCAGTTACAACGTTCTTGCCGGCTTTCAGTGCTGCAAGGATATAAGTACGTGCCGGCTCGATCCCGCCGATCAGCTCGATCACAATATCAATGGAAGGATCTCCCTCAATATCTGCCCAGTCTGTTGTAAGAACAGAAGGATCGTCTACCTTCCCGGACGCTTTCTCAAGGTTACGCACCAGGATCTTTGTGATCTTTACCTGGCATCCAAGCTTGGCTGTCATTTCCTGCTCCTGGCTTTTGATCACTTTATATACACCGGTTCCTACTGTTCCGAGACCAAGAAGGGTCGCATTTACGACTTTTTCGTTCATTTTCTGATGTCCCCTTTCCGTTTTTTCCAATTTTTATCAGAGTAACTCCTATGTTATGGCAGAAAACGCTTTTTGTCAAGTTCCGGCAGAGGAAGCAATTCCAGCCAGCTGCCAAAAAGTCCGGTGATCAGTTCCTGCACCATAGCTTTTGACTGTGGTTCCAGTTTATCCAGCTGGCGCACCATGGCAGCCAGACTTTTCAGACCACCTTCCTGGATTTGGGAAATGGTATCTGCTCCGGTTGCTTCCAACACAGAAAAGAGTTCCCCGATGAGATGCTCTCTCTGCTTTTCATCCATATGGTCGATCCATTTATGAAGACTTCGATCTGACGCCGCAGCTCTTCTTGTCAAACTTTCTTTCTCTATAAAGGATGGCCCCATTACCTCCCAGGTAAAAGCATCATGCTGCAGGATCCCCTTCTGTGTACTGGCTACAATCCGCGGATCTTTCTGGTGGCTGAGCAGCATACCGATCACAGATGCCTCGGGAATGATACGAGTGACTTTTGGCAAAACCCTTTCCACTCTTCCGGGACTGAAAAATCCTTCCGGGAAACCCGGGCCATCATTATCATAGACAGAAAGAAGCTTTTCCTGCAGGATGTCACTGCACTGCATCGCTGCATACATAGCCAGATTTCCGCCTTTGGAATGACCGCCGATCCGCAGCATGGACTGTATATAAGTTCCATGCGTTTCCAGATATCCCAACGCCTTTCTGTGCGAAGGAACAACTCCGTTGCTTAAGTTAAAATCCTCCTTCCATCCCACAATGGTATCATCGGTTCCCCGAAAGGAAATATATGTGGTTCCATCATCCAGTCCTATAGTCACTGCCGCAAACTGCTGAGCCTGACTGGAAAGGATTTCATTGACAAAGCCTCCTACTGTACATTTCCGGAATCTCTCCGCACAGGCCATTTTTTCAAGGAGCACCGGTGTATTCTGCAGAAATGCACTTTCTGCTTTCAGATCCTTCTTCATTTCCCGTCTGGAAAAAGCCGCAAAGAGTTCTTCTACAGAAAGAGTATTTCCGTTTTTTACTTCTGCCCTCTCATCCAGATCAAGATAGGAAAAACACGCCAGTATCAGATTGTCAACTTCATTAAAGGGTGACTGCTCAAAGGTAAGATCTCCTCTCCAGTCAAGATAATCCAGAATATTCCCCATAAAATCCTCCGCAAATGATCATATAAGCGTCTTACGCACAGCTGCAGGCTTTCTTTCTATTATAATACGTAACGGCTGCATCACAGCACAGCCATCTGATGCGTTTCTGCCGTTATCAGATAACCGTTTTCTGAAACGACATACCCTGCCAGATATTTATTGTTATCATACCATAAATCCTGATCATTTGCTCCTTTCATCCATTTTTTTTCTGAGATAAAGGATGTAATGAATGCAGCCGCAGGTAAAAGCTGGAAACAGTATCGACAGGCCTGCTGCTGACATCATATAGATCACTGCCCCTTTTCCGTCATCCGGTGTTCCTGCCACAAAGCAGTAGAACATGGTAGCTGAAAAATACAGTGTGATCACCACTGAAATTAAGATTTTAAAAAACTTCCTCATTGCTTCTCCTTTCTATAGTGTCGATATAAGGACACTGTTGTGATTCCAATTTTACCTTCATAATAAGATTAATTCATGGATGAATCGGACAGGATATATATATGATAAAATATGACAGATTTTGGGTCACGATGAAGGAGCGTGGGATCACTCAGTATGATCTTTATGAACATTACCAGATCACCCGTTCACTTCTGGACAGACTTCGAAAAAATAAAAATGTTGAAATTTCAATAATTATGGGAAGCGATTCAGATTTAAATATAATGGTAGAATGTTTTAAGATTTTGGATGAATTTGAAATAAGTTATGATATTAATATTTTATCAGCACATAGAACACCAGAAGAACTTGATAATTATATAGATAAAGTTAATAAGGAAGATATAAAGACTGTTATAGCTGCAGCAGGAGGAGCCGCACATTTAGCGGGAGTTATAGCTTCAAGAACTTTATGCCCTGTTATAGGTGTTCCAATTTATACTAAGAATTTAAATGGAATAGATTCATTATATTCGACTATACAAATGCCATCAGCTGTTCCAGTGGCTACAGTTGGAATTAATGCTAGTAAAAATGCTGGATTATTAGCGATAAAAATGTTGGAACTTGAAAACTTAAAAATAAAAGAAAAACTTATACATTACAACCAAATGCAAGCAAATAAAGTAATAAACAAAAATAAAAAAATACATGACTTAGGTTATGAAAAATATTTGGAGGAAATGAGAAATGAATAAAAAAATATATGAAGGGAAATCAAGAGATATTTACCAAATAAATGATAAAGAAATAGTGATTGTTGCAACAGATAGAATATCTATGCATAAAGTTTTACCATATTTGATTAAGGATAAAGGAATTGTACTAAACAAAATTGCAGAATTTTGGTTTGAAAAATATAAAGATATTATAGGAAATCATATGATAACTACAGATAATAAATTAATGCCAAAGCAATTTCAAAGTGATGAATATGAGGATAGATGTATGTTGGCTAAAAGAGTTAAAATGTTTCCGTTTGAAATAATAGTAAGAGGATATATAACAGGATCGTGTTGGGAAGAATACAAAAAAGGAAATGATATATGTGGAGTTAGATTGCCAGAAGGTTTAAAGGAGTCTCAAAAATTAGAAGAACCTATTTTCACACCAACAACAAAAGCACAAAATGGTGATGATACTAATATTAATTATGATGAATTTTCGAATATAGTTGGTAAGGAAATAGCGGAAGAAATTAAAGAAATAGCAATAAAGATATATAGTAATGCACACGAATTTTTACTAACTAAAGGAATTATATTAGCAGATACAAAAATGGAATTTGGGATTGATGATGATAATAATAAATTGATTCTAGCTGATGAAATATTGACACCAGATTGTAGTAGATTTTGGAATAAGAAAAACTATAAAACAGGACATTCACAACAGAATTACGATAGAGAAGATTTAAAAAGATACATAAAAGAAAATGGATTATCTGAAGATGTAATAAATAATATTCCTAGTTCAATACTTGATGGCGTAGAAAAGAGATACAAAGAAATATATAAAATTATAACAGATGCTAAAATATAAAATTATTAAACTAGAAAAGAAATAAGAATTAGAAAAAAATGGAGGATGCAAAATGAGTTTTAAATTATCAAATAAAACAAAAGAAATACTTTCAAAGAGAATAGGAATACCATATGAAAAATTAATACATATGGATGATGAAGAAATAGAGGCATATATTGAAAAGAAAACTGGTAAAAAGATTACTTGGCCTAAAGGAGCAAAAATAGATGGGTTGCCTATAAGGACTTTGGAGGACGTTGAAAAGGAAATAGACGGTTGGGAAAGGTAAGTATAATAATTTACCAAGTTCATTTACATTTAAGAGATTAAATAACGATTATTTTGTTAAATGTACTTGCCGAGAAAAAGACAATGGAACAGAATTTGAATATTTTGAGTGGGCAGAAAAGGAAGATTTGGATGGTTTAATGGAAATGTCAGCTTTAGAGTTATTGAAAAAATTAGTTGAGGAAGAATAACAAGGTGAAATAAATAATGCAAATAATTAAATTTGATTTAAATGATATGGAAAAAAAACAAGATGGATTTTCATGTTATATATTAGGTAGAAGCTATGATTTAGAAGAAAATGGTGCAAAACAAGATTATTCACGTGCTTTAATGTGGTATAACAAAGGAATAGAACAGAAAAATCCTTTATGTGTATATTCGTTAGGAATATCCTATGAAATGGGACTAGGAAAAGAATTGAAAATAGATGTAGAAAAAGGAGAATATCTATTAAAAACAGCTTATCCAGAAATAATGCAATTAATAAATAAAAATATAGAAAATAAAAATATAATTTCAGCTCAAGAAGTTGATTTAAAAAAGTATATGACTTCAATTAAGCAAAATTGTTATAGGCTTTTAAGGTTAGTAAATAATATTATAGATATGAATAAAATTGATTATGGATATTATGATATTGAGCTTGGAAATTATAATATAGTAAGTGTTGTAGAAGATATAACTATGTCTGTTTTAGAATATATAAAAAATAAGGGGATTGAACTTATTTTTGATACTGATACAGAAGAGGAAATAATAGCTTGTGATCCAGATAAAATAGAGAGAATAATATTAAATTTGCTTTCTAATGCTATAAAATATACAAGGCCAGATGGGAAGATAATTGTAAATATTAACTCTGATAAAGAAAATGTATATATATCAGTTAAGGATACTGGAATAGGTATGCCAAAGCAAAAACTTAATAAAATTTTCAATAGATATGAACAAATAGATAATAAGCTAACTAAAAGTTTTAATGGAAGTGGTATAGGATTATCTTTAGTTAAATCTCTTGTAGAAATGCATAAAGGAAAAATTACTGTAGAAAGCAAGGAAAATGAAGGAAGTAAGTTTACTATTACACTTCCTAAAAAAAGAATTAATAATGAACATATTAAAAATACAAATTTAACTAAATCAAGGGTTGAAAAATGTAATATAGAATTTTCTGATATATATAATTAAATGAATAAAGGTGATGTCGCATTAAGAATAAATACTACAATATATTGTGTATAAAATTTTTAGTGCGACACCCCCTTATTTTTATTATATATTTTTTTTAATTCATTTTCTGGCATTAAAGCACTTACAAAGTAACTCATAATTAAGACTCCAGGGATATCTATCACTAATCTTACTAAGGTAAATTTTAATCCTAATGCTGAAATTTCAAATAAAAGTGTAGAAATTTTAGTTAAACACCATGAATTCATAAAAATTATTATATTAGAAAATTTAGCACCTTTTTTTATTAAAACTGCAGTAAAAGGAAAAGCAGCATACATGGGTCCAGCTGCAATTGATCCAATTAGCATTGCTAAGACAATTCCAATTATGCCTGATTTTTTACCCATATATTTCATTAATGTTTCTCTTGGAATCCATATATCCATTAATCCAAGTAGTATCATTATAGGTGGTAAAACTGATAGCATCTGAAGAATATTAGATTTTACACTATTAAGTACATTTAAAAATAAATTTAAACTAAATAATCCTATTATTATAAGAATGCTTACAGAAAATAAGAAATATTTATATCTTTTTAATATTTTAATTAATAAATTCATAAAATCACCATAATCCTACCTAATAATATTCCAGCTAATATAGAAAATAGGAAACCTATAAAATTTCTAAGAAAGGCTGCACGTTTGCCAATATATTGAGATTCAAGTGTATAAGTCATCATTCCAACTAGAACTAATGTTGAAACTAAGGTACCTACTTGTGAATAGCCAGCTCCATTTAATAAAAGTGTATTTCCAAGGGAAAAGGCAACAAAGGTAGGCATCATTGTTATTGAACCTAAAATTGCAGAAAGAATTACTCCTATAAATCCAGAATTTGAACCTATAATTTTAGAAATTGTATTTGGATTAATAAAAGCAAGTATTATTCCAATAGTAACAATTATAAAGAGAAATTGAGGTAAGATATTTTCAAAGGATTTAACTGCAGAAATTATTGCACTTTTTGTTTTGTTTTTATCTTTAATAAATGAAATTATTAATAATAAAATTGATA
>OGPX01002565.1_pt1 | contig 10112 bp, 5 predicted proteins | sample 1553101 | NCBI WGS metagenome assembly OGPX01 (sample SAMEA2579964, study PRJEB22360) | human gut metagenome | biome: human gut; feature: human-associated habitat; material: faeces | place: Denmark | collected 2008/2010
AGGACTGGATGCGGGCCGGCCGCCCGCCTCCGCCCCCCCCCGCCACGATCGCTTCGATCTTCGCAGGCTCGTTGTGCCCCACGGCTACATAATCCAGGAAGAAGAGCGGCTCGGCCCCCTGCGCCAGCACGTCGTTCACGCACATAGCCACGGCGTCGATGCCGATCGTGTCGTGCTTATCCATCTCGAAAGCCAGCTTGAGCTTGGTTCCCACGCCGTCGGTACCGCTCACGAGCACCGGCTCCTTGACATTAAGCGCCGAGAGATCGAACATTCCGCCGAAGGCGCCGATGTTACCCATCACGCCCAACCGCGAGGTCGAAGCCACGTGTTTCTTGATGCGGCGCACCACTTCGTATCCGGCCTCGAGGTTCACACCGGCCTTTTCATAACTTTCCGCCATAACAATAGTTGGTTTTAGCTGTTTCCTGAATATTTCCACCCGATGTTTTCGAAATACGCATGCAGGACAGGTTCTTCCCTGACACCGCAGATCGAAAACGAAGCGGTTTGTTTAACATTTTTCTTTTTTGTTCGCCTCCTCGATCGTCCCGTAAAGCGACGTCGGATAATTGCCCGTGAAGCAGGCCATGCACAACTCGCAGCGATTGCCCGCCTTCAGCAAGGCATCGGGCGAGAGGTAAGCCAGCGAATCGGCTCCGATATACTCGCACGCCTCCGGAACCGACATGCGGGCGCACAGCAGCTCCTCGTACGTCGAAGTATCAACACCGTAAAAACAGGGATTCTTGAACGGAGGGCTGGCGATGCGGACATGAACTTCCGTGGCCCCCGCCTCACGCAACAGACGCACAATGCGCCGGGAGGTGGTACCGCGCACGATCGAATCGTCAATCAGCACCACACGCTGCCCCGAAACGATACCGCTCACCGACGAAAGTTTCATCCGCACGCCCTTCTCACGCATCGACTGCGACGGCTGGATGAAGGTGCGGCCGATGTATTTGTTCTTGATAAGTCCCATCTCGTAGGGAAGACCGCTCGCTTCGGCGTATCCCATGGCAGCGCTCAAACTCGAATCGGGCACTCCGACCACGATGTCCGCGTCTGCCGGCGCCTCCTTGTAGAGCAAGCGTCCCGACTCCTTGCGGAAGGCGTGCACGTTACGACCCTCGATGTCGCTGTCCGGGCGGGCGAAATAGATATACTCCATCGCACACATCATGTGGCGCTTGAACATCGAATAGTCGCTGCTGCGGATGCCGTGCCGGTCGATCGTAACGATCTCGCCAGGCTCTACGTCACGCACGAATTCGGCACCCACCACCTCGAAAGCACAGGTTTCGCTGCTGACGACATAGCCGCCTCCCAACTTGCCGATCGACAAGGGCCGCAGACCGTGTTTGTCACGGCAGGCATAGATGCGGTTGGCCGTCATCACCAGAAACGCGAACGCTCCTTCGAGCATATTGAGCGCCTCGATGATCGAATAGATACGGGGCCGGTTGTGGTTGCGTACCTCCTTTTTGATCAGGTGGGCGAACACTTCGCTGTCCGAAGTGGACTGGAAAAGACTGCCCTTGTTCTCCAGGTAGTTGCGCAGCAGATCCGCATTGACGATATTTCCGTTGTGGGCCAATGCGAAATCACCCGTATTATGATGGAACAGAAAAGGCTGTATATTCTCCGTCCCGCCGCCACCGGCCGTCGAATAACGGACATGACCGATGGCCATATCGCCCGCAAGGTTTGCCAGCTTGGCTTCGTTGAACACCTCCGTAACAAGTCCTTCGCCCCGAACACGCCGCATCGCCCCTTCCTTCGAAACGCTTACGATACCGCACCCTTCCTGCCCGCGATGTTGCAGGGAATGAAGGCCGTAGTAGGTCAGGTTAGCTGCGTCGGGCACTCCCACGACGCCGAAAACGCCGCACTCCTCGTGCAGCTCCCGGTCGCAGATCGGCTGCATTATGCTCTCTTTGTGCATCGGAACTTATTTGATTACTTTTTCCAGACGGGCCAGGATCTCCTCGTAAGCCTCGCGCACCTTACCCAAGTCACGACGGAAGCGATCCTTGTCGAGCTTCTCGTTGGTAGCCATATCCCACAGCCGGCAGGTATCGGGCGACACCTCGTCCGCCAGAACGATCTCGCCGTCCGACGTGCGGCCGAACTCGATCTTGAAGTCGATCAGGTTGATATTCATCTTGGCGAAAAGCTCCTTGAGCACCTCGTTGATCCGGGCGGTCATGGCATAAATCTGTTTCAACTCGTCATAGGTTACGACACCCAGCGCCACCGCATGATGATCGTTGATCAGCGGATCGCCCAGCTCGTCGTTCTTGTAACAGATGTCGAAAATCACGTTCGAAGGCTTCGTTCCCTCCTCGATACCCAGACGCTGGGCCATCGAGCCGGCGATGACGTTGCGGACGATCACCTCCAGCGGAATGATCCGCACACGGCGGCACAACTGGTCGCGGTCGTTCAGGGTCTTCACGTAGTGAGTCTTGATCCCCTGCTTGTTGAGATATTCGAAGATCAGGGTCGAGATCCGGTTGTTCAGCACGCCCTTGTTCTCGATCGTGGCCTTTTTGATGTTGTTGAACGCCGTCGCCGCATCCTTGTAGTGAATCAGGATCATATCCGGATCGTCCGTCAGGAAAACCTGTTTGGCCTTACCCTCGTAAAGCATTTCGCCTTGTTGCATAGTGGTTGGTATTTTATAATTGTTATTTTGTTTTCCGGAAATAGTTCACCGCATTCGTGAAGATGTCCTGCACCTTCTCTCCGGCGATGTTCTTAAAGAGGTTCTCCCCGTAACGCTCCGTATGGCCCATCTTACCGAGTATCTGCCCGTCGCGGCTCACGATACCCTCGATCGCATAATACGATCCGTTGGGATTGTACGGGGCTTCGGCCGTCACGCGGCCTTCGGCATCGACATACTGGAACGCCACCTGCCCGTTCTCGAACAGCTCGCGGGCCAGAGGCTCGTTCACGACGAACTTGCCCTCGCCGTGGCTCACGGCGATCGAATGGATATCGCCCACCGAGAAACTCGACAGCCACGGGGAGTTGGTCGTCGCCACGCGGGTCGAAACAATCTGCGACACATGACGGTTGATGTCGTTGCGGAAGAGCGTCGGCGACTCTTTGGTCACCAGGCCCAGCCGTCCGTAGGGCAGCAGGCCCGACTTGACCAGCGCCTGGAAGCCGTTGCAGATGCCCAGAATCAGGCCGCCCCGGTCGAGCAGACGATGTATTTCCTCCGAAATATCCTTGTTGTTCAGCACATTGGCAATGAATTTACCGCTGCCGTCCGGCTCGTCGCCCGCCGAGAAGCCGCCGCAGAGCACGAAGATATGGCACGCAGCGATCGCCTCCTTCATCCGGCGGATCGAGTCGAAAATAGCCTCCGCCGTCAGGTTGCAGAACACCTCGCTGCGCACTTCGGCACCCGCCCGGCGGAAGGCCTTCGCGGTGTCGTAGTCGCAGTTGCTGCCCGGGAATACGGGGATGAAAACCACCGGACGCTCGACCGCCTCGCCCGGATAGGTGAAGCTGCGGAGAGCCGGCATCGCCTCCATGACCGGCGCATGGTTGATTCCCTTATCGGGATAAACCGTCGCAAAGCGTTCGGTATTGGCCCGGTAAAGCTCTTCGAGCGGCATTTTTTCGCCGTTGATCGTGAGCGATTCCTCCGCCTCGGTATGTCCCAGCAACTCGGCGGCCGGGAAATCGAGCGGCTCGGTGCTCTCCACCACGATCGAACCGTAAGAGTTGTCGAACAACGTCGCTTCATCCACCTCGACATCGGCACCGATGCCGTTGCCGAAAGACATCTTGGCCAGCGCTTCCGCCACACCGCCGAAGCCGACGGCATAGCCCGAAACGATCTTGCCGGACTCGATAGCCGAACTTACGAAATCGAAATTCCGCTTCAACGCCCCGGTATCGGGCATATGGTTTTCGAGCGGGGTATGACGCACTAGGTAAATCGAATGGCCCGCCTTCTTGAAATCGGTCGAGATGACGCGTCCGGCATCGACAGTCGTAATACCGAAGGCCATCAGCATAGGCGGGACGTTGATCTGCTCGAAGGTACCGCTCATCGAGTCCTTGCCGCCGATCGAGGGCAGTCCCAGCTCGACCTGCATCTTCAGGGCACCGAGCAGCGCCCCGAGCGGCTTGCCCCACGTACGGGGCGACTTGGTCATGCGCTCGAAATACTCCTGATAGGAATAGCGCATCTTATCGTAGCGGGCACCCGCCGCCACGACTTTGGCCGCAGCGTCCACGACGGCATAGGCCGCACCGTGGTAGGGACTCCACGACGCCAGGAAAGGGTTGTAGCCGAAGGCCATAATGCTGGCCGTATCGGTATATCCGTCCGTCGGCAACTTCTGCACCGACACTTGTGTTTCCGAACGTTGCGTACGACCGCCGAAAGGCAGCAGCACGGTCGAAGCGCCGATCGTAGAATCGAACATCTCGATCAGCCCCTTCTGCGAGAGGACATTGTCGTCCGCCAGGTTCGCAAGCATCTTTTCGCGCAGCGTACCGCCCTTCACCTCGCGGCGGAAAGGATCGCGTTCCTCGACCGCACCGATCGCGGCCTGGGCATAGTGCTTGGCCCCTGCGCTGTCGATGAACTCGCGCGAAAGATCGACCACTAATTTGCCCTTGTTGTACATCCGCATACGGCGCGAGTCCGTCACGTCCGCCACATGGGTCACTTCGATATTCTCCTCGGCGCAGTAGCGCTTGAACTCCTCTTCGGCACTCGCTTCGATCACAACGGCCATACGCTCCTGCGACTCGCTGATCGCCAGCTCCGTCGCATTCAGACCGCTGTACTTGGTCGGCACGCGATCGAGGTAAATATCCAGGCCGTCGGTCAGCTCGCCGATGGCTACGCTCACACCGCCCGCACCGAAGTCGTTCGACTTCTTGATCAGGCGCGTCACTTCCGGACGGCGGAACAACCGCTCCAGCTTGCGCTCTTCGGGGGCGTTGCCCTTCTGCACCTCACTGCCGCACATTTCGAGCGACTTGTCGGTATGCTCTTTCGACGAACCCGTCGCACCGCCGACACCGTCGCGGCCCGTGCGGCCGCCGAGCAGCAGGACCACATCGCCCGGCACGGGGGACTCCCGGCGCACGTTTTCGGCTTTCACGGCACCGACCACGGCACCGACCTCCAGGCGTTTGGCCACATAGTCGGGATGATACACCTCGCGGACGTGGGTCGTGGCCAGTCCGATCTGATTGCCGTAGCTCGAATAACCGGCAGCGGCCTTGAGGCTGATGACGCGCTGGGGCAATTTGCCGGGCAGCGTTTCGCTTACGGGTTGATAGATATTTCCCGCACCCGTCACACGCATCGCCTGATAGACGTAGCTGCGACCCGACAACGGATCGCGGATGGCACCGCCCAGGCAGGTCGAAGCTCCGCCGAAAGGTTCGATCTCGGTCGGGTGGTTATGGGTTTCGTTCTTGAATTGCAGGAGCCATTTCTCGGTCCGGTCATCGACGTCCACATCGACGAAAACGCTGCATGCGTTGTTCTCCTCGCTCACCTCCAGGTCGTCGAGCAGTCCCTTGCTGCGCAGGTAACGGGCACCGATCGTCGCCAGGTCCATCAGGCAGATGCTCTTGCCCTCGCGCCCCAGTTCGCGGCGGATTTTCAGGTAAAGCGCCAGCGTGCCTTCGATCTCGTCTTTCACGAACGACTCCTCGACCGTAATGTTCTCCAGCTCGGTCGTGAAGGTCGTATGACGGCAATGGTCGCTCCAGTACGTATCGAGAATCCGCAGCTCGGTTTCGAACGGATCGCGACCCTCTCTCCGGAAATATTCGACCACTTCGCGCAGGTCGTCGGCATTCATCGCCAGACCGTTCTTCTTGCAGTAGGCATCGAGTTCCGCATCTTCCATCTCCCGGAACCCGTCCAATACCGGCACCGGTTTCACGGGGGCGCTTTCCAAATCGTCCAGGACCCGCAAATCCTTCTCGCGCGACTCCACGGCATTGATATAATAGCGACGAATACGCTCCATCGTCTCCTTGGGAAGTTTCGAAGGGAAGATCAGCAGCTTCGAACTCTTGATCTTCACCTCGGCCGAAGGATCGATCAACCGCACGCAGTCCACGGCCGAAGCCGCTCGCTGGTCGAACTGTCCGGGCAGGCACTCCACAGCCAGAAAGCTGTTGCCGCCCAGATCGCACGAATCCGTCACGGCATCGGTAACCACCTCGCCGAAGACCCTGTAACGGCTCTTCTCCAGCAATTCGTCCGAAAAACCGAACAGGTCGTACACGTTCAGCAGCCGCAGGCCGTCGAGCGAAAGATTCAGGTTGGCATTCAGGTCGCGGAGCAGGCTCTCGGCCTCGACCCGGAATTCGGGGTATTTCTCAACGAAAATACGGTAACTCTTCATTATCTTATTTTTGACTTTATTTCACAAATCTGTCGGCCCACTTGGCGGCATACTCCTCGCCGGTCACACCGACGAAAGTCACGTGTCCCATCTTGCGCTTGGGCTTGGAAACGGTCTTGCCGTAAATATGGACATACACACCGGGGCGATTCTCCCGGGCAAGCGCCTCGGCCCGCTCCAGATCCTGTCCCAGGATGTTTTTCATCACGGTAGGGGCCTTCAGCTGCGGCTCTTCGAGGGGCATATCGAGCAGGTAACGGCACAGCTCCCGGAACTGATTGGTCGTCGAACCCTCGATGGTCCAGTGTCCGCTGTTGTGCGGGCGCGGCGCCATTTCGTTGAAATAGACCTCGTCTCCCTTCACGAAATATTCGATAGCCAGAATCCCCCGGTAACCGCAGTCGCGCATGAAACGCTTGCTCTGGGACACCATCCGCTCCCGCACCTGGTCCGGCATCTCCGCCGGCACGATGCACAGATCCAGAATACCGTCCTTGTGGATATTCCGCCCTACCGGGAAGCAGATCACGCGCTCTCCGTCCGACACCAGCACCACGCTGGCCTCGAAATCGAACGGGACGAACTCCTCCAGAATGCAGGGCACCGCGAGCAGTTCGCGGGCTTTCGCAAGGTCGGCCTCGCCGCGAAGCACCGCCTGACCGTGTCCGTCGTAGCCCAGCGTACGGGTCTTGAGCACGCACGGATAACCGATTCGCGCAATGGCCCGATGCAGCGACTCCTCGTCATCGACAGCCATGAAAGCGGGCGTCTTCAATCCATGATCGCAGGCATTGCTCTTCTCCCGCAGGCGATCCTGCGAGTCGAACAGAGGCCTGAACCCTTGTTTGATATTGTATTTTTGCTCGAGAGCCACCAGCAGATCGCCCGGCACGTTCTCGAACTCGTAGGTCACCACGTCGCTGCGGCGGCAAAGCTCTTCGAGCGCCGCCGGATCGTCGAACCGGCCCACGATCCGCTCGTCGCTGATCTTAAACGCCGGAGCATCCTCCGCCGGATCGAGGCAGATCGTCCGCGCACCCAGCAGATGCGCCTGCTCGATGATCATCAGCCCCAACTGGCCGCCACCGATAATTCCGATCGTCTTCACCGCACTCATCGGTCTAAAGTTCCGCTTTAAGTACATCCTCAGTCTGTTTTGCACGGAACATCTCCAGACGGGCCGCCAGCGCCTCGTCCTTCAACGCCAGGATCGACACGGCGATCAGGGCCGCATTCTTCGCCCCGTTGATCGCTACGGTCGCAACCGGCACGCCGCCGGGCATCTGCACGATCGAAAGCAAGGAATCCAGCCCGTTCAGGGCTCGAGATTTGACCGGCACACCGATCACCGGAAGTGCGGTCATACTGGCCACCATGCCGGGCAGGTGCGCAGCGCCTCCGGCTCCGGCGATGATTACCTCCAGTCCGCGCGACTTGGCCGTTTTGGCATACTCCACCAGCAGTTCGGGGGTGCGGTGGGCGCTCACCACCCGCTTCTCGAACTCCACACCGAATTGCGCGAGCGTCGCCGCAGCGTCGGACATAACGTCCCAGTCGCTGATCGAACCCATGATTACTCCAACTTTCATAGTAAGAAACGTACTAAATCAACCAAAAAAGAGCCGCTACGACAGAATTCGTCATAGCGGCAAGATTATATTGCTGCGGGAAGCCGATTCGTGCCCTCCTGCATAGTTCCGTCGATAAAATCCGATGCAGGAACGACACTGCACGCTCCGGCCGCACATCGAGCCGACAGCATCTGCTGTCGCTTTCGCCGGGTATGGTGCATCTGAATCCTTTCCATCGTTTCGGAAGTCGTAGCCGCCGACGGACCTGCGGCCCATCGCCTTTTACTCGCACAAAAGTACGAATAATTTCAACGACAACCTAACAATCCCGACAGTTTTATTTCGACATTGTATCGACAAAATCCGCTACCGGATTTTCGCCTCGCAATAAGCGCAGCGGCAGGTGTCTCCCGCTTTGACAAAAAGCGGATCGACATCCTCCGTAGCCGAAATACACCGGGAGTTGGGGCATTTCATACTCCGGTCTATGAACATCCCCTCGGCCAGGTCGGGGACTGCGGCGAGCTTCTCGCCTTCGGCCCATTTCAGCAACGTATAGATCAGAGCCATGCGCACGAACTTACCGTTCTCGACCTGCCGGAAATAGGCTGCCCGGGGATCGTTGTCCACCGCACGCGTGATTTCGTTCACGCGGGGCAGCGGATGCAGCACGATCATATCCGACTTGGCCGTGCGGAGTTTCGACGGATCCAGCACGAAACTGTCCTTCACGCGGTTGAACTCCTCTTCGTCGAGGAAACGCTCCTTCTGCACGCGGGTCATGTAGAGGATGTCCAATTCGGGCATCACCTCCTCCATGGTCTCGACCTCGCGAAACTCCAGATGCGAGTTCTCGGCCATCTCGGCGAGCATGTAGTCCGGAAGGCGCAGCTCCTGCGGAGCGATCAGGATCACCTTGATATTCGAATAGCGCGACAGCGCCTTGATCAGCGAGTGGACCGTGCGGCCGAATTTCAGGTCGCCGCAGAAACCAATCGTCATGTTGTCGAAACGGCCCTTCTCGCGCTTGATCGTCAAGAGGTCGGTAAGCGTCTGCGTGGGATGGGCGTGGCTGCCGTCGCCGGCGTTGATGACCGGGATGCCCGCATACTGCGAGGCCACCAACGGCGCACCCTCCTTGAAGTGACGCATGGCGATGATGTCGGCGAAGCAGCGGATCACGCGCACGGTGTCGGCCACCGTCTCGCCCTTCGACACCGACGAGGAGTTGGCGTCGGAGAAGCCGATGACCTGCCCGCCCAGTTCGAGCATCGCCGCCGTGAAACTCAACCGCGTGCGGGTCGAAGGCTCGTAGAAGAGCGTGGCCAGTTTCTTGCCCCTGCACGCCTCGCTGTACTTGGCGCGGTTGGCGATAATGTCCTCGGCCAGAGCTACGATCTGCTCGGTTTCGGCAACCGTGAGGTCTGTGGGATCAATCAAATGTCGCATAAGTTATTTATAGAAGTTCGGATTTTAAATTCTTCAACGGTCCCTCTTTTCGGTCGGTCCCGATTCACGGCCTTCCGCCGTGTTTGCAAACCGGACCCGCCCCTAAATCCCCGCCTCGGCGGAGACTTTGGCTGCGCGGGTATCCGCATTGTTCCGCTTTCATTGCGCCGTCGGTATTTCCCGCTCGCGGCACGCAACGGATCGGCGGAAGGCGCCGGGCGATCGCGGCAAACCCTGATTCTGATTTTAGGGGAGCGATTTTTAGCCTGCCCGGTGATCGGCACGGATGGGCTGTACATGAGGCACTGCCCATTCGGGACGAGCGGGGAAGGACGAAAATCGCCCGCTAAAATCGGAATTATTGCATCCAGCTCTCGTCCGACGGATTGTTGCGGAAGGCGATCAGCCGCGCCTTGTCCTCAGGCTTGATATACCCCTCCTCGGCGGCCACTTCGACCAGCGCGTCGAGGTTCGAAAGGCTGTAATTCGTAACGTTCGCCTCCCGCATGCGGTCAAGCCCCTTCTGCATCCCATAGGTGAAGATCGAAGCCACGCCCAGCACCTCGGCGCCGGCTTCGCGCAGGGCCTCAACCACCTCGATGCACGAACCGCCCGTCGAGATGAGGTCCTCGATCACGACGACCTTCTGGCCCTTTTCGAGCCGGCCCTCGATCCGGTTGCCGCGGCC
>OGPX01002567.1_pt1 | contig 10106 bp, 11 predicted proteins | sample 1553101 | NCBI WGS metagenome assembly OGPX01 (sample SAMEA2579964, study PRJEB22360) | human gut metagenome | biome: human gut; feature: human-associated habitat; material: faeces | place: Denmark | collected 2008/2010
TGTCAAAAATCAATGATTGACTATTGATAAATTATTAACGCCAAATCATAATTAACTAATTATTTGACTAACTGTGAACGAAGTGTAAAATCCATGTAAAATAAATGTTTAAGTTTGCGGTTTGCTCTTTAAAAATGTGGGGCTGTGTGGTATAATGAAATACATCAGGCAGATATTTTCTGCTATTAAGAAAATGTAAAGATTTATGGTGGATTTCTTTATGAAAATCGGAGAAAATAAGTGAAAAATATAGGCTCTGAGCTTGGCGGCTTGCTGAAAAAAATATGCTTATGGGGCGGTGTTATGGCTGTTGTATGCTGGGCATTTACTTTGCTGTGGGGCTTTGACATCACGCAGCTTGCGGGCTTTGCACTGGGCTGGGGCTATATGTGCCTTTGTATGTACTACCTTGGTGTGACCTGCGAAAAGGCTGTGGAGCTTGAGGGCAAAAAGGCTAAGCGGACAATGCTTGGGTGTTACATGACTAGGTATGGAGTGCTTTTTGTGCTTTGTGCGGGGGCTATGCTCACAAAGGCAGTAAGTCCAGTTGGGATACTGCTGCCGCAGTTTTATCCGAGGATAATTCTGTATGTCATACAGATTAGAGAAAGAAGGGATAAATAAATGACCGGTATTGGAAACGGCCCTAAGATAGTGTTTGAGATAGGGGGACTGCGGTTCACCGAAACGGTGGTGATGGGCTGGCTTATTATAGTTGCGGTGCTGATACTGTGCTTGTGGCTCACACACGATTTGAAAAAAGTGCCTGAGAAAAAACGTCAGGTGGTTGCGGAGATGCTTGTGAACTTCGTCAACAACATGGTCAAAGAGAACATGGGCGTTAAGATGATGAAGTATGCCCCTTATATTGCTACGCTGCTTATTTATGCGGTGTTTGGCGCTCTTATCAGTATGATAGGTCTGAGGTCTATGACTGCAGACATCAATGTTACGGCAACGTGGGCACTTATGACATTCGTGCTTATCACATACAACAAGATAAAAGCGAACGGTTTCAAGGGCTATCTTAAAAGCTTTGCTCAGCCTGTGGCTTTTATCCTGCCGCTTAATATCATCAGTGAGGTGGCTACACCTGCGTCTATGGCGTTCCGTCTGTTCGGCAACGTTGCAGGCGGCATGGTAATAACGGGACTGCTTTATGGTGCGCTTGGCTCACTGTCATCTGCACTGGGTCTGACTTTTGAGGCAGGATCATGGGCGTTCAGTGTATTTCAGGTAGGTATACCTGCGGTGCTTAGCGTGTATTTCGACCTGTTCTCAGGGTGCATACAGGCTTATATTTTCTCAATGCTCACCATGGTAAACGTTGGTGCGGCGGCGGAAACAGAGTAAATTACCGCTTTTGCGGAAAAGTATAAATATGTAAATAACGGAGGTTTATCATTATGGAAAAGGCTATTCTTCTTGGCTGTTCAGCAATCGGTGCAGGACTTGCAATGATCGCAGGTATCGGACCTGGTATCGGTGAGGGCTACGCAGTAGGAAAGACTATCGAGGCTATCGCAAGACAGCCTGAGGCTAAAAAGGATATAAGAAGCTCACTGCTTCTCGGCTGCGCACTTGCAGAGGCGACCGCTATTTACGGTCTTATCGTAGCTATCCTTATCATCTTCTTCCTGAAGTAATAAAACAAAACATCTTTATGAAAGGAGCATAGCTATGATAAGTCTTGATATAAGTTTGGTATGGGTAATAATAAATCTGCTGGTACTGTATCTGCTCCTTAAAAAGTTTCTTTTCAAGCCCGTATGCAAAATGATGGACGAGAGGTCTGCAAAGATACAAAGCGACCTTGACGGTGCGGCACAGGCTAAGGCGGACGCTGAAAAAATAAAAGCTGACTATGAAGCTGAGATAGCCGATGCACACAGTCAGGCTGTTGAGATAACAAACAAGGCTAAAGCACAGGCAGGCAGAGAATGCGACCTTATGCTTGAAAATGCAAGAGCCGAGTCTGCTAAGATAATGAAAGAAGCTGAAAAGTCCATTGCAAACGAAAAGGAAAAGGCTATGGACGACGCAAAATACCAGATCGCAGACCTTGCTATACTGGCGGCTGCTAAGGTCATTAAGAAAAATGTGGGAGGCGACTCCGACAGAGAAACTGTTGATGAATTTCTCTCCGAGGTAGGTGCTGCCAAATGATCTTTTATCCCGAGGAAGTCTGTGGCAGAGTGCTTTTTGAGCTTTCGCCAAAGGCTGAGAGCGTAAAGGCTTCAAGAGAGCTTTTTGAAAGCTGTGACGAGCTTAAGGACGCTCTTGCAAGCCCTGCTGTGGAAATAAAGGAAAAGGAGAAAGTTATAGACAGGCTTTTTCCTGAGGACATGAGAAACTTTCTCAAGGTCATGTGTCAGTGGGGTCACATGGATAACATCATGGACATTTTTGACGCATACGATGATGAAGTTCTCAAAAGCAAAAATATACTTAAAGCTGAGCTTTACTGCGTCTGCCCGCCTGAAAAGGCACAGACGGATAAAATAAAAGAAACGCTGAAAAAGAAATACGGCGTGAGCGATGTTCTGCTGGAAGTGAATACCGACGAAGCCCTTATGGGCGGCTATCGTCTTGAAGTGAACGGGGTCGAGTATGACAAGAGCGTTCAGGGTATGATAAAAGCTTTGCAGAACAGGATATCAGGGAGGTGAACGGCTTGGCAGGTTCAAGCAGAAGCGATATTATCTCGGTGCTTAAAAGTGAGATAGCTGACTTTGATGCGAAAACTCAGGTCAACGAAACAGGCAGGATAATATCCATAAATGACGGTATCGTAAATATTTACGGTCTTAATCATGCAATGTATGGTGAGCTTGTTGAATTTGAAACAGGCGTTAAAGGAATAGTTCAGAATGTGGAGAGAAAAACTCTCGGCTGCGTTCTTCTTGGCTCTGACCATGGTCTTACGGAAGGTTCAAAGGTAGTCAGAACAAAGAAAAGGGCAGGTGTCGGCGTTGGCGAAAAGCTTCTGGGCAGAGTTGTTGACGCTCTGGGAGCTCCTATCGACGGCATGGGCGAGATAGAGTATGACGATTATTACCCTATCGAACGTGAAGCCGCAGGCGTTTGCAACAGAAAGTCTGTTACAGTGCCTCTGAAAACAGGTATACTTTCTATCGACTCAATGTTCCCTATCGGCAGAGGTCAGCGTGAGCTTATCATAGGCGACCGTCAGACAGGTAAAACTTCCATTGCTCTTGATACCATTCTTAACCAAAAGGGCAAGGATATGATATGCGTATATGTGGCTATCGGACAAAAAGCTTCCACAGTCGCAAAGTTCGTTGAGGATCTGAAAAAGCATGGTGCTATGGATTACACCATAGTTGTAACAGCTATGGCCAGCGACCTTGCGCCTTTGCAGTACATATGCCCATACGCAGGCACAGCAATGGCTGAATATTTCATGGATAAGGGCAAGGACGTTCTTATAGTATACGATGACCTTTCAAAGCACGCAGTTGCATACAGAGCAATGAGCCTGCTTCTGAAACGTTCTCCGGGACGTGAGGCTTACCCTGGAGATGTATTCTATCTTCATTCAAGACTGCTGGAGCGTTCATGCAGACTTGACGACGATCACGGCGGCGGTTCTATCACTGCCCTGCCTATAATCGAAACACAGGCGGGCGACGTTTCCGCATATATCCCTACAAACGTTATTTCTATCACAGACGGACAGATCTTCCTTGAAACAGAGCTGTTCTTCTCAGGCGTAAGACCTGCTGTAAACGTTGGTCTTTCAGTATCCCGTGTAGGCGGTGCGGCACAGACCAAGATAGTAAAGAAAGTATCAGGCAATCTGCGTATCGACCTTGCGCAGTTCAGAGAAATGGAAGTGTTCACACAGTTCAGCTCTGAACTTGATAAGACAACGCAGGAGCTTCTCGACCATGGTCACAGGCTCGCTGAGATACTTAAACAGCCGCTCTATCACCCTTATTCAATGCACGAGGAGGTAATTATCCTCTGTTGCGCACAGCACAAGCTTTTGCTTGACGTGCCTGTTAAGGAGATAAGAAAATTCACTCTCGATATGCTTTCCTACTTTGAGGCAAATCACAGCGATATAATTGCCGAGATAAACGACAAAAAGGTCATGACAGACGAGCTTGACGCAAAGATAGTTGCTGCCGCAAAGGAATTTAAGCAGGGCAGATAAAGGCTCTGCACCGAAAGGAGGCATAAGGCATGGCAGGAATGAGAGAGATAAGAGAAAGGATCGCAAGCGTAAGCGAGATCATGAAGATCACAAACGCTATGTACCTTATCTCTTCCTCAAATCTGAAAAAAGCCAAGAAAAGGCTTGAAAACACCGAGCCTTACTTTGAAAAGCTCCAATCTACCATTCACCACATACTGCTCCACACACCTGAGTTCGAGCACAAGTATTTCGACCAGCGTGAGGAGAAAAAACCTGAGGACAAAATGATAGGCTACATAGTGGTAACAGCCGACAAGGGTCTGGCAGGAGCTTATAACCACAACGTTTTAAAGCTTGCAGAGCAGGAAATGGCTAAGCACAAGAACACCTGCCTTTTCGTTGTGGGACAGATCGGAAGACATTATTTTTCAAGAAAGAACGTGACCATCGACGCTGAGTTCCTTTACACGGCTCAAAATCCTACCCTTTACAGGGCGAGGGCGATCGCCGAAACTGTCACAGATCTTTTTGAAAGAAAATATCTTGACGAGGTTTATGTTATTTACACCAAGATGATAAATTCCATGGATATGGAGCCTGAGATGCTCAAGCTTTTTCCGCTGGAGCGTGAGGACTTTGAACACCCTCTGCAAAAGCAGGATCACGATATCGTGACGTTCAGACCAAGTCCTGAAAAGGTAATGGATCATCTTGTGCCGAACTACATGAAAGGTCTTATATTCGGCGTTTTGGTAGAGGCGTTCTCTAGTGAGCAGAATGCCAGAATGACCGCCATGAGCGGTGCTACCACAAGTGCTTCGGAGATGATAAAGGAGCTGTCATTGCAGTATAACCGAGCAAGACAGGCGGCTATCACACAGGAGATAACCGAGATCGTCAGCGGAGCAAATGCTCAAAAGGACGAGAGTTAAGGCTTTCGGGAAAGGTGTTGAGATTAAAATGGAAAAAGGAAAGATCGTTGAAATAATGGGACCTGTCGTTGACGTTGAATTTGAAAACGGCAAGCTACCTATGATAAAGGACGCTCTTACTGTACAGCTTGACGGCAAGACAAAGGTCATGGAAGTGGCTCAGCAGCTTGGCAACAACACTGTCAGAGCTATCATGCTTGCTTCAAGCGACGGACTTGAAAAGGATATGGAGGTCACTGCCACAGGCGCTTGCATAAAAGTTCCTGTAGGCGACGCTACCCTTGGAAGAATGTTCAATGTCCTTGGTGAGAGCATTGACGGCGGGGAGCCTGTCAAGGCTGATGATTATTGGGAGATACACAGAGAGCCGCCAAAATTTGAAGATCAGAAGCCTGCAACAGAGATCCTTGAAACAGGCATAAAGGTAATAGACCTTCTTGCACCATATGCAAAGGGCGGTAAAATAGGTCTGTTCGGCGGTGCAGGCGTTGGTAAAACTGTGCTTATTCAGGAGCTTATCACAAACGTTGCCACAGAGCATGGCGGATATTCCATATTCACAGGCGTTGGAGAGCGTTCAAGAGAGGGCAATGACCTCTGGCACGAAATGACAGACTCAGGCGTTATCAAAAAGACAGCCCTAGTGTTCGGTCAGATGAACGAGCCACCAGGATCAAGAATGAGAGTTGCTCAGACAGGACTTACAATGGCTGAGTATTTCAGAGATAAGGAACATCAGGACGTACTGCTTTTCATAGACAACATATTCAGATTCGTTCAGGCAGGCTCTGAGGTATCGGCACTCCTTGGCAGAATGCCGTCAGCCGTTGGTTATCAGCCTACCCTTGCGAACGAAATGGGCGCTTTGCAGGAGCGTATCGCTTCCACAAAGCAGGGCTCTATCACATCTGTTCAGGCTGTATACGTCCCTGCGGACGACCTGACAGACCCTGCACCTGCTATCACGTTCTCACATCTCGACGCAACAACGGTGCTTTCAAGAAAGATAGTTGAACAGGGTATCTATCCTGCCGTTGACCCACTGGAGTCAACTTCAAGAATACTTGAGCCTGACGTAGTAGGTCAGGAGCATTACGAAGTTGCAAGAAAGACTCAGGAGCTTTTGCAGAAGTATAAAGAACTTCAGGATATCATTTCTATCCTGGGCATGGAGGAGCTTGACGACGCCGACAAGACGGCTGTTTACAGAGCGAGAAAGATACAGAAATTCCTTTCACAGCCTTTCCATGTTGCAGAGAACTTCACAGGCATAGAGGGCAAATATGTTCCTCTGAAAGAAACCATCCGTGGATTCAAGGCAATCGTTGATGGTGAGATGGATCAGTATCCGGAAAATGCTTTCTTCAATGTTGGTACAATTGAGGATGTCATCGAGAAAGCAAAGACTGAGATGGGTCAGGAATAAGGAGCGGATTTTATGGCAGATACATTTGGTCTTGAGATTTATGCCAGTAATAAGCTGGCGTTTGCAGGACGTGCCAAAACCCTGACAATCCCGGCTGTTGACGGTGAGCAGGCCTTTCTGGCACAGCATGAGAATATTGTTGCTGCTATCATTCCGGGAGAAATGCGTTTCGAGGAAGCAGATGGCACAAAGCATGTTCTGGCTGTGAGCAGTGGGTTTGTGGAGATGATCAATAACCGTGTGAAGCTGTTCTGTCTGACGGCAGAGAGTCCTGAGGAGATTGATATCCGCAGGGCGCAGGAAGCGAAAGAGAGAGCAGAAGAGCAGATGAGACAGAAGCAGAGTATTCAGGAGTATCATATGAATCAGCTGGCTCTGTCCAGAGCTATGGCACGACTTAGGGTTACGAGTCATAAAGAAATTTAAAGAAACAAAATATATCAATAAAAAGCATCTTTGGATGGTCTGATGAAGGCTTTCCGTAGATGCTTTTATTGCTTTGTACCATGTTCTGACTTGTTTCTTAGCTGGTGAAAATTATTTTTGCAGAGTCCATTTTCTGTTTGAATTATTTCCAATTGGAGATACATCAGGTATTTCTTTTAAAATAGCCCGGGTTCGCGGAAGACTTAATCCAATATATTCAGCAATATCACTGGTTTTTGAGATATTGTTTTTAGATAAATACTCTCTGATTTTTTCTATATTTTCCAAAGTTTTTTTGTTTTGTTTTTTGTGACAGGATTTATTCGCTTGTTTTTTATCGCTTGTTTTTATCGCTTGTTTTTTATCGCTTGTTTTTATCGCTTGTTTTTTATCGAAGCTAAGAATCAGAAGAGTTCTGTCTGGATCAAATTGTTCTTCTATAACTGGTTCAACCCAGCCTTGATCCTCCCATGTGTTAAAAATGTTGGGTACTCCGCTGCCGGCACGCTCGCCGATATTGATCAGATTAAACATTTTCATGAGTACTTTGTTGCGAGGATCAGAAATTCCCCCTTTTTTCATTTGTTGTTTTCCTGTTCTGGAATATCCTGGATTTTCAAATACTATTCTGTCAGCTTCTTTTCGGACTACAATGCCTCGAACACCATAAAAGTCTGCATTTATCAAACAGTTTGCGAGGGCTTCCCTCAATGCTTCATGTACGGGAGTATCATCAATACGGTTTCCATCGATTGTTTTAAAAGGTACCTTGATATCTTTAACAAGTTTATTATATACTCGGAAGTAAAAATCACATATATTACCGGACCATTCACCGGAACTTGACTGTAAGCGATCGGTCCAGCGTATAGTTGGATCCAGAATTTCACGATAATCTAAAAAATATTCAGGGAAATGTCGTACAATGTTATATTCATCTCCAAACATTAGCATTCCTGCAGCTGTTGGATGAAGGCATTTATCAATATTGGAAATGGCAGCAGCTCCTATGCTGCGTAAATATTCAGAATCATTTAAACGGCCAAATGGATGTGCAGGTTTAAGGGCTCGATGTCTGTTGCGATATCCCTGAATGGTTTCATAATTTAGGTCGCTTATTGGAACATCATCCAGTACATCCATATCCATAGTGTTGTCTGTCTGGTCGCGGAGCATGGCTTTCACCTGAAGTTTGGTACAATGATAGTCTCCTTCGTGATTTCTTCGAAATGTTCCGCCAAATATATCATCATTAATATACACAGGTTTTTGTTCTCTGTTTGCCATAGGAACATAAATCACGATGATAGTATCTTCATCCTTCTCATATATCTCTACATCCTGATCAGATAGAAGATTTACGTTGACCTTTTTTCGATTATTGATTGTATCCCAGAAATGTTTTAACAGCTTGTCCCTGTCTGTACTTTTTAAACCTGTAGTTCTCCAGGTTCCATCTTTGTTTTCGGCAACTCCCAGAATAATTACGCCGCCATAACAATTTGCAAAAGCAGAGTAAGTCTCCCATAAAGAAGAAGGAAGGCCGCCATTTGCTTTTTTTACTTCGCGCCGGTTATCTTCTTTATATAAGTTGAACTTTGTAATATCAAAAAAATGTACCATTGTTATTACCTCTTTTTGAAACCAATAATTTGTCTTTATTATACCGTACAGAACTGAAAAATGGCAATGGCTATAATTAAAGAATATTTGTCGAAATTGCCACAGGTATAGAGTGCTTCACATTAATTCTGGAAACAGATATTCTGTTTTGCGAGTACAGGATATCGGATTAGGACTGTTGTATCCAGATTTTCACGATGCATATCGACAGCATTGATCTGATGATTTTCATAGGTGGTATAATAATAAATTCCTTTATTCGTATTGCAACAGGATGTGTAGAGCGTAATTTCAAACTTTCCATCGGCAACTTCACAGCAGCCTCTCTGCTGATCTACGGATCCAAGGATATGAAAAAACTGACTACACTTTCTTTTGCGGATGTTCCAGAGAATGAATTCATTTTAGTGAAAGCTACTTTTGCAAAACGGGAAGCTGAAGATAAATCTCCTGGAAGCCCTAATGCACCCATTCCTCTGCTGTATGCATTAAAATTTAGTTTATCAGAGAAACGATTTTCCGGCTGTTTTGGGGAAAGACCTACATAATTATTTAACTGGAACATTTGCTGTTCAAATGGAGGGTTATTTGTAAGAACTCCTACTGGATTATCATAGATATGCATACCATCTTTCATACATTCTACAGTAATTGCCTCATTTTCATCGGCAATGATCCAGTGAAGCTGTGCAGATGGAAGTTGTTCACTAAAAGGGGTACCTACAAGATTCATTTTGTTTAAAGCTTTTCTTGTTTCTTTTACAGATGCGCACTTACTTAAAATCCATGGAATAAATTCAAACTGTGCAACGTTTTCTCTGCCTTCTTCTACTTCTTGATAGACTGCATTTCCTACAAAGTTAAGACCTGCCATTGCAAGTCCTTTCTCATTAACTGCATCATAATATAATGGATAATCTCCAGCTACATGTGCCATTCCGATTATTGCATAATGGGATGTTACTTCTCCCATATGTCTGAAATAAAACGGATAATTTCGTGGTGTTATAGTTATCTCATCTCCATATGAGAATTCATAATCTAATGTTCTGCCAAAATAAAAATCCTGTGTTTTGTATGTTGCTGCTGTACACATAAATTTACTCCTTCTTTCTGCTATGAAATTATCTTATTTAATTATTTCTTTTCTAACCTTTTAACTTTTATTATTGTCGCTAATTTTAATTTTTATCAGGGATATTTCTATGCATCAATTCTTATGCTATCCACCATGTTCCATCTGCGTGTTGCTGTAAAGAACCAAGCGTCTCTGATAACAAATTCCCCTTAAAGTCTCTCTCTACTACTTTTTCATAATAGTTATATTCTTCGGTTTCACAATCATTTTCATCATCCCAGCCTTCTTCTACCCAGGCAGAAAGATATACTTTTTGTTCTGCTATCATACTTACACTTTCATTAACACCCTTGGAAAATCTAAAACTTTCCGGATAATAGCAGACAAATTCGTCATCCTCACTTACAATGTAAACATCCTCTCCAATAATACGTAGATTGTAAAGATTCACATCTTCTA
>OGPX01002571.1_pt1 | contig 10099 bp, 8 predicted proteins | sample 1553101 | NCBI WGS metagenome assembly OGPX01 (sample SAMEA2579964, study PRJEB22360) | human gut metagenome | biome: human gut; feature: human-associated habitat; material: faeces | place: Denmark | collected 2008/2010
GTCTGCGAGCCGGCAAGCAGCCCTGCCGCTTCTCCCATATTGTATCCCATGAGCAAGGCAAGTAACCAGGTCACTCCCAAGACAGATATGCACATCAGCACAGCGAAGGCTACTTGTGGTAATCCGTCTTTTTTCAGTCCGCGGAAAAATTGCGGACCCACTTTATAGCCTACGGCAAATAGGAACAGTAGGAAAAATACTGACTTGATAGGACCGGGTACGGCAATATTCAGTTGTCCTACCATTACGCCCACCAATAGTACGCTGGTAACTGTTCCTAAAGAAAACTTGCCGATGCGCAGCTTACCCAGCCAGAACCCCAGGAAAATAGTGAGGAAAATGGCTAATTCGGGACGTTCCCTGAGTTGATTGAAAATCCATTCCATAATTAAGTTTTTAGGTCGGTTTGTACGTCTTTTGTAAGTCGTTCTCGCTATACAACGGGTTTTAACGGGAAGTGTTTGGAATAAAAGTGGTTTTTTAGAACATTTATTCCGCGAAACCGAACTTTTAGGGAAAGTTTTCTTCCGTACCTTTGCGCACTGAATGATAGATAGGTTAGGTATGAGGTTGTTTATAAGGCTGTTTCTGCTGATGCAGATAATTGTTGCTCCTTTGAAAGCGCAATACATAGTGCAAGGTGTTGTCACTGATTCGCTGACAAGGGAACCATTGCCATATACCTCGGTCTATCTAAAGGGAACCACAGAGGGAGGAATGACCGATGACAAGGGTGTTTTTTCGTTTAAAACCTATCGTCCTGAGGCCCGGCTGGTGATTTCGGCTGTGGGCTATCAAGAATACACCCGGTTGATTCATCCGGCACGCGGAGGGCGTATAATGGTTACGCTTGCTCCTACTACTTATGCGTTGGACGAAGTGGTGGTTAAGCCCAAGCGCGAGCGTTACAGGAAGAAGGATAATCCGGCAGTGGAGTTCGTGCGGAAAATGATAGAACATCGGGATGATTATTCGCCGGATGAACGTGATTTTTGGCAACGGGAACGTTATGAGAAAATGACGTTTGCCATTAATAATTTCGATAGCCTGAAGCAGCAGAAATGGCTGTATCGCAAGTTCAAGTTCTTGACCGACTACGTGGACACTTCCGCTGTTACGGGTAAACCGGTATTGGCTGTGTCCAACCGCGAGTTGCTGGCTACGGATTATTACCGTAAATCGCCCCATAGCGAAAAGCAACGGGTGAAGGCGCGTCGCCAGGCAGGTGTAGACGAGATGTTGTCCCAACAGGGCATGGAGCAGGCTATTAGTGTCACTATGACGGACGTGGATATTTACCAAAATAACATAACGTTATTCACCAATAAGTTTGTCAGCCCGCTTTCTTCCTTGGGACCTTCATTCTATAAGTATTATCTTATGGACACTCTGACTGTTGCCGGGAAGCCTTGTGTAGACTTGACTTTCGTGCCTTTCAATTCCGAATCGTTTGGTTTTACAGGACATCTGTACGTCATGTTGGACAGCACATATTTCGTGCGCCGCGTGGTGATGAATTTTCCTCAGAAAATCAATCTGAACTTTGTGGACTACATGAAGATTGAACAGAATTTCGATCGTGCGGAAGACGGCACAAGGCAGCTCATAAATGAGAGTATCATTACGGAATTCAAACTGGTGGATAACAGCGATGGCATTTATGCGAAGCGTGATGTCTATTACCGGAATTATATTTACGAACCTGATGATGATGCTTTGCAGGCGTTTCGTAGGCCGGAGAAAGTAATTGAGGGTATGGATTCTTCCACCCATTCCGATGCTTATTGGGATGCCAATCGGCTTGCAGAGGTGAGCAAAAAGGAGACATCCGTAGATAAGATGATGGCGCAGCTGCGCAGTTACCCGGTATACTATTGGACAGAGAAGGTGCTGAAAGTGTTGTTTACAGGGTATATTCCCGCTCCCAAAGAGAAAGCGCCTTTATTCTATATAGGTATGATGAACACCACGATTAGCGGTAATGCGCTGGAAGGTGTGCGTGTGCGTGCTGGGGGTATGACAACGGCTTGGCTTAATCCCCATCTGTTTGGAAGGGGGTATGTGGCATACGGCTTTCGTGATGAACGTGTGAAAGGGATGGCGGAACTGGAATACTCTTTCCACCGGAAAAAGGAGTATGCCAACGAGTTCCCGATTCATTCTTTGAAACTGCGTTACCTGTCCGACGTTAATCAGTACGGACAACATTATCTTTATACCAGTCAGGATAATGTTTTCCTTGCTTTGAAGCGTCAAAAAGACGACCGTATAGGCTATCAGCGTAAAGCTGAATTGACGTATACGAATGAGTTTCATTCGGGTTTCTCCTTTCAGCTGACCACACGTTTGCGAAAAGATGAATCTTCACATCTCATTCCTTTCGTCAAGCAAGATGATGACAAGTCGTTTGTCAAAAGTATTTCTACCAGCGAGCTGGAGCTGAAACTGCGTTATGCCCCGAATGAAAAGTTTTTTCAGACTCAATGGAACCGTTTTCCGGTGTCTTTGGACGCTCCGGTTTTTACATTGACACATACAATGGCGGCCAAAGGAGTTCTGGGAGGAGATTATACCTATCATTATACGGAAGCCGGTTTTCAGAAGCGCTTTTGGTTCTCGGCCTTTGGCTATACGGATGTGATACTGAAGGCCGGTAAAGTGTGGAACAAAGTTCCTTTTCCTCTGCTTATCATTCCCAACGCCAACTTGTCTTACACAATCCAGCCGGAGTCTTATTCGCTGATGAACGCGATGGAATTTATGAATGATGAATATGCTTCGTGGGACGTGACTTATTTTTTGAATGGCTTTCTCTTTAACCGTATTCCGTTGTTGAAAAAACTGAAGTGGCGTGAAGTCTTGTCCTGTCGGGGAATCTATGGAAGTTTGAGTGACAAAAATAATCCGGAATTCAGCGAAGGATTATTCGCTTTTCCAGCAGGAAGCACCACTATGGAGCGTACTCCGTATGTGGAAGTCGGGGTGGGAATTGAGAATATATTGAAAGTGCTTCGGGTGGATTATGTGTGGCGTTTAACGTACCGGAATTTACCGAATATTGATAAATCCGGTCTTAGAATCAGCTTGCACATGACATTTTAACTTAAATCTTACTAATAGAGTATTAAATCGGACAAAAAGACTAATCCCAATTGGGTAAAATACCCTAAATTTGAGCAATTTTTTAAACTATAAAATAATTCAATGGCAATGAAAGAAAACATTAAGCCGGCAACCGGTCGTTTAGGCGTGTTGGTAGTCGGAGTAGGTGGTGCGGTTGCAACCACTATGATTACAGGTACATTGGCTGCCCGTAAGGGTTTAGCAAAAGCTATAGGTTCAATCGCACAAATGGCTACTATGCGCATGCAGGATGGCAAAGAACATCTTATTAAAGACGTAGTGCCTTTGGTTGACTTGAACGATATCGTTTTTGGCGGTTGGGACATTTTCGCTGATGATGCGTATGAAGCTGCAATGTATGCGGAAGTTCTGAAAGAAAAAGACTTGAACCTCGTGAAAGATGAGTTAAAAGCCATCAAGCCTATGCCTGCCGCTTTTGACCATAATTTTGCAAAACGTCTGAATGGTACGCACATCAAAAATGCCGCTACACGCTGGGACATGGTAGAACAATTGCGTGAGGATATCCGTAATTTCAAGGCTGCCAATAATTGCGACCGTATCGCTGTATTGTGGGCTGCAAGTACCGAAATTTATGTTCCTCTGTCTGAAGAGCACAAGTCGCTTGCCGCTTTGGAAAAGGCTATGAAGGAAAACAATACAGAAGTTGTTTCTCCGAGTATGTGCTACGCTTATGCCGCAATAGCAGAAGGTGCTCCGTTCATTATGGGTGCTCCTAACCTGTGTGTGGATACTCCGGCTATGTGGGAATTCTCTAAGAAGATGAATGTGCCCATTGCAGGTAAGGACTTCAAGAGTGGACAGACTTTGATGAAGACTGTACTTGCTCCGATGTTCAAGACTCGTATGCTGGGTGTAAGCGGTTGGTTCTCTACCAATATCTTGGGTAACCGCGACGGTGAAGTTCTTGACCAACCGGAAAACTTCAAGACAAAAGAAGTCAGCAAATTGTCTGTTATTGACAATATCTTTGAACCTGAAAAATTCCCTGATCTGTACGGTGATGTATATCACAAAGTACGTATCAACTATTATCCGCCTCGTAAGGACAATAAGGAAGCATGGGATAATATCGATATCTTCGGCTGGATGGGTTATCCGATGGAAATCAAGGTAAACTTCCTCTGTCGCGACTCTATCTTGGCAGCTCCTATCGCACTCGACCTGGTTATTTTCAGTGATCTTGCTTTGCGTGCGGGTATGTGCGGTATTCAGACTTGGTTGTCATTCTTCTGCAAGAGCCCGATGCATGACTTTGAACATGAACCGGTACACGACTTGTTCCAACAGTGGAGAATGGTGAAAGAAACTCTCCGTAATATGGTAGGTGAAACTGCACCGAGCTATTTGGACTAAAATAAGATACTGATAAAGTTGTAAAAGTGATAAGGTGATAGAGTGATAAGCAAGTTTCGTTTTGAGATTTCGTCACTCTACTACCTTACCACTTTTATAACTTTATCACCTTTTCATTTTTATCACCCTATCACTTCTTTTAATTCATGAAGAAACCCTCCTTTTTTCCAGTCCTTGTCGGTACAGGTTTCGGTTCGGGCTTTTCTCCTTTTGCTCCGGGTACGGCAGGTGCTTTACTGGCTACACTTATCTGGCTTGGATTATCTTTTATTGTTTCGGAAGCATGTCTGATATGGCTGACGGTGGCTTTTATCCTTTTTTTTACGATACTGGGAATATGGGCTGTCAATCGTCTTGAACCTTATTGGGGAGAAGACCCTTCGCGTGTAGTGGTGGACGAAATGGTAGGAGTGTGGATTGCTCTGCTGGCTGCACCTTCGGGCAGTGTTTGGTATGGATTGGGGGCTTTTGCTCTTTTTCGCCTGTTTGACATTTTTAAACCGTTGGGAATTCGCCGTATGGAAAGTTTTTCGGGTGGATTTGGGGTGATGATGGATGATATCTTGGCAGGAATTTATAGCTTTGTAGTCTTAATAGGAGTAAGATGGCTGATAGGCTGAAAGAAACATCGAGATTTGCAGGCTGGCGTTATGCGGTTTGGGTCTTCGTCAAGGCTCAGCTTTCGTCGTATGTGGCAAGTCTTGTGGATTTTCTTGTAACTATTCTGCTGGTTAAACTATCCGGACTTTTTTATCTGTATGCTACTTTCTTGGGTTCTGTGGTTGGCGGTATGGTGAACTGTGCCATTAACTACGGTTGGGTATTTCATGCGGACGATTGCAAAAAGACGCATGTGGCGCTGAAATATCTTTTTGTATGGGGAGGTAGTATTCTATTGAACACATGGGGTACGTTTGCTCTGACTGAGTGGTTGACTGGTATGCGCTGGGTGGACGGCTTGTTGGGGCATTATATAAACGATGTGTTTATACTGTCCAAGATCATTGTAGCTGTTTTGGTTGCATTCTTCTGGAATTATCATCTGCAACGGATATTCGTATACCGTAATCATAATTTCAGGAAATTTATACGACAATATTTTAGAGACTAAATAGAACTGATATGAATTATAGAGATTGGTTGCAACAGTTGATTTATAAGATCATAAATCCGGGTGTACATGGCATGATTAAGGTGGGCATTACGCCCAATTTTATTACTACCACCGGACTGGTGATGAATATCGTGGCTGCGTGCGTATTTGTGTATGCGGGCATGTATAAGCCGGGTGAACTGGTCTATGTGGGTTGGGGAGGAGGAATTGTTCTCTTTGCCGGTTTGTTCGACATGATGGACGGACGTGTGGCACGCGTCGGCAATATGTCTTCTACTTTTGGAGCATTGTATGATTCGGTGCTCGACCGTTACAGTGAAATGGTAACGTTATTTGGTATTTTTTATTATCTGATTCTGCAGGGTTATTTGTGGGGGTCGATGATAACTTTTGTTGCGCTGGTCGGTTCGCTTATGGTGAGTTACGTGCGTGCACGTGCCGAAGGGCTGGGACTGGAATGCAAAGTAGGCTTTATGCAGCGTCCGGAACGTGTGGTACTGACTAGTCTCGGGGCTTTGTTTTGTGGCATTTTTAGTGATTGCGAAGCATTCGACCCTATGTTGATATTGATTGTCCCCATGGTTGTGATAGCAGTTCTTGCCAATTTGACGGCATTTGCGCGTATTGCACATTGCTATAAACTATTAAAGAAGCAATAATGAGAAAATCTATTTTTCCTTCCGCCAAAGAGGCGTTGCCTGTCATTGTCATTACGGTGCTGTTCTTGTTGCTGACGGCAGCTTGCATAGGTTTGCGGGCAGAACATTTCCTGATGACGGGCTTGTTTGTCGTGCTGTTTTTTGCAGGAAAAACGACTCGTAAACTGGCGGTGGCGCTGCTTCCTTTTATCATCTTCGGCATTTCTTACGACTGGATGCGGGTATACCCGAATTATCAGGTGAATCCTATTGATGTGCAGGGGTTGTATGAGGCGGAGAAGTCATTGTTCGGGATCTCGCTTGGCGGAACAACGCTGATTCCTTGTGAATATTTTGCACAGAATCACTGTTCGATAGCCGATTTCTTTGCGGGAATATTCTATCTTTGCTGGGTGCCTGTTCCTATCGTATTCGGTTTGTGGCTTTATTTGAAAGGAGAACGTACAGTGTATCTCCGTTTCTCCATGGTTTTTCTGTTGGTAAATCTTATCGGGTTTGCCGGATATTATATTTATCCGGCAGCTCCGCCTTGGTACGCCATGAACTATGGCTTCGAGCCGATTCTTGATACTCCGGGCAATGTGGCGGGATTGGGGCGTTTTGACGAATTGTTGGGATGTTCCGTTTTTCATTCTATCTACGGGCGGAATGCCAATGTCTTTGCGGCTGTTCCTTCGTTACATGCGGCGTATATGGTTGTCGCATTGGCGTATGCCGTTATGGGACATTGCAAGAAGTGGCTGATAGCTTTGTTCTCCGTAATTATGGTGGGTATCTGGTGGACAGCTGTCTACTCCGGCCATCATTATCTGATTGATGTCATGCTGGGCGTTGCTTGTGCCTTGTCCGGAGTGCTGATATTTGAGAAAGGACTGATGAAGTGGGGGGCATTTAAGCGTTTCTTTGAGAAATACAACTGCTATATAAAATAAGGAGGTAATTGATGAAATCGACTTTGACGAATGGTGTCGGATGTGAGGGCTGGATGTCTGAGCTGCCGGATGACGTACTGTTATCAAAACTTTCTATTCCGGGTACGCATAACTCTATGAGTTATACATGCTATGAAACAAATATTATATTGAAGATTATTTCCGGCCTTTCTAAACTGGGAAAAGACCGACTCGCAGAATTGGTTAGTCAAATCGTAGAACTCAAGAAGAACTCCGAATTGTCCAAGTTGGGAGACGTACTTCCAGAGGAACTGCATCCTATATTGAACTGTACAGCTGCCTGTCAGTCTAAGACCTTGACGGAGCAGTTAGAGTTGGGCGCCCGTTTCTTCGATCTCCGGTTAAATCATGAATTGAAGTTCTATCATGGCATTACTCCTTTGGGACTGGATATGCAGACAGATGCCATGCCTGTACTCGATAAATTCTTGGAAGAACATCCGGGTGAAACGATATTACTGCGTGTCAAATCGGAGAATACTATCGAGGAAACAGTATACCGGGAGAGGCTTGAGGAAGAGGTTATCAATAAGTATAGTTCGCGATTCTGGACTTGGAATTCGGGCTATACAGGTCCCGGTGTGAAGGATGAGCATGGTACGGTTATCCCGACTTTGGGCGAAACGAGGGGGAAGATTGTCTTGTTCAATTCATATCAGCTTTCTAAAGCGGAAAGCTATATTGGCTACCGGCTTTGCTTCTATGAACCGAAAAGTGATACTGAGGTGTTTCCGTTTACCTGCCAGCATTTGCAGGATGTGTTTCAGCCTGGTTCACAGGAAGAAAAGATTGCTTATGTCAAGGAAAACGCTTTGGCTGCCGATAAGGCTACTGATCCTATTTACTTTATCAATTTTGTCAGTAGTATTGACAGTTTTAAGCTGGGTAAAATAACAATACCTATCCCGCTTCCTCAGGCATGTGCCCAGTTGAATAATCCTGAAGTGAGAAAAATGCTTGAGGAAAACATAAAGCGGACGGCAGGTATTATGGTGTTCGACTTTCTGGGATTTAATGAAAAAGCTTCTTCCTATGTCCTAGAACTTAATTTCCGGTGATTTTTCAGCGGAACCAATAAAAAAAGACGGCGAAGTAAAAGCAAATACTTCGCCGTCTTTTTTTATTTGATTTCGATTTCTTCTTTCATATCAATCTCTTCTCCTTGCGGATCGTAGAAGATATATTCCAGAAACGCTAATTTCTGGCTTGGAATAATCTTGATACCGAATCCGTATTTCATTTGCCACTTCCGTTTCAGTGAGAGAACTCCCTGATTGATATAGGCAGCGATATACGGGTGGATGTGTAACGAGAATTTCTTTATCTTCAATTTGTTGACAAGGTAGTCAATTTTACTCTCTAATGTGTCTGTAAAGAGAATGGACGATTTGATAGTGCCTTTGCCGAAGCAAGTAGGACAGGTCTCCGTTGTGTTTACATCCATTGCCGGACGCACTCGCTGACGCGTTATTTGCATCAATCCGAATTTGCTAAGTGGCAGGATATTATGGCGCGCTCTGTCTTTCTGCATGTTGGCACACATACGTTCGTAAAGCTTTTGCCTGTTTTCGGCTTCATTCATATCGATGAAATCCACCACGATGATACCACCCATATCTCTTAACCGTAATTGGCGTGCAAGCTCATCGGCTGCTCCCAGATTCACTTCCAGTGCGTTAGCTTCCTGTCCGTTGGCATTCTTGGTGCGATTACCGCTGTTCACATCTACTACGTGAAGCGCCTCAGTGTGCTCAATAATCAGGTAGGCCCCACTTTTGTACGAAACAGTTTTGCCAAATGACGACTTAATCTGTTTGGTGATACCGAAATTGTCGTAAATGGGAAGTTGTCCTTTGTACAGCTTTACAATTCCTGCCCGTTCAGGGGCAATGAGTGTTACGTAATCCCTTATTTCGTTGAATACAGCTTCGTTGTTCACGTAGATGTTTTCGAAAGAAGGATTAAACAAGTCGCGTAATAAGCCTACGGCGCGGCTGGTTTCTTCGTAAATCAGTGTCGGAAACTTGGTCGCTTTTTGTACTTTCGTAATAGCTTCTTCCCAGTGTTTCAGTAATACTTTAAGCTCTCCGTCAAGCTCTGCTACGCGTTTTCCTTCGGCAACAGTACGCACGATAACCCCAAAGTTCTTGGGCTTGATGCTCATTAGTAGTTGTTTGAGGCGGGCGCGTTCTTCGCTTGATTTAATTTTTTGTGATACGGAAACTTTATCATTGAAAGGAATTAGCACAAGATATCTTCCGGCAAAAGAGAGTTCGGAGGTCAGGCGCGGTCCTTTAGTTGAGATAGGTTCCTTTACGATTTGCACCACTACTTCTTGTCCTACCTTGAGTGTGTTGGAAACTGTTCCGTCTTTTTCAAGATCGGGAAGTATGGTTGCTTTAGTGATTGGATTAAGCTTTTTTTTGTCGCTTAAAGTTTGCTTTACGTATTTCTCTAATGAGTTAAATTGAGGACCTAAGTCCAAATAATGAAGAAAAGCATCTTTCTCGTAACCCACGTCCACGAAGCAGGCATTCAGGCCTGGCATCAATTTCTTGACGCGTCCCAAATACATATTGCCCACAGAGAAGGAAATATTTCTTCCTTCGCTTTGGAGTTCTACCAGGCTTTTGTCTTCGAGCAGAGCGATGGAGACCTCTTTGGGCTGTACGTCTACAACGAGTTCGCTTGTCACAATTATTTGCTTTTACATTTATTATACAGAAATTTTCTGTTTGGATTGACCGATGCATCAATCTTTTGTATATTGGTGATCGGCTTAATACTTAAACAAAGAACAAACCCGCGAGACAATTACCTTCACAAGTTTGTTCTTTATTTTGTCCTTCAGACTAAAAATTACTTTTTGCTTT
>OGPX01002574.1_pt1 | contig 10091 bp, 8 predicted proteins | sample 1553101 | NCBI WGS metagenome assembly OGPX01 (sample SAMEA2579964, study PRJEB22360) | human gut metagenome | biome: human gut; feature: human-associated habitat; material: faeces | place: Denmark | collected 2008/2010
AGTACTCAAGTAAAATTATTTAATTTTTGAAAGTAATCCGCCAGCCTCTACAGAATCACCAACAGCAACTTCGATACTTGCTACTGTTCCATCCTCTGGAGCGACTACAGGTGTCTCCATCTTCATGATCTCAAGGATAAGGATTGTATCACCTTTCTTTACTGCATCTCCGGCCTTAGCTTCAAGCTTAAATACTTTTCCGGCTGCTCCGGCTTCAACTTTGATGCTTCCTGCTCCGGCTGGTGCTGCTGCCTTTGGTGCAGCCGGTGCTGCTGCTCTCTTTGGTGCAGAAGCAGTGCTTGGAGCACTTCCAGTCTCTTCTACTGTAACATCGTAAACATTTCCGTTAACGGTAATTGTATAATTTTTCATTTAAAATTTCCTCCTAAAATTATCTTCTATTGATTGAACGGACTACAAAACCTTCTGTTGTAGTGCCTTCGCTTGCAGCGATCGCTGCTGAGATAACAGCAACAAGTTCTGTGTCATCAGTAAGATCCTCTGCCGGTGCTGCTGCAACAGTTGCTGTTTCTTTCTTTTCTTCGCTCTTTACAGATTCTGCTTTCTTTTCTTTATTTCCGATAAGTGCAATAAATTTAAAGCAGTAAATAATAAGAGAGATAAGTATTAACACACAGAACACAATACTCATTGAAATAACTGTATTCTGTCCGGCCTTAGCAAGTTTCTGTCCCATAGTCTGTACCGGAGTAAGTCCTATACCGGTAACTTCCATATTAACAGAATCGTAAACCATCTCAAATGTTACATCCTGCTTGCCGAATTCAAGTGTCATGTCAGTTGTAAGTGTTCCACCTGACTTTGTTACTGTAAAATCCTTGCCTTCTGTAGTGTCTGCCACGTCGCCGTACTCATCAACAAGATCGAGCCATGTAGGTATGGCAGCAAGTTCTGCATCAATATTTTTCATTGAAGCAGTCTGTCCATTCTGTGCCAGTACGCTGTATACAAGTTCGCCCTCTGTTCTTCCGGACTTTTCCTCAGCATTTTCTACGTCTTCTTTGTAAGCATCATAATCGTCATAGCTATTCACAATCTGAAGATAATTCTGAATATTTGTAAGACTTGTCTGCGCTTCTTCTTTGAGCTCGTCCTCTGTATATCCGCCATATGTAGTTTTCGAATTATCAGATCCGCAGGCTCCAAGCATACATACTATCATTAAAAGGCTAAGGATATATGTTATTTTTCTTTTCATAACAAATGCGCCTTTCTATTATTTAGTTCCATGTTTCTTGTCTGGTGTATATACATATTTTGTATAAAGCATCTCAAATGCTCCAACAAGATATTTTCTAGTATCGGCAGGTTCGATTATAAGATCTACATAACCTCTTGCAGCTGCTGAATTAACAGATGACTGAAGCTTCTCATAATCAGATGCTTTTTCTGTAAGTTCTGCTGCATCTGCGTCAGGATACATGATCTCTGCTGCAATCTTTGAATCCATCATTCCGATCTTGGCGTCAGGATATGCATATACCATATCTGCTCCGATCGATTTAGAGTTCATGGCTACATATGCGCTTCCGTAAGCTTCACCTGTAATAAGGTTGACCTTTGGACATGTTGCATTTGAGAATGCATATGTCATCTTTGCAAGTGCTTTTGCAAGTTTCTTTTCTGAGCACATGCAGTTTTTGAATCCGTTTACATTTGTAAGTGTAAGTACAGGGATTGAGAATGCATCACAGAATGATACGAACTCTGCAGCCTTGTTACATCCTCTTGCTGTAAGAGAAAGAGGGAACTCCTCTGCTTTATTTCCATCTGCATCATATACAGTGCTGCAGTTTGCAACTGCACCGACAGTCATTCCGTTTAATTTAACGAAACCTGTCACCATATTTTTTGCATAGTCTTTCTTTGTCTCAAAGAATACATGATCATCTGAAAGTTCTGATAATAAATATCTAGGATCAGCTTTCATATCTGCCATGCTGTTGCATGCGCGGTTTAAGTCATCCTCACATACATCTGTATATACATCACTTTCGTTGTTGAGTGGGAGCATGCTTACAAGTGCTCTGATATCAGCGATAATATCATCCTCTGTTCCAACGCCGTCAATGCATCCGTTATTTTCACTCTGGAATGAAGCATTTGCTGTGTCACATTTTTCTACACGGTTTCCTTCGATCGCATCAGGTGAATTTACAAACATTCTTCCTTTTGACTCTTCAATAAAAGCGAAATCACAAAGAGCCGGAACAACTGAAAGTCCACCACCACAATTTCCGAATACACCACAGATCTGTGGGATCACTCCACTTGCAGCTGCTTCTTTGGCATATATAAGACCAAATCCATCAAGAGCATCTACTGACTCCTGAAGTCTGATACCGCCACAATCGATCATGCCGATCACCGGTGCACCCATTTTCATAGCCATGTCATAAACAGAAGCTATTTTCTTTGCATGCATCTCGCCGATAGTTCCGTTTAAAACAGAAGCATCCTGGCTGTAAATAAATACAAGATTTCCATCGATCAGACCGTGTCCGATTACAACACCATCTGAAGGAGTTTTTGATGGATTAAGATAAAACTCTGGGCGGCGAGCTGTCACAAGCGAGCCAATTTCCATAAAACTGTTCTCGTCGACTAACTTAGCAATACGCTGCATTGCCAAGTTTTCATTGTTACTACTCATTTTATGCCCTCCATCTATAAAAAATAAAAATTTCCGCTAGTTTGTATTGTATCTCATTTCCCAATTCTTTTCAACATAATTTGTTAATTTTTTCACTAATTCTTTGTGACTAATTTCCTATTTGTCCAACAGTGCCTCTTTCCACATAATTTGAAAAAACTTTTCAGGAGACCATTTTTTTACGGAAACCTCTGCTTTGATTTTTCCGGAGTAAATTTCCCTGCCGTTCATACAGTAGGAAACACGTCCAAGCGTCTGCCCTTTTTTGACCGGAAGGCTTATCGGATCAGACCATACTTTCTTTATTTCAGCGGTATCCCCGTCTTTTTTCAAAAACGTCAGTTTTGTGATATCCGTATCAACATAAACCGGCAGTTTGGCATGGGTAGCCCATTCCTCGAGTGTTTCTTTCCGACAGCCCTGCGCAATCTCTATATCCGGCAGCTCCATGGATGCTTCCGATCCCCGATACAAATGATAGGCATCCATTCCGTATTGAAACAGTGTCTTTGCATCGGACCACTTATAATTTTTGTGGTTCGGCCAGCCGCAGGCAAGAAGTGCGATTGCATAATGTCTCCCCCCTTCTTCAAGTGCAGCCACATAGCAATATCCGGCTTTGGACGTATATCCGGTTTTTCCGGTAATCACATGATCCATCATATCCAGCAGGGCATTTTTATTGGAAACAGCATATCCGGTTCCCTCCAGGCTCTGAAATGTATGTGACCGGGTCTGCGTCACTTCCAGAAACTGCTTGCTTACCGGAGACTTCCATGCGCAATAACTCATAATCCTGCACAGATCATATGCTGTGGTATGGTGTTCCCCCTGCTCATCCTTTGCATCCAGACCGTTCGGTGTCACAAAATGGCTGTCGGTGCACCCGATCTTCTTTGCTTTTTCATTCATAAGTGCTGCAAATTTTTCCGCAGATCCCGCCACATGTTCTGCGATTGCATATGCACAGTCATTATAGGATTCCAGCATCAGCCCATACCACAGATCCTGCATATAGAACTGTTCTCCTTTTTTCGCCCCGAGATGTACCTTCGGCTGTGATGCCGCTTTTGCGCTGAATGTGACCACTTCATCGGGCTTACATTGTTCCATCGCCACGATACAGGTCAGAATTTTTGTGGTACTTGCATTCGGCAGTGCTGTCTGTGCCTCTTTTCCATACAAAAGGCGCCCACTGTCACCATCCACCATGGCGCAGGATTTTGAATACAGTGTCTGCGCTTCGGGTTCTTTTTGCTTTTCTGCCAAAACCGGTTCGCTCATCAGACATCCGATTACCAGCAACAGACTTACTATTTTTGTGCAGATTCTTTTTTGAAACATAAAAAAATAACCATATACATTTTTATTCTATGTATATGATTATTCCTGCTTCTTTTATACGTCCAGTTTCACATGCATCTCTTCTTCTGCTTCCTGCTTAAACTCTTCCACCTGTACCGGACTGAGTACCGGCAGATCATCGATTGAATGTACGCCGAAACTGCGTAAAAATTCTTCTGTTGTTCCGAAAAGTAACGGACGCCCCGGTGCATCAAGTCTTCCAAGTTCACACACCAGATGATATTCCACCAGTTTGTTTACCGCATGATCCGATGACACGCCACGTATTTTTTCTATTTCCATCTTTGTCACCGGCTGCTTATATGCAATAATGGAAAGCGTCTCCAAAAGAACATCGGTTAAAACCCGGCGTTTGGGCTGCTTTGCAATTTTAATCAGATATTCGTAAATTTCGGGTCTGGTGCACATCTGGTAGGCTCCATCCAGTTCCGTGATGGTAACGCCGCGTTTCTGTTCTTCCCACTCGTTTCTCATTTCATCGATCAGGTCCTTTGTTTTCTTCTGATCAAGTCCAAGAGTTCCTGCAATTTTTTCCAGTTCTACGGATTCTCCCATAGAAAACAGAATTCCTTCTATAATTGCCTTGTATTTTTTTTCTTCCATATTTTCCGTCCATCCTGCAATACATGATAATCTATGCTGCAACTTTCGAATCAATCTGGATATCATCAAAAATATGTTCCTGCGAAATCCGTATCGTTCCCATTTTCATCAGCTCCAGAATCGCAAGAAACGTAACGATCACTTCCACTTTCGATGACTGTGCCGTCAAAAGTCCCCGGAAACTGAAATGTCTGTGTCCGGCCGCATATTTTTTCAAATCCTCCATCTTGTCTTCCAGCGATACCTCTTCTTTTTCAATCTTTCCGAATTTTGACCGCAGAGGATCAATTTTATCCTGCTGTTTTTTCATAATGCTCTCAAAAATTTCATGCAGGCGTGAAAGCGTAATGTCCGATATCAGTTCGTGGATATCAACCGGCGGTTCATACGCACGCACTTCCTCCGGAATCGTCGGCTTCTTATACATAACACGACCGGCATCCATCTGCCGGTCTTTTAGTTCATACGCCATACATTTGTACATCTTGTATTCCAGAAGCTGCTGTACCAGTTCCGCACGCGGATCTTCTTCTTCCTCTTCACTGTCCGGATTCGACGGGAGAAGCATGCGTGATTTGATATCGACCAGTGTTGCAGCCATAACCAGAAACTCACTGAGCACCTCCAGATCCTGCCGTTTCATTTCCCGGATATACTCCATATACTGTTCCGTGATCTCCACAATCGGAATATCATAGATATTCACTTTATTCTTTTCGAGCAGATACAAAAGCAGATCCAGCGGTCCCTCAAATACCTGGAGTTTAACGGTCAGTTCCATCCCTCTCGTCCTTTCTGTCATAATCTATATTTTATCTTTATGTTGTAGAAAATGCAAGGACAATTTACTATATTTAGTGTTTTACAGAAGAGGGGCAAACAATTTCAATGCTCCCATAAATGTACGCACAAGAAACGATTTTCTTTGAAATTCCTCCAGGGTCACTTCGTGGCTTTCCGCAAATGTTTTTAACGCATCTTCTTTTACCTGCAAAACTGCCCGGGTACGATACATCCAGACGCCACATTCAAAATGCAGACACAGACTGCGGTAATCCATGTTTACCGTTCCCACGGTTGCCTGTACGTCATCCGACACAAAACATTTTGCATGGATAAAACCTGGCGTATATGTGTATATTTTCACTCCGTTTTTGATCAGATACGGGAAATTCGACTGTGTCAGAAAATACACCAGTTTCTTATCCGGAATTCCCGGTACAACCAGACGCACATCCACGCCGGATTTTGCCGCATTTACAAGTGCCGTACGCATCTCGGATCCGATGATCAGATACGGAGTAAAGATGTAAAGATATTTTTTTGCCCTGCTGATTATATTCAGATATACATTTTCGCCGACATCTTCGTGATCCAGTGGAGAATCGGTATACGGCTGGACGAATCCTTTTTCATCTGCATGGATTTTTTCCTGCAACCTGTGTTTTTCCATGGAAGTTGCCCGATAAAATGTATAATCACTTTCTATTTTCAAAATATAATCCCACAGTTCCAAGAACATGCTTGTAAAACTCCAGACACATTCTCCGGTCAGACGGATTGCCGCATCCTTCCAATACCCAAAACGCACTCTGGCATTGATATACTCATCCGCCAGGTTCATTCCCCCGGTATAGGCAACCTTTCCGTCAATCACCGTGATCTTCCGGTGATCCCGGTTATTCTGGATAATTGACATCAGTGGGCGAAATGGCTGGAAACAGGCACATTTGATTCCCTTTTCCTGCAGATAACAATAATATTTATTCGGCAGTGTCTGGATACATCCGATTCCATCGTACATAAACCGTACATCCACGCCCTCTTTTGCTTTCTGAGCCAGAATTTCAACAATTGCATCCAGCATCTTGCCGGGTTCCGCAATAAAATACTCCAGAAAGATATAAGATTTTGCCGCTTTTAAATCTTCCAGAAACTGCGGATACATCTCTTCTCCGCAACAATAATACTGTGTATCCGCCTCCCTGTACACCGGATACCCCGCATAACGGGCAAGATACTGTGCCTGCTGTCCGGCAGAATCATCCTCTGCCCTTAAAGCAGACATCACATCATCGGAAAGAGAACTGTATGCCCGTATCCTGCTGCTGACCACATCCATCTTCATACGGGTCCGTTTGGTCAGTCCCGGACGCCCAAACAGATAGTATGCCGGAATTCCAAACAGAGGAAATGCCAGTATCAGAAAAATCCAGGAAGTTTTATACGTGGATCGCATATCCCTGCTGGAGACAAACAGTGCAAGCACAATGGATGCAATTTTAAAAATTGCATCAACCATGGAACTGTATACGGTCGCACTGTACAGCAGATAGACAAACCAGCTGAACTGCAATATAATAATCAATCCTCCAAGGACAAGTTTACTGAAGAGTTTATTTAATATTCGTTTCATCTGTCTCCTCCTTTGGTTCTCATAAAATGTCACCGACAGGCTTTTAGAGAGTATTTTATACCAATGCCAGCAAATTATCAACATCAAGAACGCCCCACGCCATGGACATTCCCGTTTCTTTCCGCGCCGATTCATATAATTTCAGTTTCAGTTCTTCCGGCCGCAGCTTTGGATTTTTCTGTAATGCAAGTGCCAGTGCCCCGCATACGACAGGGGTTGCCATAGAGGTACCACTTTTTCTGGAATATAGTGCTCCGTGATGATCCAGACTTACAATATTCGTCCCCGGTGCTAAAATTTCCGGCTTCATAATACAGCATCCGGTCGGACCACTGCCACTGTAGCCACCACGCCTTTCCCCCGGAGAACTCCGGTCATCACTTGCCCCCACCGTAATCACTTTTCTCGAAATACCGGGAGCCGTGACTGTCCCGGCTCCCGGGCCATTATTTCCGGCCGCTGTGACAACCGTCACACCATCATCCCACAGCTGTTCTAAAAGTTCCATAATCTGCTTCTGCTCACGGTCGAGTGCCCCCGGAAGAAATCCTACGGAAAAATTCAGAATCCGGATTCCCAGTTCTTTATGATGTGCAAGCACCCATTGCAGGCCGCGAATCACCCGCTCCGTCTGTCCTCCTCCATCCTTCCCGAGGACTTTCAGCGCAATCAGCTGTGCCTGCGGTGCCATTCCTTTCATTCTGCCATTCGCACACAAAATTCCGCCAACATGTGTTCCGTGTCCATTGTCATCATAACAGGCTCGTTTCATTGCCACAAAATCCAGAAATCCAACCACATTCTGCCGCAGATCCGGATGCAGATAAACGCCTGTGTCCAGTGTCACCACCCGGATATTTTTCCCCGTGTAACCCATACGATATACATTCTCTGCATGTACAAGCTGTTTGACACGATTCATATTTCAACTCCGAACTTTTCGAATCATCGCCTTTTTCTTTCATGGTATGAAAAAAGGGCCGCATGGTGCGGCCCCTGAAGTACATCTTTCATAGATCTTAATTCTGTATGGTATTTTATTTCTGATCTGCCGGAACGTCCTTAATGGAAAAACTGATTCTTCCCATCTTGTCCTTTCCAAGACAGACAACTTTCACAACATCTCCAAGTGTCAGTACATCCTCGACATGCTCAATGCGTTCCTTGGCAATCTTTGAAATGTGAACCATTCCTTCCTTGCCCGGTGCAAACTCGATAAAAGCACCAAACTCTTTGATACTTACAACTGTACCGGTAAAGATCTGCCCTTCCTTAAAATCGGTTGTGATGATTTTTATCATATCAATGGCCTTTGCGATTGCCTCCTTGTCTGTTCCACAGACAGAAACCGCACCATCATCTGTAATATCAATCTTGACACCTGTACGGGCAATGATCTCATTGATTGTCTTACCCTTCTGTCCCACAACATCTCCAATTTTATTCGGATCAATGGTGATCTGTTCAATCTTCGGTGCCCACTGATTTACTTCTTTTCGTGGCTCTGCAATTGCCTTGCTCATAACTTCATCCATAATGTAGACGCGTGCCTCACGGGTACGGGCAATGGCTTCTTCTACGATTGGACGGGTCAGGCCATGGATCTTGATATCCATCTGGATTGCAGTGATACCATCATGTGTACCGGTTACCTTGAAATCCATATCTCCGAAGAAATCTTCAAGTCCCTGGATATCTGTCAGTACCAGATAATCATCATCCGTCTCTCCGGTCACAAGACCACAGGAAATACCTGCAACCATCTTTTTAATCGGAACACCTGCAGCCATCAGTGACATACAGGACGCACAGGTAGATGCCATGGAAGTAGATCCATTGGATTCAAATGTCTCGGAAACTGCACGGATTGCATACGGGAACTCCTCCACAGAAGGAAGAACCGGAAGTAATGCACGCTCTGCAAGCGCACCGTGTCCGATCTCACGACGTCCCGGACCTCTGCTTGGCTTTGTCTCTCCAACAGAATAGGACGGGAAATTGTACTGATGCATATAACGCTTGGTTGTCACGTTCTCATCAAGTCCGTCTATCTTTTGTACTTCCGAAAGCGGTGCAAGTGTAACAACATCGCAGATCTGTGTCTGTCCACGGGTAAACATGGCAGAACCATGTACACGAGGGATCAGATCTACTTCTGCAGCCAGCGGACGGATCTGATCGATCGCACGTCCGTCTGGACGCTTATGATCCTTTAAGATCATCTTACGAACAGTCTTCTTCTGATACTGGTAAACGGCCTCGTCAAGAACAGCAAGCCACTCCTCGTTCTCTGCAAAAGCCTCTGCAAATTTATCTGTGATTTCACGGATATTCTCTTCTCTCTGCTGCTTTTCATCGGTAAATACCGCTTCTTCCATCTGCTCCGGAGTGACGATTTCTCGCATAGCTGCAAACATTTCTTCCGGAATCGCACAGCTTGTATACGCATGCTTCGGTTTGCCAACCTCTTCCCGGATCTTATTGATAAATGCAATGACTGTCTGGTTGACATCATGGCACTTATAAATAGCCTCAATCATCTTTGCTTCCGGAATCTCATTGGCACCGGCCTCAATCATGATGACCTTTGTTGCTGTAGATGCAACCGTAAGCTTTAAATCTCCCTCGTCCCAATCTTTCTGGGATGGGTTTACAATAAATTCACCATTCTTCATTCCCATCTGGGTCATGGCACATGGGCCGTCAAACGGAATATCGGAAATGGTAGTAGAAAGTGCTGCACCGATCATGGCAACCAGCTCCGGACGGCACTCCGGATCTACAGACATAACCATATTATTTAAGGTTACATCATTGCGGTAATCTTTCGGAAACAGAGGTCTCATCGGACGGTCAATGACACGTGCGGTAAGAATAGAGTTCTCTGATGCCTTTCCTTCACGCTTGTTAAATCCGCCAGGAATTTTTCCAACCGAGTACATTTTTTCTTCAAATTCCACGCTCAGTGGGAAGAAATCAACGCCATCTCTCGGCTTGTCGGAAGCAGTAGCCGTAGATAATACGGTAGTCTCT
>OGPX01002575.1_pt1 | contig 10090 bp, 9 predicted proteins | sample 1553101 | NCBI WGS metagenome assembly OGPX01 (sample SAMEA2579964, study PRJEB22360) | human gut metagenome | biome: human gut; feature: human-associated habitat; material: faeces | place: Denmark | collected 2008/2010
ACTACCTGCTGAACATCCGTCCCTCCGGCGACTGGCCCGCACAGTACTTCTACTACGCAGGCGGCGTGCCCCGGGTGATGGAGGAAATCAAGTCCATGCTGCATCTGGATGTGATGACCGTCACCGGCAAGACGCTGGGCGAGAATCTGGAAGAGCTGAAGAAGAACGGCTTCTACCAGCACTGTGACGCCATTCTGGCGGAAAAGACCGCAGGCTTTGCCCGTCCGGTCAGCCGCGAGGACATCATCCACAGCTTTGATCACGCCAAGGGCACCGACGGCAGCATCGCCATCCTGAAGGGCAACCTTGCCCCGGAAGGCTGCGTCATCAAGCACACCGCCTGCCCCAAGAATATGTTTGAAGCCACCCTCCGCGCCAAGCCCTACGACAGCGAGGAGGAGTGCATCGCCGCCGTGCTGCACGGCGAGGTGAAGCCCGGCGACGCCATCTTCATCCGGTACGAGGGCCCGCGCGGCAGCGGTATGCCGGAGATGTTCTACACCGGCGAAGCCATCTGCGCCGACCCGAAGCTGGCTTCCAGCGTGGCTCTGATCACCGACGGACGCTTCTCCGGCGCAAGCCGCGGCCCGGTCATCGGCCATGTCAGCCCGGAGGCTGCGGCGGGCGGCCCTATCGCACTGGTGGAGCAGGACGACCTGATCCAGATCGATGTGCATAACCGCAAGCTGGCCATTGTGGGCGTGAAGGGCGAGGCAAAGACCCCCGAAGAAATGGACGCCATCCTCGCCGAGCGCCGCGCCAACTGGAAGCCCAAGGCTCCCAAGTACACCAAGGGTCTGCTGAAGCTCTACTCTCAGCACGCCGTCAGCCCCATGAAGGGCGCTTACATGGAGTAATTCACTCCACACAAACAACAAAAAGTAAACTGCCCGGGCGTTTTCCCGGACGGCTTGGATAAGTGCAATCAAAAATCGAAAAATGGAGGAAATTTCTATGACAGCAGTTGCGACTCCCGATGCGGCACGGCTGGTTTTTGCTGCCGTGGCAGGCCTGATCCTGTTGCTCATCCTGATCATCAAGTTCAAAGTCCACGCGATGATCTCCATCCTGATCGGTGCTGTCGGCATCGGCCTGGTGGCCGGTATGCCCCTGTCCGACATCATCGGCTCGGTCAACGAGGGCATTGGCAACACCTTAAAGGGCATCGCCCTTCTGGTGGGCCTCGGCTCCATGTTCGGTGCCATTCTGGAGGAATCCGGCGGCGCACAGACGCTGGCCGTGACCATGGTGCGGAAGTTCGGTGACGAAAAGGCCGCGTGGGCACTGGGCATCACCGGTCTGGTGGTGGCCATGCCTTCCATTGCTGTGTATTTCATTCTCAAGAGCCGGATTTCCAATTTGGGTTCGCAAATAGAGATGGGAATAGAGAGTGTGGTGAATGCCATTTATTTGAATAAGAAAACCGAATAGCCATGAGATTGCCTCTTGACGAAGAAGAGAAAGTAGACATTCAGATGTCGCCTCTGATAGACTGTGTGTTTCTGTTGCTCATATTTTTTCTGGTCACAACGATGATGAAGAAGTGGGAAATGCAGATTCCCTTGTCGCTACCGACGATGACTTCCAGCTTGTCGACAACCCGTTCGGGGGAAAATACGGTCATTATTGCCGTGGATGAAGACAAGCAGGTCTATGAGGTGGTGCATCATGACGCTTATACCGGTGAAAATGATTACCTGCCTATCGGAGACTTGGATACTTATCTGAACGGATTGCGGGAAAAGGTGGGTACGGAGATATCCATAGATGTGGCTGCATACCGTTCGGTGCCGGTCAGTACCGTGATAGAAATATTTGATAAATGTCAATTGGAAGGATTTACGCATACGCGTGTCCGCTTAGGAGGAAAGCCTTATGAAACTACCTTTAGGAAATAACGAAGAGGAACCTGAAGTCTCCATGTCTCCGTTGATTGACTGCGTGTTCTTGTTGCTGATCTTTTTCTTGGTTTCTACCATGACAAAAGTGAAAAGCAGGGATATTCCGGTGAATTTGCCGACCTCGGAGGCGGCTGTCAAGCTCAAGCCGGACGACAAACAAGCCATTGTGGGACTGGACAGCGAAGGGAACTTTTATTGGGACGGGCAGCCTTGTACGGCCAACTTCCTTCACGAACAGTTACGAGAGGTCTGTATAGCCACTCCGGACCGACGCATACGAATAGATATGGATAGGGATACACCTTTCGGACGTTTTGTGGAAGTGATGGATGCCTGTCAGTTTTATAATTTGAATAATATAGGAATACGTACGTACGATGAACACTACAACGAAAACTAACCGGAAAGTCATTGTCTTGTCTTGGATTGTGGCCATTGTGGCATGCGCGGTTTTTGCATGGGCTATTTATTATGCTCCGGTTCCAGTTCCGGCCGGTACCTTGAAATTACCGGAAGGTAAACAACCGGTAGAGCATCGGGGTGCGTTGAAACCGCGTGCCGTGAAAGTAGCCAAGTTGAGTGAGAAGATGAAAGCGGAACAGGCGCAGCGTACTTTACCGTCCCGCTATGCCGAGCAATTGGTGGAGCAGTCGGAAATGTCGGTGAAGAAAAGTTTAAAGAGCCAGCTTTTGCAATTTCAAAAAATGGCTGAGAAGATGCGTAACCGCAAGGAAAGCCTTCTGTCGCAGGTTGAGGCCCGCAAGTTGCCGCGCTCTGCGCCCAAGGATGCCAATGATGTTTCTGCCGCCCGTAAGATACCGAAGGCGGGGAATCCTCCGTTGGGGAGTGACCCGTCTGTACAGGACATTTATGAGATGTTACGTCAGTACGAACGTGAGATTCAACAGAACCACTTGGCGGTGAATGCGGCAAAGCAGACGTTGCAGAAAGGTTTGTCTTTCCCGGAGGTTTATAAGTCGCTGCAACAAAGTTCCACCCGTATGCCGGATTTTGAGGAGTTGATAGCGATGCAAACCGGAGGGGCGGACTGGGAGCGTTCGGGACGTAGCAATGCCAGTGCGGGGCTTTCCGTCAGATCGACAGCCGACTTGAATAATTACCGGGGATTATTGAGTCAGGCATCCCGTCAGGCCGGTTTGGCCGGTTCACGCTTGGAGAGTCTTTTTGGTTTGGTCCGTAATGTCGGCAAACCCGGAAATGCAGCCGGTAATGGGAAAGGCAACGGAAATGGCGGCGGTGCCGGAGGAGGAACCGGAGACGGTGGCGGAGGCGGAGATGGAGGCCTTGGCGGCGTAAATTATGAAAATGATGAGGTGATGACTCCCTATAGTGAGTACCGTGGCCCTCGTTTGAACGAAAGTATGGTTAAGGCTCAGGCGTTACCCGGAAGACGTTTCTCTAAAGATGCCGAGCGCAAAGGGTGGCTTTACGTGAATACATGGTATATGATTGGTCCGTGGGAGAATTACGGACGGGATGATTTTGCCATAATCCATCAGCCTGAAATTTCAGTCGATTTCGATGCCGTGTACACGGATGGTCAGGTAGGTGTGGGTATCGAAGAGACAGAGTCCGACCCGATTAAGATGATTGGGAAGGAGGTGAAGCTGGATGGGACCCTGCGTTGGAAATTCATGCAGAGCGAGTCCATGCACAATACGGTGCCTGTCACGACCGGACATTCTACTTATTATGCTTATACGGAGCTGTACTTCGATGAGGTGACAACCATGTTGGTGGCCATCGGTACGGACGACAGCGGCCGTATATGGATTAACGGGAAAGATGTTTGGCAGGATAAAGGCACCAGTTGGTATCATATCGACGAGCATATCGAACCCTTTACTTTCCAGCAAGGCTGGAATCGTGTCCTTCTTCGTTTGGAGAATGGAGGGGGCGGAGCTGCCGGATTTAGTTTTCTGATCATTCCTCAGGATTATGCCGTAACAACGGATTAGCGTGAGGAGGGAACTTCTCGGCCATGGCATTAAAATCGTAAGTGTTGACCTTTGACAGAACGGACAAAAGCGGTGTACGCCGTTTTTGCCCGTTCTGTTGTGCATTTCCTTGTTTATGAGGGGAGGGAATATAGGAAAGAGGGGGCTTCCCGTTACAACGGAAAGCCGAATGCCGTGAATTCATATATTCCGTCCGCCCATGTGGCCGGATGGTTGTTGTGTACATTTATGATTTGGAATACATTGAGACGAAGGAACTTGTACGCGGAACGGTCTTCGACGGGGAGGATGTGGAATCCTACGGTCCAACTGTTTCTTCCGTCGATGAGTGTTTGGTACTCTTGTCCGTCCATGCTGCCTTCTATGGTGTACTTATAAGCCGTTTCGGAACCGTTAACCAACCGGGTGGCCAGATTGATTTCAGAGATACGGGAGGGTTGGGGCAGTTCTATGGTCACGGAATAAGGGTAATGGCTGCTTTTGAAATAAGGAGAGGAGGCCATGTCCGAACCGTCTGTGATGCAATCCGGGGCAGCGGAACCATCGCCCGGTGCGTGTGAAGGCACAACCGTGGCTCCCAACGTAAGATTCCTGCCGTTTTGTACCGGGATGATACCATATTGGTCATGGAACTCCACGAACCGGAAGTAGTTCATCGAAGCATATCCGTGGTTGAACGTAGCCGGAGAGATACGGGTAAAAGTTCCGTCCGGGTCCCGGTGATGGTATTGGGCACCCCAGTGGAAGCCCCACAGCCCTAACGTCTCACGTGTTCCGACGGTTTGTTGTACGTAGTTGAATTGTACGCCGTAAGTCGAGTTGTTCCCTATTTCTTTCAGCGGAGACCATTTGCCGTCTATGCGGTCGGCTGAGGCATACATCGTCTGGCTTGGATACCATCCCGATGCTTTGGAACTGAAAAAATAATAGGTTCCGTCTTTTTTAATGATGGAAGGGGTCTCACGGTGTTGGCCTTTACATATCGTGTTGGCCAGTGCCACGGGTTTAGTCCATGTTTCATCCAACCGGTAGATGTTGATGTCGCTGTTCATATTAGTGGCGGACAGGAGATAAGCCGTCCCGTCTTCATCGACAAACAGGGACTGGTCTCTGGAATCATGCCCCAAGGGGCGCTCCATGGTGCCGATTTCGATTCCGCCTTTTGGCGTGATTTGTGCCAGAAAGATTTTAGCTGCGGTATATCCGCCTTGGTCTTCATAATGGGAGGACAGTACGACCTTGCGTGTCTTTTTATTATAGTGGAATCCGATGCCCTCGAAGTTCACGCTCGGATAGAATGCTATTTCCCGCGGTTTGCTCCAACTGTCTTTTAGTCCTGTTTCCGACTCTGATTCGGAAAGCAGCCAACCGTTTTCCTCCTTGCCATTCAACTCCTTGTGGGTTCGGTGCAGACGGTAGGAGAAGTAAGTCTTGCCGATTTTAAATCCCGACGGTTTGTCCGGTGTGGTTCGGAGGTGCCGGCCGTTTCGGTTGTCGTACAAAGCCGTCTCGCCGGAATAAGTAAAGGTGCGGGTTTCTTGTGTTGCGGAACTGGCTGCTTTTTGATGTTCTCGGTAAGCATCCACCCAGTAAGTGTAAGTTTGGTCCGTTTTCAGGTCGTAATCATCATAAGTATTCCCTTGGGTTTCTCCGATGAGTTGCCCGTTTCTATATACTTTGTAGTATTGGATACCTTTCAATGGTTGCCAGTTGATTTTTACGTGGTTGACTTGTCGTTCTCCGTAGAGTTTGAACGGGATGGCAGTGACGGCCCAATCGTTCGGAGCGGTGAAAGTCGTATCGACTGTGGAATGGACGGTGGTTTCTTGCCCGGGCAAGGAATGGGCAGGCATGGCATGAGTGTTGAAACACAATAGGGCTGCAAGGCATAAACCTTTTTTCGGATGGAGTCTTTTGGAATACATGAATATGAAATTGAGGTTAATGTGTAACGGGCAAAACCACTCGTTCGTTAGTTTTGCCCGTCTTTGGATTTTATGAAAATATTTAAGTTATTCGTGATAGGAGGCCGAAGATGGCGTTTACTTCACATTCCCAACCTTAATCAAATATTCGGCAATTTGCACTGCATTCAGTGCGGCGCCTTTTTTGATTTGGTCGCCTACGAGCCAGAGCGTCATGCCGTTTTCGTTGGCCAGGTCCTTACGGATACGGCCTACGTATACATCATCTTTTCCGGCCAGGAAGAGCGGCATGGGGTAAGTCTGTGTGGACGGGTCGTCCATCAGTTGCACGCCTTCGCCGTGGGCGATGGCTTCACGCACTTCCTCTACCGTGAGCGGACGTTCCGTTTCCAACCAGATGGCTTCCGAATGAGAGCGCAGGGCCGGTACGCGAACGCACATGGCAGAACACTGCACGTCGCTGTGCATGATCTTCTGTGTCTCGTTGAACATCTTCATTTCTTCTTTGGTATATCCGTTATCTTGGAATACGTCGATTTGGGGGATGACGTTATAAGCCAACTGATAGGCAAACTTCTTCACGGTGACGGGTTTGCCTTCCAATACTTCACGATATTGCTGTTCCAGTTCGGCCATGGCTGCGGCACCCGCACCGCTGGCAGCTTGATAGCTGGCCACGTGGATACGTTTGATATGGCTCAGGTTTTCGATAGGTTGCAAAGCCGTCACCATCATGATGGTCGTACAGTTCGGGTTGGCGATGATGCCGCGCGGACGCTCCAAGGCATCGGCTGCGTTGCATTCGGGTACGACGAGAGGCACGTCCTTGTCCATGCGGAAAGCGCTGGAGTTATCTATCATGACTGCCCCGTAACGGGTGATGTCTTCGGCAAATTCTTTGGATGTGCCGGCACCGGCCGAGGTAAAGGCGATGTCGATGTCTTTAAAATCATCGTTGTGCTGAAGAAGCTTCACTTCGATTTCTTTGCCACGGAATTTGTATTTGGAACCTGCACTGCGGGTTGAACCAAATAATACCAATTCGTCCAATGGGAAGTTTCTCTCTTCGAGCACACGCAGGAATTCCTGACCCACCGCGCCGCTCGCACCTACAATTGCTACTTTCATTTCATATAATTTTTAAGAAGTTGTGATGATTCCGGTTGCAAAAATAGATAATTTATTACGATTGGACATACAAAATGGAAACTTTTTCGTTACTTTGCATATTAATTTAATACAGATACTCATGCAGATGCCCGACTTGTCTACATATTTTCCCGTCACGGATCCCACGTGGATATTCTTTTTAGTGTTGAGCATCATTCTGTTTGCACCTATTTTATTGGGTAAACTGAAGATACCCCACATTGTCGGTATGATTTTGGCCGGTGTGCTTATCGGACCTTACGGCTTGCATGTATTAGACAAGGACAGCAGCTTTGAACTGTTCGGGAACGTGGGCTTGTATTACATCATGTTTTTGGCCAGTCTGGAGATGGATATGCAGCACATGAAGCGAATCCGTTGGCAGGCGTTGACGTTGGGGGTGGCGGCGTTTATATTTCCTTTGACGATGGGAGTCGTCAGCAATGTGTTCCTCCTGAAATACAGTCTGGTGACTTCCGTTCTGTTGGCCAGTATGTATGCCTCGCATACCTTGATAGCCTATCCTATCGTGATTCGATACGGGGTGTCGCGTAACCGCAGTGTGAGTATTGCGGTGGGGGGAACTATTGTGACCGATACGCTGACCTTGTTGGTATTGGCTTTCATCTCGGGCATGTTCCGTGAGGAGGTGCACGGAGGTTGGTTCGGCGTTGTGCTTTTGCTGAAAGTCATTCTGCTTTCCCTTTTCATCGTATATTCTTTTCCCCGTATCGCCCGGTGGTTTTTCCGTCGGTACAACGATCCGGTCATTCAGTTCATCTTTGTGCTGGCCATGGTCTTTTTAAGTGCCGGCCTGATGGAGCTTATCGGAATGGAAGGGATATTAGGCGCTTTCCTGGCCGGTCTGGTATTGAACCGGCTTATTCCGCATAGCGCGCCGCTGATGCATCATTTGGAATTTGTGGGCAACGCTTTGTTTATTCCTTATTTCCTTATCGGGGTCGGTATGATTATCGACCTGCGCGTGCTGTTCGGTTCGGGAGAGGCTTTGAAAGTGGCGGCAGTGATGATTACCATGGCGTTGGCGGGAAAATGGATCGCTTCATGGGTGACGCAGAAAGCTTTTAAGATGTCGGTATTGGAGCGGGAACTGATGTTCGGTCTGAGCAATGCCCAGGCTGCGGCTACGCTTGCTGCGGTATTGGTCGGCTATAATATCATTTTGCCTTCCGGCGAGCGGTTGTTGAATGAAGATGTGCTGAACGGTACGATATTACTGATATTGGTGACGTGTGTGGTCAGTTCGTTGATTACGGACGTGGCGGCACGTAGGTTGGCTTTGCAGGACGGTAATATCAACGAGAGCCGTCCGCTTGATGAGGAGTCGGCCTTGATTGCCTTGGCTTATCCCGATACGGTGGATGATTTGGTCAACATGGCTTTATTGATGCGGAAAGACAAGTCGGATGCGCCGATGAGTGCCATCAACGTCGTGTTGGATAATGATGACAAAGCCCGGGAGAAAGGGATGAAACTGCTGGAAGCGGCTTCGGCTGTGGCTTCCGCTGCCAACGTGCAGATGCAGACCAAAGTGCGTTTGGCTACCAATCTGGCAAATGGTATCATCCATTCCATGAAAGAAAACGATTATTCCGAACTGGTGGTAGGCTTACACATGCAGAATTCCCCTTCCGAGTCGTTTTTCGGGCCGGTGCTGATTAGTTTGCTGAACCGCCTGAACCGCCAGATTACGATGATACGTTGTACGGTGCCGGTCAATACGATTCGCCGTATTCATGTAGCCGTGCCGGCCAAGGCCCAGTTTGAGGCCGGCTTTTATCATTGGGTAGAGCGTGTGGCACGTTTGGCTGTAGGACTGGGCTGTAGGATTATTTACCATGCCCATCCCGATACTATTCGGATTTTACAACGTTATTTGGAGACTTACCATGCATCTATCCGTGCGGAATATGTACAAACCGATGGCGGAAATGAGTTGAAGCGCATTTCGCGGGAGGTCAGGGAAGACCACATGCTGGTGGTCGTGTTAGCGCGTAGAGGGTCTATTTCCTTCCGCCCGTCGTTCGACCACATTCCCCGCCAAATCAAAAAGTATTATATGAATACGGGGCTGATGTTGATCTTCCCGGATGTGTATGCCGAGGCTGCCACGAAGGATGTGAGCGTGAACGAACCGTTGACGACCGATTTGCGTTACGAGGCGGCCAAGGAGTGGTATAAGAATTGGTTGTCGCGAAGCAACGGAAAGGAGGAAAGCCAATGACCACACCGGATTGGTTGGAGCGTACGTCGCTTCTGATGGGGCCGGACAAGATGGAACGTTTCCGCCGGGCACATGTCTTGGTGGTCGGTACGGGTGGCGTAGGAGCGTATGCCGCCGAAATGTTGGTACGTGCCGGAATCGGACGGTTGACGTTGTTGGATGCCGACCGGGTGCAGCCGAGCAATATCAACCGTCAGTTGTGCGCCCTGCATTCGACGGTCGGAGAGGAAAAAGTCCGCGTGTTGGGGCTGCGTTTTAAGGATATTAATCCGGAACTCGACTTGACCGTGCGGGCTGAATTTCTGGAGGAGCACTCGGCCGGTGCTTTACTGGATAGCGCGAAGTTTGATTTTATCGTTGATGCTATCGACACGATAGCGCCCAAGTGTGCTCTGATTGAAGAAGCGATGAAAAGGCGCATTAGGATCGTGAGCAGCATGGGAGCCGGAGCGAAAACGGATATCACCCAAATCCGTTTTGCCGACTTGTGGGAAACGTTTCATTGCGGGTTGAGCAAAGCTGTGCGGACACGGCTGAAAAGAGACGGCATGCGTCGTCCGTTGCCGGTGGTGTTTTGCGCCCAGCAGGCCGACCCGGCCGCTTTGGTACAGGTTGAGGGAGAACGGAATAAGAAGACCACAACGGGCACGGTGAGTTATATGCCTGCAGTGTTCGGTTGTTATTTGGCACAATATGTGATAAGCAGATTATAGAAGGATTATGATAGAAGTCAGGAATATAAGGAAAAGTTTCGGTTCGCTTGAAGTGCTCAAAGGAATCGACCTCGATATCCGTAAGGGCGAGGTGGTGAGCATCGTGGGGCCGAGCGGTGCCGGAAAGACCACGCTGTTGCAGATTATGGGGACGTTGGACAAGCCGGACAGCGGAAGC
>OGPX01002581.1_pt1 | contig 10059 bp, 10 predicted proteins | sample 1553101 | NCBI WGS metagenome assembly OGPX01 (sample SAMEA2579964, study PRJEB22360) | human gut metagenome | biome: human gut; feature: human-associated habitat; material: faeces | place: Denmark | collected 2008/2010
CTTCACTGACAACGGGCGGCCCGCTTCCATCAAAGCGGCCGCCCGCAGGCTTCACTCCTCCTGGCTCTTCCCATCTGCGGCCTGCGCAGAAATCGTTCCAACCAGTTGCAGCCCCGTCATGGTCGTCAGTCGACTGCCTGCCTCTCTTCCCGCCTTCTGCATCAGGACGTATCCGGGTGCCCCTCTCTTCGATCTCACAATCAGCATGCCCGACTCTTTGGGGCAGCTCTCAAAAAGCCTGTCTGCAACGATGCCCGCCAGCGCATCCGACACACTCGAAATGAAAACATTGGGCACAGGCTCAACAAACCAGAGCTTCAGCTTGCCTCGAACGGCCGGAGGCAGTTTTTCCGCAAAAACCACGATCATCCGTCACGCCTCCGCATCCAGAACTCCGTTGACCGTCTCGGCAAATGCCCCTAGAACCTTGCGCTCGATCAGGCGGGCGCAAAATGCGTCTATCAAGACATGACGATCAAATACGTCGGCCCCTTCGGACACCAGCTTGAAAGCCAGATCGATCGTCAGATCGGACTTATAAAGATCGGCCACATCGTACACGAAAGGCATCGGAGAACCCGAATGAATGAAGCCAATGCGCGGTGAGTAACCCAGTGCCAAAAGTGATGATGTACAGATTCCATACAAAAGCTGGTTCAAAAACGTCAGTGCTCGATTGGCTGGATTGCCTTCTGTCGGTCTACCCTGCACATAAGCCCTTCCCTGCCACTCAACTCCGTATTTCTCGGACAAATCGGCATACAGCCTGCGAACGCGGACGCCCTCCATGCCCATCATCGCCTGCAGGCTTTTACCCTCCAGATCTGCATACGGGAACCGGAGGGAAAACATGCGACGAGCGACTTCGACACGGGAACTCGGATTGAACGCCAGACGGCACTGCCTGTACAAAGGCTCCGTATCAGCCGTAGGAGGCATCCCGTAAGCATAAAAGGACAGTGACTCGGCGCCCGTCCAGCAGACCGTACAGCCACTCGAACCAACGGCGTGCATGGCGGCATGCGTCACGGAAGTACCTGGTCCGAGGAACAGGGAGCCAATGGTAGCGACAGGCAGACGCACCACATATCCATCGGCACTGATCCACTTGACGCTGCTGTCATCGACTTCCAGACGCCCATGCTCCAAGTAAACATACGGATATCGATCCTTGACTTGCGGAAACATATCTCGAGTGACTCGAAATTGAATCTTCCTCATTTTACAAACCTAAAATAATAACGATAACCATTATCAGTTCGTGGTAAATACTTGAGCTATGTCATGCAATACTCTCGCGATTGCATAACAATTACTAGCAACAATCTCTTCTTTCACTTTCAGAAACATCCCCACCTGCGTGGGGAAAACGCCTCCGTCATGTCGAAGAAGGACGCGATCTGGGAAACATCCCCACCTACGTAGGGATAACAGAAACGCGCGTCTAGTGAGACTCGCTCCTCCAGAAACATCCCCACCTGCGTGGGGAAAACCTCCACGGCCTACGCTCCACCTTCTCCGACTGGGAAACATCCCCACCTACGTGGGGAAAACCCGTATTCCGGCACTTTCATCCCGACCCTTTGGGAAACATCCCCACCTGCGTGGGGAAAACCGGAAGACGAACAACGGAAGAGTGCTGATTGTGGAAACATCCCCACCTGCGTGGGGAAAACTCACGAGATACGATGAATGAAAGCGGAAAATTGAGAAACATCCCCACCTGCGTGGGGAAAACGAGCTTCGAGACGCTCGGAAATCTGAGGTTGGGGAAACATCCCCACCTGCGTGGGGAAAACGCCATGGCTGAACTAGACCCCGAAGGCATGATGGAAACATCCCCACCTGCGTGGGGAAAACTTCCTCTCCGTCCAATAGACAATCTGCGAGATAGAAACATCCCCACCTGCGTGGGGAAAACGACATCGAGGCCGTGGTCAAGGCCCTTGCGCCGGAAACATCCCCACCTGCGTGGGGAAAACGCCTCAACGTGCGCGAGGATTGTCCGCATCAAGGAAACATCCCCACCTGCGTGGGGAAAACTCAAGCGCGAAGTTCTGAATCTCGGACTTTGTGGAAACATCCCCACCTGCGTGGGGAAAACCTCGAAGTTGTAGACGGACTGTTCGACTTCGTTCGAAACATCCCCACCTGCGTGGGGAAAACAGCAAGATTTTGTCTTGACTGCCATTCTGGATACTACATTTTGTTAAAGAGCAAGTTCCTAGCGTTATCCCTTAGACAGGGTCGCGCCATCTTTGCGTATCACCCCTCGCTCGGTATAGACCTTCGCCTTGCCGAAGCTCAGCGGGACGTCCCGAACGATTGTGGCGGCAGGGTCATCAAGGGACGACTCCTCCCAAATTGAAATGACTTCAAAGCCTTCACCGTAGAACTCGGGGAGTTCGGCCTCCACCTTTGCCAGGGCTTCAGCCTCGGTCTCGAAAATTCCGCCAAAGACTGGTAGAGCAGGCGGGCAGCACTTTCGGCCCAGATAAACATCCCAGACGGGCACCTTCAAGCCTGCTTCAACAGCCGCACTCCATGCGTCAGGGATTTCCTGAATAACGGCAAAGCTTGCGTCCTGAAGATACTCGCGTTTTGTAAGCTTCTCACCGCCCCCACTCCTATTCTTGCCCCCTATGAGTTTGGGTACGCACTCAAGCTGCCAGGGATCATTCTCATCGTAACCGTTGCCGACCATGTGAAAGTCCGTAAGAATGGCAACCTGCCGATGCTTCCCTTCGGAAGGACCGAGTTGAAGCACCTTCTGAGGCAGTCCAGCGATTTCACCCAGCGCCTCCGTCTGAGGACCGCCTTTTCCCATCGCACAGAAGAGCAGCCCCAGCACACCGGACTTCGTCGGAAAGAACTCCGTCCCGCGATGCCAGAAGAGGCTGTTGCTTCCCCAAGACTGCATTGGGCCGGAAAGGCGCATATACAGAAACCTTGTCATTGGAACTAGACTCCTGCAGCCTTTTCGATGCCTGCAATCAGTTCATCAATGGACATGCCTTCGGCATCACCGAACTCGAAGGAGGCGACTTTGCCGTAAAGCGATCCGGAAAGCTTTTCCTGACGTGAAAGCTCGGCCTTGAGCGCTTCAATGCTCGGCTCCAGACAGCCGCCCTGCGACCTGGCGCGCACAGGTTTTTCAAAGGCGCACTGCATGCGCTGGCCATTACGGACGAGCACGGACGCATAAGCCCACGGACATGCCGCGCTCATCGTCGCCTGACGAGCCGCAGGCACTGCGGTATAAAGCGCCTTGATGAATTCCTCGACTGCCGTCCTGACGGCATCAGGCTCATCCTCAATGCCCAGCGTCTCGACGAGCTTGGACAAGTTGAGCGATATGTAGCGATAGTAGGTCGCGGATCCGTACTCGGAGGTGCCCATGTGACCCGCCCCAAGGCTATCATCCTCGTTTCCGCACATGTCGTCCAGAGCCGTGAAGAAATCAAGTTCGGGGGAAGCAGCATGCGTCGAGATGGCGTGACTGAAGGCCGCAGCGGCTTCGACATTCATAACGGACGCCTTGGCGACCATGCGGCCGAAAAGGGCAATGTCGAGACCGTTGAGGGAAGCAACCTTGACCTTCTTGAGAATTTTCGCTACTTCAGCGGACTTGATCTCGGACACGTCAAGGTTCTTCTCGATGGCGTAGTCCGCAAAAGCCTCGTACTCCTTGTCGGTCATGAAAAGAAGAGAGTCATCGGAGAGAGACTTGGCCAGAGTGTCAGCCGCCTTTTCAGCAGCTGTGTCTTCGAATCCCTTTTTCTGAAGGACTGCGAGAAGATTCGCCTTCACCTTCTTCGTGCGGATGCCGAGCTTGACGCCCTGTTCGTGAAGAGCCAGACGAACGGAGCGCTTCCAGCACTGGGAGCTCACGCGCAGACGTTCCACTCCACCGATCACAACGGTCTTCGGCGCACCGACGTCGTCTCGATTGAGGCACGAAACGGGGAAGGACTGAAGGATGTGAAATTCAATAACCGGATATTTTTTCATGATGACGTTCTCACTTGATGACGGAAACTTGAAGGAACCCATACCCGAAAGCACGGGACTTGCCGATACCTCCCAGAAATGCCTTCTTGAACAAATTGGAATCAACGACTTTCAAAATACCGCTGACTCTTGCGCGGGAGCAGACAATGCGGTTTTTCTTCCTGTAGAAAACATCGCGCCCGAGCCTGTCGACTGAAGAAATCGACACCTCCATGCCGCGTCTGGCCGCGAGTTCCATGAACCATGCACGGACGTTCTCTTCGCCCCTGACCGCCACGCGCTTACCTTGAACGCATCGGCACGGATTCACGAGGATCTGGAAACGATACGCTTCATGGTCAAGAAAGCCCTCTGGCAACGGCTTGACCTCAAGCGAAACATCGCTCGCCGAAGAGACGGCAGGCACGGGATGCCTGCTCAGAAAGTCGATTCTGCGCCCGTAAAGCGTCTGCCCATGGTCCACCCACAGCAACCCTGAAGAGGTCTCGGGAGCCGCACAGCGTTCACCGTCGATCAAATCGAGCAGCGCCCGGTGAATGGAGTACGGATCCGTGATACGAAGTCTGGCCTGCGCCTCGAGGCTCAGGTAGACCCTGCCTGCATAAGCATTCATTTCTCTTCTTCCTCTGCGATCCTGCAGTAAAAATCATCAACCCAGCGCGCCTTGACCCTTTCCTGAGCCGCATCAAAAGAGAGCAGCTCGTCAAGAAGACGCGCGTAGTCGAGCATCCCTGGTCTGCGGCTTCGAATCAGGCCAAGCACCGGTCTGAGCACTTCCCCGAGGTCCTTTCCCGATCGACAGCGCAGGATGCGCCGAAGTCTGGCCACCCGAGGATCCGACTTTGATTCGGAATTGAAGGCCTTGTCCGGTCCGCAGGCTCTGAGCGCAGCCCCAAGCCCGAATGTACCGGGAGAACCTGCATCCTCCAGAGCGATCGAAGCGCCGATCAGCGTGAAAAGGGCGCGATCCGTCGACCTGGTGATGTCGACGTACGCCGTCAGATCCCCCCAGATCTGAGGTGCCAGAGCAGGACTCAACGCCCTGCGGAAGCGGGCACGATAGCCGTGATCCTTGCGGATCCTCTCGTAAACGTCGGTCACAAACCTCTCGACATTCTCACGCCCCCGTCGCTTGTCGGGGTTCATTTCAGTGGTCTCAGTCATTTTCTCACCTCATCTTGTCTCTTGAAAACCGGACGGCACTTCTGATATGCCATCAACTGGCGTGCATTTCGTTTGGGGCAGACGGCGTCGTAAGCCGTCAACGCCGCCTGTTTGAAAGCAGGGCGATAGGCCTTGGGATCGGCTACGCCGCAGGCTTCGGCCATTTTCACGCCAACGGACGCGCATTGGCTCCAGAAGAGATCCTCCGCCCTGGCTGCGTGATTCGGCCCAAGTTCTGCCGCCGACAACTCCTTGTAATAGCCTGTGACACATACATAAATTGCCTTTCTGATCGAGTCGATCCAGGCCATTTCATCACAGTACCTCTTGAAAAAGACCGTATCCTGCCAGCCGGGAGCAATGCGGAAGATGCTTTCTACAAAATCATCCCTCCCAGACATGTACTGCTCGCCGGACTGTTCGGACACCTGAATGCCGACGCACCAGATCGCCGTCACGTCATCCTGACGCACGGTTCTGAAAAGCTTCAGAGCCCTGCAGCCTTCAGTCTGCCTGTCACCGCAGAAAGCCAGCACGGCATCAAGCTGGCGCCAGGGAGCGACGTCCCTTCGCGCACGCACGGCGGTGATTTTCGTGTTCTTGTCATCACGCCCCGTATTTCGAGTAGACACGGTGAGATCGCATTGCCCTGTCGAGACGGCAGGATAAGCCACGCCCGAGGTCAAATAAACGCTTTCGTCAAACAGCCTGCAGAATCGGCTGACTGGCACCAGCCATCCGACAAGTGAGTGAGCATAATCAGCCGCATCCGGTCCAATTTCGGTCAAGGGCATGCGCTCCCAGGGCGGAGTGCCGACCCCCTTGGACAGGAAGCTGAGCTCAACCTGCTCAAACATGTCCTGAGTCACCAAATTAAGCTTCAGCGACTGGTAGACATCCGACCCCATCGGGATGCAGTGCAGCCACCCTCGCCCCAGCGCCGGAGATGCAGGCGCACTTTTCTTCACAAGTCCGCTCGAGAAGACCAGCTGCTTGTCGGGCTTCTTGCCGCCCATGCCGAAGGTCACAAGAGAAAGGAGCGCGTAGACCCGATCCGAATCGGACAGAGTCGAAGGCAGACTGTTGCCATCAAAAAGCAACGTTGCATTCCCCGTACATGCGCCCGGCAGAAAGGCAGACAGCGGAAGCTTCTTCTTCTCGTCCCTTACAGTGACGCCGGGATGCTGAAGGAAGGGACGCTCAGGATCAAACAGGCGGAACCCGTCTCTCTGCCGTTTCAGGTAGTCCCTGACTCCGGCCTTCAGATCATCCACTGACAGCTCCGCATAGTCATCCTCATCATCCAGAGGACATGCGCACTGAGCAATCGCCAGCAGCAGCCTGAAGACGAGCAGCTTCTGGACAGGCGTGCCTGCCAGTTTGGGCGCTTCCTGCATGTCGAAGAACTGAAGCAAGCTCACGGGCTCATGCCCGATCAGCTTGATCCACTTGTCGTCGACAAGGTTGAATTCGAGTGTCATTGCTCAAACTCCGAACTAAAAAATCTTCACTGAAATGATCGTAACCCCTCTTGCATCAAAATATGACGCAACCAGACGAAGGGAGCTTCACCCTGAAATCACAAGCCCCAGAGTCTTCGAGTAAACGGCAGGCCTGTCGACAGGAGAACCATCTGACTTCGTCAATTTTCCGTCCTCCGAACACAGGCAGACCGTCAGGTTCTTGAACCTGCGGGCGCGCAGCGCCCACGACCGAAGTCCGGCGGGGAACCTGTCCGCAAGCCCCTCCATTCCCGCGGGAGCAAGACGCAGCGCGGACTTCACGAGACGACTCTCGAGCAAAAGCGCCGCCTCTTCAGGCTTCGTACAGGCAGCGAGCGCCTTCACGTCCTCCTCAAAGAGCACGACATGCTCCCAGGATGGCTGTTCGACAAGCCGAGTCGCCGCCTCTTCGGGCTGTTCGTGCGTAATACTCAGCGCCCCTTGTGCACCATCCTCAAGTCTTTTCTCTTGCGCCAGAAGGTGACGCTTGAAAGTCAGGCCTGTTTCACACGTCTCTTCACGCTCATTGAAAACAGCCGTCAGCAAACCCCTGACCTCGCGCGGCAAATTGAGCACGGCGCCCTGCGCCAACCTGGGCTTCAAAGTCTCAATCGTCCGCATGAGGTGGTACGGATGGTAAATCCGTCCCGTCACTCCGAAAGGCTGCTCCACCCCGTCATCGAGTCCAGGCGAGACACCCGGCTCCTCGGGAACAGCCAGCACCAGAGCTTCAGCGCAGGTGCACCCCGCGGGTCTTTCCGTCCCTGCGTGTCGCCACAACCTGCCGAAGCGCTGCACCAGCAGATCAAGCGGAGCCACGCGCGTCACCATGAAGTCGGCATCAAGGTCCAGAGACTGCTCCAGAACCTGCGTACCTACAAGTATTCTTCCTTTCTCCGAACGTTTTGCCTTGCCTGCCTTGCCGAAAATCCCGGTCCAGACCTCCTCATTGACCTCACGGTCCACCGATCGAAACCGCGAGTGCAGAAGCCCCGAAGCGACCCCTTCCCTCAGACAGCGTTCATGAATCCTCTGTGCCGCCCTGACGGAGTTTTCAATCCAAAGCACCTGCATGCCGGCTCTGACACGATCAAGTGCCTCAGCGAGCGCATCCTCCTCAGCCGCAGCCTGCTCAAGCAGCCTTACGGTAACGGGATGAGCAGTCGCCTCTCCGTCATCAAGCTTGCGAATGCCCTCGCCAGTCTTGACTGTCAGAGACACGACTCCCTTGGATTCAGGAACTTCTTCGTCTCCCAGAATCTTCTTCAAGCCCGCATGCGTGAGCGTTGCGCTCAAAATGATGACGGTCGATCCCATGGCCTCGAGTGCCCTCACCAGACGTGCAATCAACTCAAGCGTGTACGCATCATAGGAGTGAATTTCATCAAGAATGACGACTTTTCCACACAGGCCTGCGAGCCTGACCTGCTTGAACTTTGTGGAAAGGACGGCCAGCAGCGCCTGATCGACGGTTCCTACACCAAAGGGAGCAAGCAGTGCCAGTCTTGAGGATGTGTACCAAATGCCGCCGGGGGCTGCCTCCTTGCCCATGCGGACATGCGCACCGCCGTGCGTCAGCCTGACATCCGCACTTTCGCCCAAATATCGTCCCACGGCGTCCTGCACGCGTTCATGTGCACGATTGCTCGTAAGTTGCGTCGGCAGTGCAAAGTAAATCCCCGAAGCATCCCCTTCGTTCAATACCCTGAAGGCCAGTCCAAGAGCGGCTTCCGTCTTTCCGCAGCCCGTAGGAGCTTCGAGAACGTACACGCCGGGCCCAGCATAGGCGTCGGTCAGCATGGACTGGGCCCGTCTGGGGGCAAAACCAAACGTCTGCTCGAAGGACTTTCCGCTCTGCAGAGGAAGCGGTCTGAATCCCGCTTCGGACACGAGCTCTGAAGCGATCCTCGACTCCTCTCCTTCCTGCACTGGCTCATTGCGGCGAGAGGCTATCCAGTCTGCAAGAATGACCCAGCCCAGCCAAAGGTCGGCCTGAACGGTTTTTCTCCTGCGGTCCTTCAACCTGACGGGAAACCCCTCGAGCCCGGCCAGCTTCAGGATTTCATCAGCCAGCAACTCGCGAAAATTCTCCCAGGGCTCGCCACCCAGATACTCGGCCGCTCCTGAAGGAATGCGGACGCCAAGGGGGACGCCGTGATGCTCCGCTACCAACTGACAGCAGTACTGTGGCGCTCCGAGCTGCTTGAGGACTGCAGCACTGACAATCGAATGCGACGTCTCCTCCACATCAGGCAGCGCATCGGACGCCAGCTCCTGCCAGCGTTCGGCATCTCCGCAGTTGAGAAGCAGCTTCCTCAGAAAAAAGGGGTTTGCTTTTCCGATGTCATGCAGGGCGGCCAGAGTCGGCAGAGATGAAGGAAGAAGCTCGCTCTTTCCGGGGATCCGCACTAACTCAAGCAAGTTCTTCAGAACCAGTCCCGCTAGGCAACCGTGTTGCAGAATGCCGATCCCAAGAGTGGCCGAACCGTCCTCCCTGTGGTAGGTCTTGGCAGGAAACTCACGCAAATGACGGGCTATAAATCGACTCATGGGCACTCCTTTTATGAGGCATTGACCGATGTTACCAGAAATGCAATCATGACCCGTCCCCCTCATTCTTCAGGCCGAATCGGATCAAATAACGACAAGTGACGCTTTCTGGCGAAAGGCATGAACAATCGTCAAAACCAACAGTTTTAATCTTTGAGCAAATCAACTCGCCAGACATCACATTTATTTGACTATCAGAAAAGGAACGATTCAGGCTCCCATACCGGACGGGGCTTTTCCACCGGCCGAAAAAAGGGTATCCTCTGACAATCCCGTACCGACATGCCGACACTTCCACCACGATGTCATCCCTTTTGCGTACCCTCGTCATCACAAGCACGTGTCTTAACCCGGCAGCCCATGCAGCCCTGCCGCTGGACGACCCCGCGCTCGCCGAGGATCTCAAGGCCTACATCGCTTCTCTCGAACCGACGAAGCCCGAGGACTGCATCGGCTTCGTCAACAGGCACCTGTCGGACATCCTCTACACCCGCTTCACGCACAAGTCCGTGCTTGAGGACGAACTCGCCCGCATGAAGAGTACTCACGCAACGGCCTGTCTCAGGAACAAGACGCTCAAGGGCATCTCCAAAGAGGAGATCCTCAGGCTCGAGGCGGCCGAGCGCGCCTCCCCGTGGTGGGAGCGCTCGGGATGGGCGACGAGGGACAAGCAGTCTCTTCTGAGGCTTCCGCCCGACGCCATCAAGGATGCGGTCCCCGATGCCGATCCGGCGCTCGCCGCGAATCCGCAGCCGATCGAATCCTCCTCCGAACCCGAAACGCACTCGGCGTCCGCCGGGCCCGCTCCGTCAGAAGCGCCAGTCGCGGCTCC
>OGPX01002592.1_pt1 | contig 10021 bp, 7 predicted proteins | sample 1553101 | NCBI WGS metagenome assembly OGPX01 (sample SAMEA2579964, study PRJEB22360) | human gut metagenome | biome: human gut; feature: human-associated habitat; material: faeces | place: Denmark | collected 2008/2010
AAGCAGTCGCGAGAGGAATCCCAGCCGATGTCACAGTCAGGCTGAGAAAAGTAACAGTCTTGATTTTACTGGGCTGAAGATTCCGAGAGATTATATCTATGATATGGAGGTGACCTCAGAGCATGACATCCCACTGATTGTAAAATGAATCGTAGAGGCTGGTGGTGATGTGTATCATGTATCAAAAGAACAGCTTTCGTTGGAGAAAATCTATTTTTCTCTGATTGACCGGGAACATGCAGAAACGGAGTGTGAAAGATATGAATAACGGACAGTTCGCTTTAATAAAGAAAGATATTCGGAGCATTACATCAAATAAGCAGATATTCGCGGTTCTTCTTATCGTGCCGCTTGTGCTTACCATTGTTCTGCCGTCGATTTTTGTACTTGTACTGACGCAGGCTCCAGATGCTGCTTCAGATTTTCAAAAGCTGCTGGATATGATGCCCGTTACAGATGGGGAGTATAGTCAGCAGCAGAGGATATTGGGACTTATATTGAATAACATTATGCCGCCCTTTTTTCTGATTGTTCCCATCATGGCATCCTCTGTTATGGCAGCAAGCTCCTTTGTGGGAGAAAAAGAAAAGCATACCTTAGAAACATTGCTTTATTCGCCGCTGTCCCTGCGACAGCTGTTCCAATCCAAAATACCGGCTGGATTTTCTGTTGGGATGATGGTTTCCTATATTTCGTTTGCTGCCATGCTGTTGGTTGTAGAAGTGGAAGTATTCTTTCTGACCGGCAATCTGATTATCCCAGGTATAAGCTGGCTGATCATTATGCTTCTGATTGCTCCGACATTCTCGCTCGTTGCGATTGCTGTGACAGTGCGTAGTTCTGCAAAGGCTAAGACCATCGAGGAAGCACAGCAGCGGGCTGTATTTCTGATTTTCCCGATTCTCGCACTGGTTATTGGACAATTTACAGGCATCCTTTTGATCAATTCGTGGCTTCTTTTGGGATTGGGTGCCGTCTTGGTAGTGCTTGATGTACTGCTTATGAGGAACGCTGCTGGCCTGACTGCCTGGATCGTCAATCATCAGGACGTGATCCCAGGTTTTGTGAATCGTCTGGCGCATCTGTTCTTTTTTGTTTTTATGGATCTGACCATTATCATTACGGCAGAATACATGTATGAACAATTGATCGGAATTGATAAAAACAAAACAAAAGCTCTCTTTTTGCGGAGAATCCCAGGTGTGCTTTCTCTCCTTCTGATTACGGCAGGAATCGGGAAACTGGGGTACATCCGGGGCAGGACTACCTGGTATTCTATGGGCTTCTCAGTGTATGTCTGTTACGGGACAATCATATTTTATTATGGAATGATTCTGTTTCTGGTGATAACAAGGCATCGTTTTCTCCCAAAAGAAAAAGTAATGGGAACATTATCCTTTATCCTGATTGCAGGACTGATACTGGCTGTACAGATCCGTTTTCCGGAAGTACTTCTTACTTCCATATTCCCAACTGTACTGCTGCTTGGAATTTATATTGATTTTGAGAATCCATTTATACGGAAGCAGACTGTACATAATGAAGAAATGCTGGATGGGTTTGCTACTATGGTAGAAAACCGGGACTATAACACAGGTGGACACATTAAACGTACAAGGGCATATGTAAATCTGCTTCTTGAAAAAATGAGGGATGACAGATATTACCGGAACATTCTGAACAAGGATTATATGCTAAACGTCATTCATGCTGCGCCTCTGCATGATATTGGTAAAATTGCAACCCCGGACAGTATCCTGCAAAAGCCGGGTAAGCTTACAGCGGCGGAATATGAGATCATGAAACAGCATGCAGCAACTGGAGAAGATATCATTCTGCAGACCTTTTACAATCTGGATGATGCAGACTTCCGGCAGATTGCCTACGAAGCAGCCCGATTTCACCATGAAAAATTTAATGGAAAAGGCTACCCAGACGGACTGGCAGGGGAGCAGATCCCGCTTCACGCAAGAATCATGGCAATCGCAGATGTATTTGATGCAGTTTCCCAGAAACGCTGCTACCGGGATGCCATGCCGCTGGAAGAGAGCTTTTCTATTATTGAAAAAGGAAGCGGCTCAGATTTTGATCCCAGACTGGTCAAAATATTTCTGGATGCAAAGGAAGAAGTAAAAGAATTAATGGAAGCCATTGAAAGGAAAGGGGAAGAATAATGTTAAAAATCAGCCATGTCACAAAGTCTTATGGAGAAAAGAAAGCAGTAGATGATTTGAGCCTGCACATTCAGCCGGGGGAAATTTATGGGTTCATTGGTCACAACGGAGCCGGAAAAACTACTACTTTGAAGTCGGTAGTAGGGATTTTACAGTTTGACCAGGGAGAAATCTATATTGATGGAAAATCCATAAAAAAGGATCCTCTGGGATGTAAGCGTGAAACAGCCTATATCCCGGATAACCCGGATCTTTACGAATATATGACCGGAATTCAATATCTGAATTTTATTGCGGATATATTTGGAGTGGATGCAGATGAACGTCTGAAGGATATCCGTAAATATGCAGACCGTTTTGAACTGACACAGGATCTTGCACAGCCTATTGGAGCATATTCCCATGGAATGAAACAGAAGCTTGCCATTATTGCAGCGTGGCTTCATCATCCCAGGCTGATTATTATGGATGAGCCATTTGTGGGACTTGATCCGAAGGCAGCCCATTTGTTAAAAGAGATGATGCACGAGGTCTGCGCTGGAGGCAGTGCCATATTTTTTTCCACCCATGTGCTGGAAGTGGCAGAAAAGCTGTGCGATAAAGTGGCAATTATCAAGGGAGGACAACTGATCCGCTCCGGAACCATGGATGAAGTAAAAGGTGATGATTCCCTGGAAGATGTCTTCCTGGAACTGGAGGAAGAAAAATGCTGAAGGTTTTAGTAAAAAAGCAGTTGATGGAGATTTTCAGAAGCTATTTTTATAACGCAAAAAAGAATAAGGCATACTCAAAGGGTGCGACGGCTGCGTATGTTGTATTGTTTGTTATGCTGATGGTGGGCGTGCTTGGTGGAATATTTACCGGCATGGCACTTATGATCTGTAAGCCAATGGCGGAGGCAGAGGTAGAATGGTTTTATTTTGCCCTCATGGGATTGACAGCCATACTGCTTGGAGCATTCGGAAGTGTATTTAATACATTTTCCAGCCTTTATCTTTCAAAAGATAATGATCTGCTTCTTTCCCTTCCCATACAGGTTTCTGTGATCATGATCTCAAGGCTGATGAGTGTATACCTGATGGGGCTGATGTATTCAGGTGCTGTAACACTTCCGGCAGTGATTGTTTACTGGGTTACTGTGGAATTCTCTGTAAAAGCAGTGGCAGGTGGTATTTTATATCTGGTACTGATTTCCATATTTGTAATGACACTTTCCTGTGCCCTTGGCTGGATTGTGGCAAAGATCAGCCTGAGGCTGAAACATAAAAGCTTTATCACTGTGATTATTTCCCTGGCTTTCTTTGGTGGATATTATTTTATCTCTTTCCAGGCACAAAGGCTGATCAGCGAACTGCTGGCAAATGCAGCGGTATATGGAATGCAGGTAAAATCTTTTGCATATCCGGTATATTTACTGGGAATGTCTGGTACAGGTGATTTGGGAGCATTGTTTGTGGTGATGGCGGCAGTTCTGGTTTTTTTCGCTGTTATGTGGCTTATGATGTCAAAAAGCTTTTTGAAAATTGCAACCTCCACAGGAAAAACGGAGCATAAGGTTTACCGGGAAAAAACAGTAAAATGCAAAAGCATTCCGACAGCACTGCTTGGAAGGGAAGTCCTTCATTTTACCTCCAGTCCCAATTATATGCTGAACTGTGGGCTTGGAATTATTCTTCTGCCTGTTGCAGGTATTGCATTTCTGGTAAAGGGAAAAGGTTTATGTATGATCTTGAACCAGGTATTTTGGGATCGGCCGGGCTCGGTTATGCTGATCCTTTGTGCAGCCCTTTGTGCCCTGGCATCCATGAATGATATGTCAGCGCCATCTGTTTCATTAGAGGGGAAAAACCTCTGGCTGATTCAGTCACTTCCCATTACACCCTGGCAGGTACTAAGAGCTAAACTGCTCCTGCATGCAGGGCTGACAGGGATCCCTATGCTGTTCTGTGTTATTTGCATGGCAGTGACAGGAATCTGTCCATGGGAACAACTACTTTTAAGCTTTGTACTGGGTTTGGGATTTTTATTATTGATGGCACTGTCAGGACTTTTCCTGGGTCTCAAAATGCCAAATCTAAATTGGACCAGTGAACTGGCACCAATAAAACAGAGTGCCTGTGTTGCGGTTAATCTTTTTGGAGGATTTTTATATACGCTTTTGTTTGCAGCCGGTTATTTAATGACCGACCTGTGGAAAATGGGCTTTGCAGGATATACAGGAATATTCACAGGAATTACTTTCCTTTTATGTCTGGTTTTATATAGATGGTTGAAAAAGAAAGGAAGCCAGATACTGGCGGAGCTGTAATATGTGAGTCGGTGCATTTTTTTTGCAAGGATGATTTTCTAAAAAACAGGCAATTCTGGAAGCAAAAGAAGAGACCAAAAAGTAATATTCCAAGACATAGTTAGGGAGCCCTAATCGTAGAATTGATGGTCTGTGTGCTCCAAGGGCTGCACCACACCTGGCTGATCAGCGGAATGGGGATCACGCTGATGACCCTGACTTTTTACCTGACCCTGGAGAACCCGGACATTATCCGCGCAGAGCTTACAGAACAGAAGATGTCCATGCTGTACCTGAAAAGCCAGGTCAATCCCCATTTCCTCTATAATACCCTGGATACCATCCGGATCCAGGCAGAACTGTACTGATTTATAGGATGCAGTTACTGGGTCTTTTGTTTTACTCTAAAATGAACAAATTAGTAGATTGGAGCAAAGAGTATGTATCAGTCAGATTTACAAAATAAAACATCAAAAGTGATAATAAAGGAGTTGAAAGAAATGTTTGACAGGATTGATTTCCACGTCAGAGAACCGGAAACAGGAAATTTCCACATCCCTGCATGGGCAAAAGAAGAACATATGGAACAAAGTGTTTCAGAAAAAGAACTTTGGAGTTATGAAATAACAAAAAATGAGGAGACAAGATTATGAAAAAGTCAGTATTGTTATTAATTTTAACAGCCATGGCCATTACAGCAAGTGCCTGCAACAGATCTGATGTAACAGGCACCATGACAATGAACAGCAGTGCAAAGCAGGAGACGAAAAGCACAGAGGCTTCTATAGCTGGGAATGAAACCTCTCAAAATACCACAACTACCTCTTCTGCCGTTACAGAACTGGACAATATGCTGAATGAAATCAACACGGATGTCCAGCCTGGAACAGCAGGCAGTTCCTTAAAAACTGTAAAAGTGGCAGCCAATCTTCTGGACTGGGGAACCGAAACCAGCCTTAGTCAGGAAGAAATCAAAAGTGAGACTGTCCGGTGGCTGTCGGATAAAGGAAACGACGAACAGGCGGAATTTTCCCAGAAGATGGCAGATGTATATGATGCATACCAGGAACTCCTTGGAGAGAATGCTGAAGAACTGCTTTCGTCAGCTGGTTATACTGGCAAAGGGTATCCATGGGGCAGCTCAAAAATTGAGGCAATTGAAATTATCAAAGATGTGGTACAGCTTCCTGAGAATCGTGAGGATGCTGTAGCGATGGAACCTACAGAAACAGATGTGACGAGCAGTCAGGACAACCAGGATGGACAGCCGGATGCCGGGCAGTCATCTGATTGTAATTATCAGTCCCAGACAGAACAAACCGACTTCCCAGAACCAGATACTGCCATGCTTGTAAATCTGAGGGGTGATACCACAACAGTTTATAAACTGGCTGATGGCAGATATATGGACCGGACCAATACGGTATATACCTTTGATGGCGTTGACACCTGGATCGATGAATCCGGCGTAGAGTGGAATGAAACAGTCCAGACCTCTGAGGCAGAGGAAAATGTACAAGATCCTTATGATCTGTACTCCTGGGATCCGGAAACCGGAACCTATATCCCATATCAGCAGTCAGACGGAAATGGAGAGCCAATCGGAAGAGGAAATGGCTGGTACTATTATGATGACGAAGCCGGAACTTATATACTCTGGTAAAAAAGCGTGAAGGATATCCATGAGGCTGAGGATCTGATTTGGATGTAAGGACTGATTAGAATAAGCACAACGAGTCGGAGGTCACGGGTAGCAAAGTGGCTTCCGGCTTTTTTTGGCATTAAGGCGGTGATGTTTTCCTTGTGTAAAGTGGAGTAAGGGGGGTATAATAAAATCAGTTTTTTGCATAATTTTAAAAGCTATAATAAGGAAATCGGCAAACCAGATGAAAGTCTGGGACGCAAAGCTACAGGGCCTGTAAAATGGCAGCCAGTTGCATGAAATGAGGTGGGGCTGTCTGTTTGGCAGTGCTTTTAATTTGTATATCTAAAGATATTATTCGAGAGGGACATGTTTATGAAAAAGTTGAACGATGAGGATATACAGGCATATTTTCAGGCAGGAAACTCTGGATTCTGGAAAGTAGAGTCTGAAGAAGGAAAAAAGACAAGACTGTATACAGATGAAATCACAGATGAACTGTTTGGAATTACAGAAGATTTGTCTCCGGAAAAATGTATGGAGTATGTGGCAGAACATATTTATCCGCAGGAGAGGGAGTGCTTCTGGGATTACATGGAAGAACTGAAAAGCCATGAATCAGAAGCTGTTTACCGTTATATGCATCCTGTAAAGGGAGTCATTTATATACGCTGTACAGGAAGGAGAGTCCCATCTCCAGACAACATGATCAGGATTGTGGGCTATCATCAGGAAGCAGGAGATATTGTCCATTTTGAAAAAGAAAAACTTCTGGAGAACCGATTGCTGCAACAGAACCAGCATTTAAAGGATGAAAACAAAAACCAGATTTCTTATTATAAAGAACTTCTGGATACGATAAGTGTTGGAGTGCTGTCCTATACCTTGCCAGAGCATGAGCTTGTCCATATGAATGCAGAAGCTATGCGCATCTATGGAGTGGAGACAGTTGGGGAAGCACAGGAAAATCTGGGCAGGCTCATAGGGGCTGTGTCCTATTTAAATCAGAATGTAATTGAGAAACTGATGGATATGCGGTACCATGACGGAGCTGTTTCTTATGAATGTGTAATCCCTGACGGAAAGGGACATCTGACACCGGCGATTGCGAAGACGGAAATTTTTTATACATCAGACGGGAAAAAAACAATACTAACCACATTCCTTGATATTTCTGAAAATGTTACTCTGAAAAAATCACTGAAAGAAGCACAGGAAAGCAATGCAGTCATATCCGCAATTTCAAAGATTTACTGGACGATTTATTCTATGAACCTACGAACAGACAGTTTTGAAGAAGTTGTCGGGGGCGAGGTGATGCATCGGTTGACAGGCAGTCACGGATGTGCTTCAGAAGCATTTCGTACCGCACGGAAAAGTGTTGTTTCCAGAGAGGATCAAAAAACCATGCGGGAGTTCTTTGAGGTTACAACGCTGGCAGCCAGGCTGCAGCAGGAAGAGACGATTGCGAGAGAATATCTTGCTGCAGACGGGCACTGGCATATGGGACGATTCATTGTGAAGCAGCGTGATGCAAACGGAACTGTTACGGAGGTGCTTTATGTAGCACGTGACATTACGGAAGAAAAAAAGCAAGAGTTCGAATATCAGGAACAGTTGAAAAGAATTGCCCAGGAAGCGGAAAAAGCGAATATTTCAAAAACTGATTTTCTCAGACGAATGAGTCATGATATCCGGACTCCAATCAATGGAATCCGTGGAATTACGCAGATTGCAAACCATTTTCCGGAAGATCTGCAAAAACAGCAGGAGTGCAGAGATAAAGTCCTGACAGCATCTGGATTTCTTCTGAATCTTGTGAATGATATCCTGGATATGAATAAAATGGAATCTGGAACATTGCAGCTGGAAGAAAAAACTTTCGATTTACGCAAGGTGCTGGGAGAATCGACCGGTATTGTTGAGATGCAGGGACATGAAAAGGGAATTTCACTGAACCTGGGAGCTGTCAATATCATACATAATCAATTGGTTGGAAGTCCTCTTCATCTTCAGCAGATCCTGCAGAATATAGGAAGTAATGCAGTAAATTATAATCATGTGGGTGGCAAGATTATTGTTGGCTGCCAGGAAATCAGTTCTGATGACCGGACCGCAGTATTCGAATTTACCTGTACAGATAATGGAATTGGGATGAGTGAAGAGTTTCAGGAGCATTTGTTTGAACCTTTTACACAGGAAAACAGACTGGAACAGAAAGCAAATATGGGAACTGGTCTGGGAATGACTATTGTCAGCCAGTTAGTAAAACTGATGGGAGGGCAGATTTGTTTTACCAGTAAAGTGGATGAAGGAACTTCATTTGTGATTACATTGCCGTTCCAGATTTCCTCAGACAGAGAATCAAAAATGCCAGAATCATCCGTTGAGAATGTTTCACTGAAAGGAAAAAGAGCACTTCTTGTTGAAGATAATGAATTGAATATGGAAATTGCACAATTTATATTGGAAAATGAGAACATGCTGGTTCGCTGTGCATGGAATGGAAAAGAGGCAGTGGATATTTTTGCCCGGGCAAAGCCAGGAGAATATAATTTGATATTAATGGATATCATGATGCCGGTTATGGATGGCCTGGAAGCAGCAAGACAGATTCGGGCGATGGATCGTCCTGATGCAAAACTGATCCCTATTGTAGCCATGTCTGCAAATGCTTTTCAGGATGATGTGGAGCGCAGCAAAAAGGCAGGAATAAATAAGCATATTGCAAAACCATTGACGGGGGAAAGTGTAATCAGGGAGATTAAAAGTATGCTATAGATCAACGAATCCAGTATAAACATTTTGTGGGGATATTTTTCCAACCAATGATGCACCAGTATTGTACATGGCTGGATTCTGTGATTGGTAAGACAAATTCCTATTGTAAAAGAGTCATGACCAAAGCGAGATAACTAAATCATGTAGATAGCTTATGGCAACAACAGGTTGCTTTTCAGACTGCGGATTTATCGATATGATAAAGACAACGGAGGTGACGACTATGGAAACAAAAAAGATAATTCTTAAACTTAGAACAGAAAGAGGAATGTCACAGGACGAGCTGGCAGATAAAATTATGGTTACAAGGCAGGCAGTATCACGCTGGGAAAATGGAGATACCGTTCCGAATACTGATACACTTAAGCTCTTATCGAAAGAATTTGATGTCTCGATCAATACGCTTTTGGGAGAACCGAGAAAGCTGATCTGCCAGTGCTGCGGGATGCCAATTGATGATGATTCCATATTGGGACGTGATAAGGATGGCACATTAAATGAGGAGTATTGTAAATGGTGCTATGCAGATGGAACATACACATATAATGATATGGATGAATTGATTGATGTTTGTGTAAAGAATATGGTAAATGAAAGCTTTACCGAAGAACAGGCACGCACTTATCTGAAAGAAATGCTTCCAAAGTTAGATTACTGGAAAAGGTATGAGGAACTTAGTGACAATGGGCAGTTTGAAGAGTTTAAAAAGCAATTGATAAATGAAATAAATGATTTACATATAGATGGACTTCCAAGGGTAGACAGACTGAATGCACTTGTAGGTAAATATGTAAATCTGGAATATGCACTGCCAAATGGACAAAAAGTGAAATTTCTGGATGACCAGAAAACTTATCTGGGAAATCAAATGGAATCTGAATTCGGAGGGGACAGATACTTCGGTATTCTGGCAAATATGGATTTTATTATGATATGTACATATGAGAAAGACGGTGAAAATCCTGAATTGGTTATATACAAAAAAAGATGAGTATAGTATGCGGATTAGTGATTAGTTTCGTTACCGTTCACTGATAATATTCCGCATGGAATGAGTAAAATAAAAATTCCGCTTTACAAATAACAGATAAAGTATTAAAATAAACAAAAAGATATCTTCAGGGCAGGGTGAGATTC
>OGPX01002595.1_pt1 | contig 10010 bp, 7 predicted proteins | sample 1553101 | NCBI WGS metagenome assembly OGPX01 (sample SAMEA2579964, study PRJEB22360) | human gut metagenome | biome: human gut; feature: human-associated habitat; material: faeces | place: Denmark | collected 2008/2010
TCAAATAAACGAGATTATTTATCCAGATACCTGAACATGTTTATCTGGCCATCACACTCGTAATGCACCATTAAAGGATTTTTGTATGCCGGTTTTATCTCCGGTTCATCGCTTTTCATAATCTCTTATCCTCTATTATATTACGCACCTGTATTTTTTAACTTTTCCACTATTTGTATGCATAAATATATGATACTGATTTATTTAATTTGCTGCAACATAATATTTCCTATTACATAAAGAAAACCGATACATATACAGTGCATCGGCTAAAAATATGAAATAAGATTAATATGAGAATTTCTCTCTTGTTTATGATGTCAGTATATAGCCTAAATGTAAAAATGCTGTGTTTATATTCTTATTATTTTATATATGAAACATTAATAGAATGAAAACATCTAATGTTTTAATCCATTGTAAAAATCTTCTGTCCCACAATTTCTTTCTCTTCCGAATGCCACTTTGATACACCTCCAATCAGCTTGAACCGATCAAACGTATCAAATCCCTTGCATGAAAATCTGCCGACAATGGTGTCATGTTTGTCTGCTATCTCATCAATTATCTATTTTGTGTTTCTGTGACGCACTAATGCATATACTATTGCTGTCCTCATCTGTGCAGCACCTGCTAGAAGAAAAAGTGGAATATATTGAAATCACTTACTACTAGCCTAGTTTAATGGTGCGTTTTCCTGTCATATGCAGAAAAAATGTGTTTCTTCTTAATATTTCATCCGTCACCTTAAAATCTGAATAATAATGTGAATAGTACTCGTCATAATATTCACATGCCCTTTGTTGCTTTTCATATTCTTCTTTTAAAATATCGAGTAGTGTATCGTCTATATCAATCGTTCTATATGATTTATGCTTTGGCTCACAGAAATACCAATATCCATTTGACTCCGATGTTCCATTAGTCCTCTTTTTTTCTTCTTCAGTTCTCTTACCAGCATACCACTGTACCTGTCTATTAACTGTTATAGTCTTATTCACAAAATCAATATCATCCCATATCAGCCCAAACACCTCACCCAGTCTCATTCCTGTATGATAAGCTATCTTTAAAGGAATAAAACTGCTCGTACCCTTTGGAAATCTCTCAAATATCTTATCTACCTGATCTTTTTCAAGGAAAATATGCTGCTTAAATCTAGTAGGTCTATCCGGCTGTTTATTCTTTGGGATAACAAGGTTAACTGCCGGTGACGCAGGTATATAATTTCTGTCTACCGCAAAATTAAATGACTTGGTGAGCAAACCCTTAATTGAAGTAACTGTATTCACTGAAAATCCATCATTGTATAAATCTGTAATAAATGCCTGAAGATTATTCTTATTTATAGATTTTATTCTGTATGCTCCCAACTCTGGTTTAATATATAATTTAATTTTTTTCTCGTATCCTTTAATCGTCTGTTCTTTACACGTATTCTTACAATCATTTTCTATCCAGAAATCAAGAAAATCTGAGTAAGAAATATTATTGTCAACAACTACCTCACCAACATTCTCATATTCATACAATGCCTGCCGTCCTGCAGCTCTTGCTTCACGTTTTGTGGCAAATCCGGATTTTGTTCTCCTTCTTCTTTTGCCCCCTTCATGTGCCAATTCAAAACAATACTCATACACTTTCTTACCATTTTTCAAATACCTTTCTCTTACAATTACTTCGCTCATTTACTTCTCCTTTCGCACAAGAGATATTAGAAATTTTAATAAATAAAAATACAAAAGGCTATGACCTGCGAGGCATAAAATATAACCGGAATTAGTATTCCAAGTCGCCATAAACAATTATTTTTGTCAACCTGCGTCGCCCAAGTCGCCAATATTTCACTTTCCACGTCGCCAATAATTAAATATGGCGACTTGAGGGCAGCGTGCAGCTATTTTTACACCAAATCCAGAAAATGAGCTAAAAAAAGAGACTCATACCAAAAATGATATGAGTCTCCAAAAAGCCTATAAAATCAAGCTTTCTATTTAGAATTTGCCCTCATCAGCAGCCTGCTGAACAGAAACGGCAACAGCAACAGTAGCACCAACCATTGGGTTATTACCCATTCCGATCAGACCCATCATCTCAACGTGAGCCGGTACAGAAGAAGATCCAGCGAACTGTGCATCAGAGTGCATACGTCCCATAGTATCTGTCATACCATAAGAAGCAGGACCTGCTGCCATGTTATCTGGGTGAAGTGTACGTCCTGTACCACCGCCGGATGCTACGGAGAAGTACTTCTTACCCTGCTCGATACATTCCTTCTTGTATGTACCTGCAACCGGATGCTGGAAACGTGTTGGGTTTGTAGAGTTACCAGTGATGGAAACACCTACGTTCTCATGATGCATGATTGCAACACCTTCCTGAACATCATCAGCACCGTAACATTTTACAGTTGCACGAAGTCCGTCAGAGTATGCTTTTTCGTACTCAATGTTAAGCTTTGCAGCCTTGTAATCATACTTTGTCTCTACGAATGTAAATCCGTTGATACGGGAAATGATCTGGGCTGCGTCTTTTCCAAGACCGTTTAAGATAACACGAAGAGGTTTCTGACGAACCTTGTTTGCCTTCTCAGCGATACCGATTGCACCCTCAGCAGCTGCGAATGACTCATGTCCAGCTAAGAAACAGAAGCACTCTGTCTCCTCCTCAAGGAGCATCTTACCAAGGTTACCATGTCCTAAACCTACTTTACGATGATCTGCAACAGATCCAGGAATACAGAATGCCTGAAGTCCTTCACCGATTGCTGCGGCAGCATCAGCAGCTCTCTTGCATCCCTTCTTGATTGCGATTGCAGCACCTACAGTGTAAGCCCAGCAAGCGTTCTCGAAACAAATTGGCTGAATCTTCTTAACCTGATCGTAAACGTTCAGTCCAGCGTCCTTTGTAATCTTTTCAGCTTCTTCGATAGAGCTGATCCCATAGCTGTTTAAAACAGCGTTAATCTGGTCAATTCTTCTTTCATATCCTTCAAATAATGATGCCATTATATCGTTCTCCTTTCCAATTATTCCTGACGTGGATCGATAATCTTAACTGCATCGTCCACACGGCCATACTGACCCTTGGCTTTCTCCCAAGCTGTGTTAGGATCATCACCCTTCTTAATGAAGTCAGTCATCTTTCCAAGAGAAACGAACTGGTAACCAATTACCTCGTTATTCTCGTCAAGAGCGATACCTGTAACATATCCTTCAGCCATCTCAAGGTAACGAACACCCTTCTCTTTTGTTGCATACATAGTACCAACCTGAGAACGAAGTCCCTTTCCTAAATCTTCCAGACCAGCACCTACAGCAAGTCCGTCATCAGAGAATGCAGACTGTGTACGTCCATATACGATCTGTAAGAAAAGTTCTCTCATAGCTGTGTTGATAGCATCACAAACTAAGTCTGTATTTAAAGCTTCCAGAATTGTCTTACCCTGTAAAACTTCTGCAGCCATGGCAGCTGAATGAGTCATACCAGAGCAACCGATTGTCTCAACTAATGCTTCCTCAATGATACCGTTCTTTACGTTAAGAGAAAGCTTGCAGGCACCCTGCTGTGGTGCACACCAGCCGACACCGTGTGTAAATCCTGAAATGTCCTCAATTTTCTTGGAATGAACCCACTTTCCCTCTTCCGGGATAGGAGCTGGCTCATGCTTTGCGCCCTTTGCTACAGGACACATGTTTTCAACTTCCTTTGTGTAAATCATCTTAAGACTCCTTTCGCATGTTAATTGTAGATAAACTCGTTATCATTCGACATACCGCTAATATTTTTGCATATTTTTTTCCTAAAGTCTAGTGCAAATTCGCACTTTTTTAGATACAACTACTATTTTTCTTTTTTTGCCACAATATGGTCTGCATCCTTGTAGATATGGTTTGCCGGAATCACTCCGCGGACAGAAGAAAGCGGATAGACATTACAATTCGGGCAGATAACCGTACCCGGATTTAAAACGGAGTTGCATCCTACCTCTACGTGATCTCCGAGCATAGCTCCAAATTTCTTAAGTCCTGTTTCAATTTCTTCACCGGAATCTCTGCTGTCCTTTACAACCACAAGTGTTTTATCCGATTTTACATTGGAGGTAATCGAACCGGCTCCCATATGGGACTTGTAACCGAGAATGGAATCCCCGACGTAATTGTAATGTGGTACCTGTACCGTGTTAAAAATGATATCATTTTTGATCTCCGTGGAATTTCCGACAACCGATCCTTTCCCAATGATCGCACTCCCGCGAATAAATGCACAGTGACGGATCTCGGCATCTTCATCAATAATCAGCGGTCCGTTCAGGCATGCAGTAGGCGCAACAGTTGCACTCTTTGCCACCCAGATATTTTCTCCACGTTTCTCATAAATTTCCGGATCGAGTTCCGGCCCAAGTTTTTTGATAAAATCGCTGATTCCTTTTAATGCTTCCCACGGATATGTAAACTGTGAAAGATACTCTCCCGCGATAGACTGTGATAAATCATACATGTTTTTGATTTTTGCGTTTTCCATTTTTTAATCTCCTTACATTTTAATTTTCATGATTACTGATCGTTTTTCTTTCGGACTCTTCCGTTTCCTTCAAAGCCGTTGTTTCCTCTGCGGCTGCTGTTTCCTCCGGCGGTGCCTCCCCCGGATTATCAAAATCAAACGAAATCTGATCATTTTCATATTTCAGGCAGGTGTCAAATGTATTGCCTGCCTTTGAGGTAAATCCGGCAATCTTCTGCTTCGTCTTTCCGGTCGTCAGCAGTTCTTTCATCACTTCTTCGGAAAGTTCCACCTTAGCAACGGTATGCCAGATCTTAAATCCGCACGCACATTCATACCTCCACTGCGTCTTCATCAGCATTTTTCCGCATTTCGGGCACGGCACGGTTGTCTCTTCCGGTTTCGGTTTCTCCGGAAAATCAAATGCGATCTCCCCTTCTTCCGTCAGTTTCAGCGGTGCATCAAATTTCATACCGGTCTTTGCCACAAATCCCGAAATTACCTCTGTCTTCTTTTTCGTCAGAAGCTCTTTCACCTGCGCTTCTTTCAGCCGGACACTTGCGATACTTCCAATCATAAAGCTGCAGCTTTCCTTATCATCTTTTTTATGATTGGCACACATAAATCCAAACGGTGCCACTACAATATCCCCACCACACTTCGGGCACTTCACATCTTTGACTTTCTTTGGCTCTACATTGTCAAAATCAAATTTCAGCCCGGTTACTTTCCCGTTTTCATCTTTTGCGAGAGCTACGCGCGCATCAAATTTCTTCCCTGTTTTTGACTTAAACCCACGCATGGTTTCCGTAATGCCATCGTTTAAAAGCTGCCGGACCTGTGCTTCCGTAAAAGATTTCTCTGCCATCTTCCCAATAGAAAACCTGCAGCTGTTTTCATCGCCCGGCTTATAGTTGGCACATCCATAACCAAAAGAGGTCGCAATGATCTCACCCCCGCAGAGTGGACACTTCACATCGCGGATCACTTTCTGTTCCACGCTGTCAAAATCAAATACAATATTCGTCTTTCCCTCTTCGGTTTTCTCCAGTTTCAGACAGGCATCAAATTTTTTACCGGTTTTTGATTTAAAACCGCGCAGGGTATCTGTGTGACCATCCGTCAGGAGCTGCTTTACCGCAGTAACCGGCAGGGTTTTTCCGGCGATCGTTCCAATGGAAAACCGGCAGCTGTTCTCATCGTCCGGTGAAAAGTTTACACATCCATAACCGAAAGATGTCTTTTTCATCTGTCCGCCACATACCGGGCACTTTACCTCCGGAATGATTTCCGGCTCTACGTCTGAAAAATCAAATGCAATATTAACTTTTCCGTTTTCATCTTTATCTACCTTAAGTTTTGCATCGAACCGTTTGCCTGCCTTGGATTTAAACCCGCGAATGGTCTGGGTATGCCCCTGTTCGATAAGTTCTTTTACCTGTTCCTCACTCAGCTGAGCACCTGCAATTTCGCCAATATTAAAATTACATCCTGATTTATCATTCTTGTAATTTGCACATCCATAGCCAAATGGCGTGGTTACAAGTTCTCCACCGCATGCCGGGCATCTGACACCGATCTTTCTTCTCGCACCGGCACCTCTTGCATGTTTCCCGGCAAAATTACTGATACGTTCCGCAAGCGGTTCCCGCAGATCCTGTCCGATCATCTTTTCCGTTTCAATCCGGATGAAATCTTCCAGTTTCGTCCGGTAATCCCAGAAATCCACGGTTCCCTGTGTAATTCCATCAAGTCCCTTTTCCCAGGAAGCTGTCATCTTCGGGTTCAAAAGTGCCGGAACAGTCATGCTCACCACTTCAAATACCATCTCCCCGAGATTTTCCGGTGTGAGCACCTGCGTCCGTTTATTCAGATTGAGGTAATGGATACGGACCAGTTTCTTGATAATTTCCGCACGGGTGGCCGAGGTACCGATTCCCGAACCTTTGATCTGTTCCCGAAGCTCCTCATCCTCAATCAGCTGTCCTGCATTTTCCATGGCAAGCACCATGGAACCGGAGGTGTACCGCTTCGGCGGTGATGTTTTTCCCTCTTTCACCTCATATCCATCCACGGAAATCTCATCGCCCTTTTTCAGCCGGTCTGCCAGATGTAGCAGTTCCTTCAGATCCGAATCTTCTTCCTCTTTCTTTGGAATTCCTGCAATTTCCAAATAGCCGGGTGTCTTTAATACACGTGCGGACGCATAAAAACGTTCCTTCTTTTCCCCCACATCCACAGCAACCGTCATTTTTACATTCTGATATTCTGCCGCCGGATAAAACACACTGAGAAATCTCCGCACGATCAGATCAAATACCGATTTCTGCAGAGCATTCAGTTTCCCAAGCTCCGTGAGCTGACCGGTCGGAATGATCGCATAGTGGTCTGTCACTTTAGCATCATCGGTATACTGCGTTCCTGCAATATTTCCATACAGCTTTCTGTCGAGAATCTGCTCCACAAAATCCGAAGTCGGCTCATATCCCCGCAGACGGCTGATATTTTTATGAATTTCCTTTGCCACCGGAGTAGAAAGCACACGCGCATCGGTACGCGGATACGTTGTCAGTTTCCGTTCATACAGATCCTGCGCCACCTGTAAGGTTTCATCCGGGCTGATCTTGAATCGTTTTGCACATTCTGCCTGCAGCTCTGCCAGATTAAACAGTAACGGCGCCCGTTTTCTGGAAATATTCTTTTCCATGGATTCCACAATCGCAGAATGTCCCTGCACGCGGTCAATCAATGCCAGTGCATCCTTCTTTTCCCGAAATCCGTTTTCCTTATACAAGAGCGGCGATGCAAAGTACCCTGATCCCTCGACGGCTTTCCACTCGCCCTGAACATGTGCATCTGTAAAATTTCCGACAACACGGTAAAACGGTGTCTCCTTAAAATTGCGGATCTCGCGCTCACGGATCACGACCATCCCAAGCACACAGGTCATCACGCGCCCGACCGCAATAGCGGTGTAGGAACGTGTTCCCGCCGCATTGTTTAACAACCCTCCATATTTTACCGACATTACACGGGAAAAATTAATGCCCATGGCATAATCTTCAATGGTACGCATAATACCGGATTTTCCGAGATTTTCATAGGCAGACATCGGTTTTGCTTCCCGGATTCCCCGTTGGATCTCTTCCTCTGTCTGGGAATCAATCCAGACCCGGAGTTCCTCCATGCCGTCTCGCACACCGCCGAAATTGCGGATATTTTCCTCAATCGTCTGTCCTTCTTTTCCGGCATCTCCTGCCCAGTAGACACGGTCGATATCCTCGCGCATCAACATTCCGTGAACCACATCATACTGCCGGCTGACATCTTTGATCACATCATATTTATATTCTTTTGGAAGAAATGGCAGATCTTCCAGTTTCCACTTTTTGTATTTTATATCATAACTTTCCGGATATACCATGGCTACCAGATGTCCCACGCACCAGGTGATCACATATTTCTGGTTTTCCAGATAGCCATCTCTTCGGCCCCCGCTTACCCCGAGAACTTTCGCAAATTCCTGGGCAACCGACGGTTTCTCCGTTATGATCAGTGACTTTCCCATCTTCTATCCCCTATTGGCAAACTTTTTCTATAATTCGTTCATATCAATCAGCTCAAACCGGTCATCCGTTTTGGCATGCTCCGCCAGCATCGGTTCAAACCGCGTTGCAGAGAATAAAAAAATATACTCCGAACGGATTTTTGCCTTTTCCATGTTCTGATACAGTTCCTCGCACATCTGCGATGTCAGCTGTGGCTGATCCCAGTTACATAGTCCCACAATATTTCTGCGGTCTGTGCTCTGGGCAATAATATCAATGTTTCCTGTCTTTCCAACCCAGGTTCCGATCTTATGAACTAGAAACGGCATGCGTCCCATCTGATTCAAAAGCATCATATACTCCATGCAGACATTCCGGAAATAACGTTTCAGATACGTGCCAAGTTCCGGTGCAATGTAGCGGTCGTAAAATTCATGCGGTTTCAGCAGATAAAGATCCGACATGTGGGGAAATATAAATTTAAACCAGAAATTAATAAATGTATCTTTGATCTGGTATACCCCTTTTTTGGCATTCTCCCAGCCACCGGTCTGAAATGACTGCACTTTCTCTACAATATCAAAATGGCTGAGATTTTTCATATAAACACTGATCTTTGCACGGGAATATCCGGTTTTCAAATACAGGTCATTCAGTTTATTATATCCCTGTGCAATTGCAGATAAAATTGTGTTATAGACGGAAAGTTCACGCAGTTCTGCCGAAATTTTCTGTTCTGCCATATGAAACAGATATCCGCCCTCCGTCAGCACAAGCCGGTAAATATTCTCCCTGTATGAAATTTCCGGATTCCAGGCTTCCATATATCCCGGCACCCCGCCGATCGATCCATAAATACGGATACAGTCGCTAACCGAAAGTGCCGGAAATGTCCGGACAACTTCCAGGAAATTCAGATCTTCCACTTTATGCAGTACATCAATACGACGGAATCCATCCCCGAACGCATCTTTTGCATCCTGTGTGGCCCATACAATGGAAGAAGACGCCAGAATGATCATCACCGGTCCCGGATAAAGCCGTTTCATCTTTAATTTTAAAATACTTTTGACAAATTCCGGATCTCTTTTAATTGCATACTGTGCCTCATCAATCACAATCACCAGTTTTGATGCATCTCCGCTTTTTACCCGGTTAAAAAATTCATCATAGGAATATCTGCTCAGCTTCATCTGAAAAGCATTTTGAATTTCTTCTCCCATTTTCTGCATCTGTTCCTGTGCGGAAAGCTGTCTGCACCGATAATAAAAATGTTTTTTCCCCACACAGAATTCTTTGATCAGCTGTTCTTTCCGGCAGTCCATCCCACCATACAAAAGCATCAGCTGGTTTCCCGATTTTGCATACCAGCCTTCCAATTCTTTAAGATCTGTTTTTTTTGCGTTCATCCCGATTCCTCCGTACAAAATTCCTTCTGCTAAAAGAAATTATATCACTGATTAATATCTCTCACAAGGTTTTCGGCAAAAAGAAAGAAGTGCAGTTTTTGCACTTCTCTCCAAAAATCCGTATTTCAATTTAATACTTATTTCTTTGTGATATATCCCTGTGCTTTCAACAGCTCTGCACATAAAACTGCACCACCGGCTGCACCACGAACGGTATTGTGGGATAATCCGACGAATTTCCAGTCATATACGGTATCCTCTCTCAGACGTCCGACAGAGATTCCCATACCATGTTCAAAGTTTACATCCAGGCTGACCTGTGGACGGTTATCCTCTTCTAAGTACTGGATGAAATGCTCCGGTGCACTCGGAAGCTTCAGTTCCTGTGGCACACCACTGTAATTCTTCAGTGCTTCGATCAGCTGCTCTTTGGTAGGTTTCTTCTTGAATTTAACAAATACAGCTGCTGTATGTCCGTTTAATACCGGAACACGGATACACTGGCAGGTAATGACTGGTGAAGCTGCTGGAACAATCTGCTTCTTCGCAT
>OGPX01002606.1_pt1 | contig 9963 bp, 10 predicted proteins | sample 1553101 | NCBI WGS metagenome assembly OGPX01 (sample SAMEA2579964, study PRJEB22360) | human gut metagenome | biome: human gut; feature: human-associated habitat; material: faeces | place: Denmark | collected 2008/2010
TATTTACTATCTTTGCCAACAGTATGACCGTAGTTCATAACGAACTAAGTCAGTATTCCTCTCTTCTGCAAACTTGTCAGATTCACATTCTATCAACCATAATTTGCCACAGTTACCACTTGATTTGTATGGAAAAGTTTGTATTAATACTTACATTTGCCAATCATTAAAAAAGAAACGTATGATCAGTTTTCCTAATGCCAAAATAAATCTGGGGCTGAATGTTGTTAGCAAACGTCCCGATGGCTACCATAATATCGAAACTATCTTCTATCCGATCCCGGTGAAAGATGCGCTGGAAATAGTCAGAGCCGATACATTCTCTTTCACACAAACGGGAATACCGGTAGATGCTCCAATAGAAAAAAACTTGGTTGTCAAAGCACTGAATCTGCTGAAGTCACAGTACGAAATCCCGGAACTGGAAGTCCATCTGCTGAAAGCTATTCCCTTCGGAGCCGGACTTGGCGGAGGCTCGGCCGATGCTGCCTTTATGCTGAAGTTGCTGAACGACTATTGCGGACTTCATATCCTGGAAGACAGCTTGGAAGAACTTGCCTCCTCCATCGGAGCGGATTGTCCGTTCTTTATCCGCAATACGCCGGTATTCGCATCCGGCACGGGAAATATCTTCGAAACGGTGGAATTGTCGCTGGCAGACTACCATCTCTGTCTAGTCAAGCCGGATGTTGCCGTCTCGACACCGGAAGCCTATTCGATAGTGACGCCCGCAGCTCCGGCTATCTCTTTGAAAGAAATCATCCGGAGACCTGTCGGAGAATGGAAAGAATTGATGGTAAACGATTTTGAAAAAAGCGTATTCCCGAAACATCCAGTCATTGCAGGGATTAAAGAAACGCTATATGAAATGGGAGCCGTCTATGCATCTATGTCCGGCTCCGGCTCTTCCGTGTTCGGACTGTTCAAAGAGGCGACAGACCTCAAAGGCTTGTTTGCCGATTGTTTTGTCTGGGAGGGACAACTGCCATGAACAAGGTAGCGGATTTCTCCGACACCCTTGCCGACCGGTGGGACGAGCTTTGCTACCATGATCCGGAAAAGCTGAACGACATCCTGCGACGGACCGGCCTGCGGAAAGGACTCCGTATATTGGACATAGGATGCGGGACAGGCGTATTGGAAAGTTATCTCCTGCCCTATTCCCCCTTACAAATCGTGGGAGTGGATATCTCTCCGGAAATGATCGAAAAGGCACGAAGCAAATACGCGACACCTATCGTCGACTTCCGTTGCCAGGACGTACGGGACATACGGGGAGAATCTTTCGACTATATCATCGCCTACAGTGTTTTCCCCCATTTCCAGGAACCAGAGAAACTGATCTCCCATTTAGCCGGACTACTGCCGGTTGGCGGCAAACTGGTGGTCTGCCACAGCGAAAGCCGCGACAGGATCAACGGACACCATGACAAGCATGCCGGAAAACTCTCGGAAGGATTGCCTCCCGCGGAAGAATTGGCACGCATGTTATCCCCTTTCTTCACTGTCAACACGATGGAAGACAGTGACCGGCTCTATATGATTAGCGCCACCCGCAAACAGACATTCTAAATATACATGATACATGAATCAGAAGATCAAACTTATCCCGTTACTCCTCTTTTCGGCTTTCGCCACACAAGCGGCAAAAGACGTTAAAGTGATGCAGTACCTCCATGCCGGGCCGATTACGGTCAACAAACCGATCCTGACAGACAGCTTGAACGTCGATGGCAAACCTTTCGAAGCGAAAAACCTAGTCAAGTCGACTATCCCGTTCGGCCGTGCCCTCGGCAATGCAGCCGTTATCGACGCGGATACCGCCGGACTGATTACCGTCCCGACGCCCGAAAAAGGATATGCCTTGCATCTCTATTCGTTCTACCTAAACAGCGACCGCTACACGAAAGGTTCGCTGGAGGTTTCCGGGGCGGGTACATTCGAAGTGTTCGTCAACAATAAACCGGTCGGCGCCACTTCCGAGTTGGCTTTGGAACCGCACCGTTATGAAGTGGTAATCAAATATCTGACAGCCGACACCGATACCTGTCCGTCCACGCTGACAGCCAAATTTAAGAGCGAAGAGGAAGCAAAGGTCATAGCCTCCCTCGATCCTAAAAAGCGGTACACGCCACGCGATATCCTGGAAGGAACGCAATTCCGGGGAACGAGCGTTTCACCTGATGGAAAATATGTATTGGTAAAATATTACACCCGTATGGAAGGTGGGAAAAGCGAACAATACGCCCAATTGCGGGATGCTGCGACCGGACGGATTTTATTGCAGGACAAAGGGTTTATCTTAACTGCCGACTGGATGCCGACGAGCAGCAAGATGTATTTCACCCGTACCGGAATGAACGGGAAAGAGTTGGTAACCGTTGACCCGGCGACCATGCTGGAGGAAATCTTGGCGGAAAATCTGCCGGAAGGTAGCTTCAGCTTTACCCCGGATGAAAAGACATTGCTCTACACTATCCAGGAAGAGGGGCCTAAAGACGGACCGGATATGCTTCGTATCCTAGAACCGAACGATCGCCTGCCGGGATTCCGCAACCGCTACTTCATCTGGCGCTATGATCTTCAGACCGGACTGTACGAGCAGTTGACATACGGGCATAACAATACCTTTATTAATGATGTCAGTGCCGACAGCCGTTACCTGCTGTTCAGCACCAGCGAACAGGATTACACTTCACTGCCCCACTCCAGCAATTCCATGTATAAGTTGGATTTGCAGAGCATGGCGGTCGACACCTTATGGGAAAGGGCCAAATACATCAATGGGGCGACCTTCTCACCGGACGGCAAGCAGTTGATGGTATTCGGTTCCGGTAATGCCTTCGACAATATTGGCCTGAACATCAAAGAGGGGCAGATATCCAACACCTACGACGGACAGCTTTTCCTGTACGATCCGGCAACGCGGAAAGCGAAAGCGCTTACCAAAGACTTCAATCCGAACGTCACAAGTGCACAATGGAACAAATTCGACGGACAGATCTATATGTTGACGGAAGACCAGGATTACCAGCGTGTCTATACCTGCAATCCGGCCAACGGGAAAATCCGCCGCCTCGACCTGCCGGAAGACGTCATTTACAATTACTCGCTAGCCGAAGCCGCTCCGGTCATGTATTACTACGGACAGAGCGTATCCAACGCCAACCGCCTGTACAGCTACAACACCAAGAGTAAGAAGACACAACTGATCTACGACTTGTCGGCTGACAAACTGAAAGACATCCAATTCGGAGAAGTGCACGACTGGAATTTCACCTCTACTGACGGGACCATCATTCAAGGGCGCTATTATCTCCCGCCCAACTTCGACGCATCCCGGAAATATCCGATGATCGTCTATTATTATGGCGGAACCTCTCCCACTAACCGTGCGTTGGAATTCAGCTACTCCATGCACATGTATGCAGCCCTCGGCTATGTGGTCTACACTCTGAACCCAAGCGGCACGACCGGCTTCGGACAAGAGTTCGCCGCCCGTCACGTAAACGCCTGGGGAGACAAGACCGCCGATGAAATCATCCAGGGAACAGAACAGTTCTGCAAAGAACATTCGTTCGTCAACCCTAAGAAAATCGGTTGTGCCGGTGCCAGCTATGGCGGTTTCATGACACAATACCTGCAAACAAAGACCGACCTGTTTGCAGCCGCTGTCAGTCATGCGGGCATCAGTGCCTTGAGTAGCTATTGGGGTGAAGGTTACTGGGGATATGGATATTGCTCGGTTGCCAATACAGGCACTTATCCGTGGAATAATCCGGAGTTCTATACCAAACATAGTCCGTTATTCAATGCCGACAAGATAAAAACACCTCTCCTCTTGCTTCACGGAAATGCAGACACGAACGTGCCCGTCGGGGAAAGCATCCAGATGTTCCTGGCTTTGAAACTACTTGGAAAAACAGTCGAGTTCGTACAGGTAGACGGAGAGGGTCACGGCGTTGCGGATTATAAGAAACGTCTCGAATGGCAGAACACCATCTTTGCCTGGTTCGCCAAATACCTGAAAGACGAACCGCAATGGTGGGATGCGCTTTATCCGGAAAGGCATTTATAAAAAAGAATGAGATGAAGCAAGTTATCGATTTAGACAATTGGAACAGAAAAGAGCATTTCGCTTTCTTTTCTGCATTCGACGACCCTTTTTTCGGGGTTACAACTCTTGTGGATTTTACTGATGTCTACAGACAAAGTAAAGAACAGAATGTTTCTTTTTTCCTTTATTCCCTTCATTTCTTACTGAAGTGTGTAAACGAAACCGATGCATTCAAATTACGAATAGAAAAAGACTCGGTAGTCCGTTATGATACGATCCATATCTCTCCGACTATTGGGCGTGAAGACGGGACTTTCGGTTTCGGCTTTTTTGAATACGATCCGGATATCGATCTGTTTATCCAAAAAGCAACACAGGAAATAGAAAGGGTTAAGAACGGAACAGGATTGTCTTTTTCCAAAAATACAAGTAGACAAGATGTTATTCGCTATTCGGCATTACCTTGGTTCGCTTTTTCCGAAATGAAGCATGCCACATCTTTTAAGAACGGAGATTCCGTTCCGCGTATTTCTACAGGGAAATTGATGCAGGAGAATAGCAAATACTTGTTGCCCATTTCGGTCTGTGCACATCATGGACTTATGGACGGACGAAACGTTGCTGAACTTATCCGGAAATTATCGGATAATCAAACTGCACTGTAATCAATAAAAAAGAGTATGCCAAAGGAGGAATGGAAAATCCTTTCGGCATACTCTTTTAATAAATATCTATAACCTGATAACCTAAATCTTTTTACCTATCCCTTCATTTAATATTCGGATTCAATGCGTGCCACTCGGAGATCGGAGGCAAAACACCCATTGCGATCACTTCGTCGCGCAATGCGCAAAGATGTTCGTAGCTCTTTTCCAAAGCAGCTTCTTCTTCCGGAGTTCCTTTTACTTCTTTCAATGCTACGCCGTCTTTTGTAATGGAAGTTTCCCACGCCATCATGATATGGTCGAACTTGCCATTGGAGACATAAGCGCCGGCAGGCCAGCGGAACGGTTTACCGCCCATAGCGGCAGCAATCATCTCGATGGAAACATAAGACGGGCTTTGGAAAGAAGAACGGCCGCGCAAAGCAATGATATTGGCGCCACCTTTCGTCACCTTCGTCTGGATTTCAGCCCACTGGTCTTTAGTCAAGGCATCCGTGCCGATCATGCCAGCCAACGATTTGCCTTCCACTTTCGCAGTAGAAGCGTAAACAGCCATTTGTTCGCCAGTTCTCTACAACATCCATAGATACGCCGAAATGTTTAGCCAGTTCGCTACGCAGGCGGGTAGAGTCCAAAGCAGCCAAAGTCGTCACCTGCGAAGGTTTCAAACCTGAATACAACAGTGTGATCAAACCGGTGATATCGGCCGGATTGAAAATAACTACGATATGCTTGACATCCGGACAATAAGCCTTTACGTTCTTACCGAATTCTTCGGCGATAGCGGCATTTCCTTTCAGCAAGTCTTCACGGGTCATTCCTGCCTTACGGGCAGCCCCACCGGAGTTTACGATATATTTAGCACCAGTCAACGCTTCTTTGATATCGGAAGTAAAAGTGATATTAACACCTTCGAAACCGCAATGGAACAACTCTTCAGCCACCCCTTCCAAACCAGGAGCGTACGGGTCATACAAACAAATATTAGAAGTAAGTCCCATCATGATGGCTGTCTGAGCCATATTCGAACCAATCATACCTGCTGCCCCTACGATCGTGAGCTTTTCGTCTGTCAATGTTTTCATATTGTATTGTTTTTTAATGATATGTTTTCTATTAAAACATTTCCGGCTACTATAAAGTTCGCTTGCAAACTTTATTTTTTCTTTTATTTGCAAAGGTAAAAGATTTCCATACCCCTTGTACATCATTAATTCCTATCACCCATAAGCAAAAGTTATAACTTGAGCCCGTCATGACAGACAGAATATAATTTGTATCTTTGCAGTCATGAGAACATTCAGACCGGAGGCATGGCTGCCTACAACAAAGAAAGAAGTTGAAGCCCGCGAATGGGACTATATAGATGTGCTACTTTTCATCGGTGATGCATATGTGGACCATCCTTCATTCGGAGCCGCCGTCATCGGGCGGACACTCGAAGCGATGGGACTGCGTGTAGCAATCGTTCCGCAACCGGACTGGCGTGGAGACTACCGGGATTTCAAGAAGTTAGGAGCCCCTCGCCTGTTCTTCGGAGTTTCTGCCGGAGCGATGGATTCGATGATCAATCACTATACGGCCAACAAACGCCTACGCAGTGACGACGCTTATACTCCGGACCGTCGTGCCGGCATGCGCCCGGATTATCCCAGCATCGTTTACACGAAGATACTGAAAGAAATCTACCCGGATGTTCCCGTCGTATTAGGAGGTATAGAGGCTTCCCTGCGCCGAGTCACACATTACGATTACTGGCAGGATAAGCTGCTCCCCGGAATCTTGAAAGACAGCCCGGCGGATTTACTGATATACGGCATGGGAGAACTTCCCCTGAAAGAACTGGTCAGTCGGTTACAAGCCGGAACTCCCTTCCATGAGATTAAAGATATACGGCAAACGGATTATTTGGAGGATACGGTAGAACCGCTACCAGAAGATATCAACCTCTTTTCCCATGAAGAATGCCTACACGACAAGCTGAAACAGGCCAAGAACTTCAAACATATAGAGGAAGAATCCAACAAGCAGCAGGCTTCCCGCATCCTGCAAAAGGTAGGCAAACAGACGATAGTCGTCAATCCTCCTTTCCCGCCTATGACGGAAGAAGAGATAGATGCGTCGTTCGACCTGCCCTACACCCGCCTGCCCCATCCTAAATACAAAGGGAAGACGATACCGGCTTTCGAGATGATCAAGTTCTCGGTGAACATCCACCGGGGATGTTTTGGGGGCTGTGCTTTCTGTACGATCTCGGCGCATCAGGGAAAGTTTATCGCCTCACGAAGTAAAGAGTCCATATTGAAAGAAGTTAAGGAGATCACCCAAATGCCGGACTTCAAAGGATATCTGAGCGACCTGGGCGGCCCTTCGGCCAATATGTACCGGATGAAAGGGAAGAGTCCGGATATCTGCGCCCAGTGCAAGAAACCTTCTTGCATCTCCCCTGTCATCTGCAAAAACCTGAATGCAGATCATACGCCGTTGTTAGATATATACAAAGAAGTGGACAGCATACCGGAAATCAAACGTTCGTTTATCGGTAGCGGCATTCGCTATGACCTGCTCTTGCACCGGTATGCGGATGACAATCTGAACAAGGCAGCCCATACCTATATGGAGGAACTGATAGCTCACCATGTCTCCGGCCGCCTCAAAGTCGCACCCGAACATACGGAAGACAATGTCCTGAAGATGATGCGCAAACCTTCATTCGAGCTTTTCGGGCAATTCAAAAAGATATTCGACCGTGTAAACAAACAACACGGATTGAACCAGCAATTAATCCCTTATTTCATATCCAGCCATCCCGGTTGTACCGAGGCGGATATGGCAAACTTGGCTATCCAGACTAAGAAGCTGCATTTTCAACTCGAACAGGTACAGGATTTTACACCTACCCCCATGACACTGGCAACGGAGATGTACTACACAGGGTATCATCCCTATACATTGGAAAAGGTATATACGGCTCATACGAAAGAACAAAAACTGGCACAACGTCAGTTCTTTTTCTGGTATAAACCGGAGTTCCGCCGCCAAATCACACAAGCATTGCAGAAGATAGGAAAGAAAGACTTGATCGGAAAGCTATTCGGAAAGTAATTTCACTTCTTTGAGCGAAGAGGAACAAAAAAATTGCGTGACCGATACAAGTTCACGAAATACATTTAACAAAAGTTGTCTTTGATTACGAATATAACTGTCTTTGAAATCAAAAGCAGTTATATTCGTAATCAAAGACAATTGTTTTATTCCTTTACGGCAATCACTTCGATTTCCACCAGGCCATTCTTCGGCAATGTCTTGACTGCGACAGCAGAACGGACCGGGAAAGTACCTTCGAACTGAGAAGCATATACTTCGTTCATAGCAGCGAAATCACTCATATCGGCCAGGAATACGGTTGTCTTTACGACATCGTTGATGCTAAGGCCGGCTTCTTCCAGAATTGCATGTACATTCTTGAATGCCTGTACGGTCTGTTCTTTCACTCCTCCTTCTGCGAAATTGCCTGTTGCGGGGTCAAGACCCAACTGGCCGGAAGCAAACAGCATATTTCCTACTTGCACAGCCTGACTGTACGGACCGATAGCGGCAGGTGCGTTTTTTGTTGCGATAACTTTCTTCATTGTTTCTTTATTTTAATAACGTTATTGTGCTTGTTCATTCATCCGCTGGCGAACCACTTCATAGATCAGGATGGAAGAGGCGACCGATACGTTCAGCGAACCGATCGTACCGAACTGCGGAATCTTCACCATGCTGTCGCAGATACGAAGATTATCCATCGAAACTCCCGTATCTTCGGCTCCCATTACGATAGCCACAGGTCCGTCATATTTAATAGCCGTATAATTCTCAAAAGCTTTTTCACTAGCAGCATAGACTTTTACTCCGGACGCCTGTAAGAAACGGATGGCCTCCGTAATGCTTTTTTCCTTGCAAACAGGCAATACATGGAGCGCACCGGCCGAGGTCTTAATCGCATCGGCATTCACCGTTACGCTTCCCCTTGAAGGAATCACGATCGCATCCACACCCGCACATTCGCAGGTACGGGCAATCGCACCGAAGTTACGGACATCCGTAACCCCATCCAACAACACGATAAACGGATTCTTTCCCTGCTCATACACAAACGGAATAATATTCTCCAGCCGTTCGTATGTGATAGCCGGGATAAAAGCGATTACTCCCTGATGATTCTTACGTGTCAAACGGTCGAGACGTTCGGCAGGCACACGCTGTACAGGTATATCACGTCCTTTCAGAACTTCAAACAATTCACGAGACAAGTCTCCCTGCAGTTCACGTTTCACCAATATTTTATCAATCTCCTTATCGGCCTGGATTGCCTCGATCACGGCACGGATGCCGAACACCATTTCGTTTTCTTTCATTATTCTATATCTTTTCCGTTTTCATCACCGGACTATTTCGATTTTTCCCGGCTTTATGCGGACAAAGATACAAAAGATTTACGCTTTTATTATATACTCTCGTATATATTAGCTATTGCTTTTCAGCTTATGCCGTGACGATGAATAAGCCCGGATCAAGAATAAAATACCAGTAATAATCAAAGCAGATGAAAGTCCGGTATAAAATACCGAAATAAAGGAGTTGGGAAGCAATTGGAAATGACGGATCGTAACACCGAAAGTAATCATAAAGATCATCACGATCCAGCCTTTCACATCAAAAAATGAAAAAGGACAGTTCTTTTCCCCTTTCTGGGAAATCCGCTCGGAATGTTTAACAAACAAACGGCGAAAGACAAACTGGAAGAAAAGCAGGAAAACAACAATTGCCTCTCCAACTTTAAACAGCCAGTAATGGGCATCGTTCAACCACGTGATGATGCCGATCCTTAAGATATTGATGCCAGCTATGATCCAAACGCATCCGGCTATTAAAAGCAGGGTGCGCCGGTTTACTCTAAATTCCATTATCAGATACTTTTCTCTATGCTCCGCCTGTCACTCGTACGTTGGCGGCTATTCGTACGATCCTTGTCAGACCATTTGTCCCTATCGTAATACCTGTCTTTGTCCCGATCCGGACGTTTCTTGTCAAATTTGTCCTTATCGTGCTTATTCTTGTGATGATCGGAACCGGGACGGCCTCCCTGATGGCTCGGACGATCGTATTTGCCGGGCTTCCACTGCCCATTGTCATGATGTGGACGACCATTGTTATGATGTGGTTGAGGACGATCATATTTACCGGGATACCATT
>OGPX01002614.1_pt1 | contig 9942 bp, 8 predicted proteins | sample 1553101 | NCBI WGS metagenome assembly OGPX01 (sample SAMEA2579964, study PRJEB22360) | human gut metagenome | biome: human gut; feature: human-associated habitat; material: faeces | place: Denmark | collected 2008/2010
CGGCTAAGATGTGTGCGTCAGGAACAAAGATTAAAAAACTGTCACAGATAGCGAAAATATTTTTGGGCTGTGCAGTAATTCCGGCGGCTATGCTTTTTGGAATTACATCTAACTTAAGTAGTGCAATCATAGTATGTGGAATTGTGTTTGTTATGACATTTGTTGTATATCCTAATTACTGGGTTCACGGCGGAATTATCGGAATTATAATGGCAGGCTATATAGCAGGCAGGCAGTGGCTTAAGCAGGCTGTTGAAAATGGAGTCCAGTTTAAAAAGTTCCGTTTTACAAGACTTTTAGTATGGGTAGACCCTGAAAAGTACATAGACGGAAAAGGCTATCAGACTATGCAGGGGCTTTATGCCATAGGTTCTGGCGGACTTTTTGGTAAGGGACTTGGAAAGAGTATGCAGAAGTTAGGCTTCATACCAGAGTCGCAGAATGATATGATATTTTCAATAATATGTGAGGAGTTAGGACTGTTTGGTGCTGCGTGCGTTATTATGCTTTTTATAATAATGCTCTGGAGAATTATATATATATCACAGAACTCACCAGATTTGTTCGGTTCACTTCTTGCAGTTGGAATATTCGCCCATATAGCAATTCAGGTAATAGTTAATATTGCCGTTGTAACCAATGTATTTCCTAATACAGGCGTAACACTTCCATTTATAAGCTATGGAGGCACGGCGAGTCTGTTCCTGCTGGCAGAGTTAGGAATTGTGTTTAATATAAGTAGTCAGATTAGGTTAGAGAGATAGTTATGGCAAAGGCGAGAAAGAAAAAAAGGCTGTTCATAATATCTATTATTGTGGCAGCCCTGATAGCTGCGTGTGCGGCTGTCTATTTTGGATTTAGAACTGATAAGATAATATATGTGGGTAATTCCCATTATTCTAATGAAGAAATGACAAGCAGAATATTTGGAAATGACACACCAAACACTGTATTGTATACACTGTTTGGCAATAAGAAAAAGACAATACCTTTCATTCAGAAATATGATGTTGAAATACAGTGGCCAAGAGGTATGTACATAACAGTCTATGAAAAGGCAGTTATTGGTTATATACGTTATATGGGCTGTAATATGTATTTTGACAAAGATGGTATTGTTGTTGAAAGTTCAACAGAAACTTTTGAAAAAGTTCCTGAGATAATAGGTCTTAAGTTTAATTCAATAGTGCTTGATTCCAAGCTTGAAGTCGGAGATGATGAAGTGTTCAGGCACATACTTGATCTGACACAGAGCTTTGATAAGTATAATCTTGATGTTTCAAAAGTATATTTTGACTCATCGGACAATGTAATATTGTATATAGACGAGGTTAAGGTATACCTTGGAAAGAGTGATGATTATACGGACAAGCTTTTTGAGTTAAAACAGATGGAAACCAAATTTGCAGGGCTTAAAGGTTCTTTGTATATGCAGGATTATACAAAAGACAGTTCATCTATAATATTCAAAAAAGATGAATATAATTAAAACACACTAAAATGATGTGTAAATATTCAGAATTGTACGCTTTAAAGTTCAATTTTTAGTGAAATAAAATGAAAAAATCAGTTGATATTTATTGCGAAAAATTATATCATTATAGATAAATGTATAAGGATTGATTAAAGGAGGCAACAACCTTGGTAGAAATAATTAACGAATCAGATTCATCAGCAAGAATTATAGTCATCGGCGTAGGTGGAGCAGGTAATAATGCTGTTAATAGAATGATAGATGAGAATATAAGCGGGGTAGAATTTATTGGTATTAATACAGATAGCCAGGCATTACAGTTCTGTAAAGCTCCAACAGCTATTCAGATAGGTGAGAAGCTTACTAAGGGACTTGGTGCAGGAGCCCAGCCTGAGATTGGTGAGAAAGCAGCAGAAGAGAATGTTGAAGAATTAACAGAAGCTATCAAAGGTGCGGATATGGTATTCGTTACTTGCGGAATGGGCGGCGGAACTGGTACAGGTGCAGCTCCGGTTGTTGCTAAGATTTCTAAACAGATGGGTATCCTTACAGTTGGTGTTGTTACTAAGCCTTTCAGATTTGAGGCAAGAACAAGAATGACTAATGCAGAATCGGGTATTGAGAAGCTTAAGGAGAACGTGGATACACTTATTGTAATTCCTAATGACAAGCTTCTTCAGATAGTAGACAGAAGAACAACTATGCCAGATGCCTTAAAGAAGGCTGATGAGGTATTACAGCAGGCAGTACAGGGGATTACAGACCTTATTAATGTACCAGGTCTTATCAACCTTGACTTTGCAGATGTTAAGACAGTTATGTCAGACAAGGGTATCGCACATATCGGTATCGGTAATGCTACAGGTGATGATAAGGCTATTGAAGCTGTTAAGCAGGCTGTTACAAGCCCACTTCTTGAGACAACAATCGAGGGTGCTACACACGTTATTATCAACGTATCTGGTGATATGAGCCTTGTTGAAGCAGATGAGGCTGCAAGCTATGTTCAGGAACTTGCAGGTGATAATGCCAATATCATCTTTGGTGCTATATATGATGAGACAGCTACAGACAGCGTAACAATAACTGTAATTGCTACAGGTATTGAAGATGTGAATGTCAATACTGCAATGGCGAAGTTCTCACCTAAGGCACAGGCAACACAGGGAGTTGGACAGACTGTTAAACCAGCAGTAAAGCCAGCATATACATATCAGGCTCCACAGACACCAGTTCAGCCAGCAGGCGGTATGACAGGTACACAGTCTCAGACACCACTTCCAGGACTTAAGCAGCCAGCCCCTGTTACAAGCAATGTGAAGTCTAATGGTATTACAATACCTACTTTCCTTCAGAAGAACAGAAAGTAATTAATATAATCATTTAATCTGACAGATAGGTTGTCGGTTCATATATTTATTGGGTTTATGCTATTGTTAATGAAATATTGATATTAAGGAACGCTTCGGCGTTCCTTTTTTATGTAATAGGAAATTCCAATAGAATTCCCTATTACATAAAAGGCACTATATGCCGATGATGCACACTCGCACGAAGATGTATTTTGTCGCAAGCGACCGTGCTCGGTGCGAGAATGTGTTTCACACATTCTTTTTTATTTCATAGCGAATTATATTAGAAAATTAATGTGACTCTGTGCTTTTGACAAATTTTGCATATTAAGTTATGTATACTTATTTTCGTTGCAGGAAAGCATTTTCTGTAAACTATTATGCAGGGTATACCTGATTGTGCAATGGAGGTGAGAGTGAATTGTAATATACATTGATGTATTATTTGGAATTAATTATTGTATGGATTTGATTGTTATGGTTATGGTAAACAAAATAATGCATTATCATACATCACTGCCCCGTCTGCTGCTTTCTTCCACTTTGGGGGCAATATGGTCAGTCATTGCAATATGTATTCCGGATGAATATAGGCTTTTCGTTAATTGGTGCACATATTTAATCATCACTGGATTAATGCTTATGATAATTAATAGTCCATTAAATATTATCAAGGGAAGTTCAGGAAAGATTAATTGGTTTGCTATAAGGAGTTATATAAGGGACTTGTTAAAAGGCGTAGCGGTAATGATTGGCATAGCAGTATTTCTTGGCGGTGCGATACATTTACTCGTGTACTATACATATGTTGGCTTTGTAATAAAGAATATAATGATAAACAACAGGCAGTTGGTTATATATGCAGTCGTGGCGTATCTTATGCTCATCATACTGGTACGAAGCAAAGAGAAGCTCAATAGAAAAATGCAGATATATGTAGTAACAGTGGTTATTGGGGACGAACGTATTACATTAAAGGGAATGATAGACACTGGAAACCAGCTTAGTGATTATTATTGTAATAAACCAGTAAATGTTATGGATAAGAAATGTTTTGACAAGGTTCTTTCTAAGATAAATGATTACAGCAGAATAAGATATCATCTTATTCCATACAGGAGTGTAGGTATGGACACAGGAATGATAGAGGTAATTACAGCGGATTACATATACATATCCAATGATGTTAAGACGAAAGCTTATAAAAATGTGCTTATAGGATTGTCAGAGGTATGCGTATCACAGGCAGGGGAATATCAGGCACTTATTAATGGACATATGATGCAATAATGAGCACAAAGATGCTCATCATATGCACCCCAAAAAGCGTCACGGGACATATGATGCAATAATAAACAGGGTATGTCGGCGGTGCTTTCGTATTCCTGTAAAGACAAAAGAAAGCACCGTAGAAAAGAGGAGTAAGATAGTGATTAAAGTGGCAGTTGCAGATCGTTTTCAGCTTAAGGTGGTACCTTCTATTAAGAATTTTTATATGATGGGGACAAGAGAAGTTCATTATATAGGAGGTACAGAGGTGCTGCCAGCACCGCTTGATATTGAGGAGGAGAAAAATGTGCTGGCAATGTTAAAGACTGATAATGACGATTATGCTAAGAAAATGCTTATAGAACATAACTTAAGACTTGTTGTATACATAGCCAAGAAATTTGATAATACAGGTGTTGGAGTAGAGGACCTTATATCAATTGGCACAATAGGTCTTATAAAGGCAATTAATTCATATGACAGGGATAAGAATATAAAGCTTGCAACTTATGCTTCAAGATGTATAGAGAATGAAATTCTTATGTATCTTAGAAGAAATAGCAAGGTAAAAGCAGAGGTGTCAATTGATGAACCACTCAATGTTGACTGGGATGGCAATGAACTTTTGTTATCTGATATTCTTGGAACTGAAGATGATGTGTGTTATAAAGACCTTGAAAATGAGGTTGAGATGAAAGCATTAAAGAGGGCGATTGGCAATTTGTCTGAGAGGGAGAGAATTATAGTCGATTTAAGATATGGTCTTAGTGATAAAGATGGAGAGGAAAAGACACAAAAAGAGGTCGCTGATATGCTTGGAATATCGCAGTCATATATATCAAGACTTGAAAAGAAGATTATAAAGAGATTAAAAAGAGAAATGGTGAGAAGCTGTTAAACATTTTACTTGACAATCCGCTTGTATTCTAAGAAAATAGAAAGGGTATGGATTGGAGAGATAATAATGAATAATAAGAATAATACATCATTTAAGTGGGACAGAATATTCGGAGTGGCTTCATTAGCAGCTATATTAATATTTGCCGTAATGTTATATATTGACTGTGGAGCTTCTATAAGGTCAATTATGAATATAGGAAAGACAACATCAGATGAGGTAACTGATGATGGGCTTTTGCAGAACAATGAGGATAATAACAAAGAAAGTAATAATAAGACAATTAACTGGTCGTCTAAGGCAATAGTGTGTATAGATGCTCCTCACGGTGGAAGTGATACAGGACAGTACGACGGAACTAACTATGAAAAGACACAGATGTTATCTTTAGCTGACAGCGTTAAGAATGAGCTTGAAAGTGCTGGCGTTACAGTTGTTATGACAAGAACAACTGATACATCGGTGGATTATACCAAGCGTATAGAGATATGCAATAACGCCAAAGCAGCGGCACTTGTGTCATTTCATAGGGATATTACTGATAAGTCAGGAAGCAGTAAGGGAATAAGTGCGTGGATTCATACCTCTTCCCCATCTAACTCTAAAAGCCTTGCGAGTGATATTATGGAAGAGTTAAATGGAGTAGATGTAAGCTTATCGGGAGTGAATACGGGTACTCCTGATAATAAGAGCAAAGATTATTACCTGAACCAGCACAGCAAAGTAGCGAGCTGTATAATAGAGTTAGGCAATATGTACAGCAGTAAGGATAATAAACTTGTAACAACAGATATAGACAATACAGCTAAGCTTATAGCTGATGGAATTATGAAATACTTAGAACAGGCAGGTTATACGAATGGCAGTAATTAATCAGAAGAACATAAGAAATTTTTGTATTATAGCACATATTGACCACGGCAAGTCAACTCTTGCCGACAGAATTATAGAAAAGACAGGACTCCTTACAAGCAGGGAAATGCAGGAGCAGGTTCTTGATAATATGGATATCGAGAGGGAGAGAGGAATTACAATAAAGTCACAGACAGTAAGAACTGTATACAGGGCCCAGGACGGCGAAGAATATATATTTAATCTTATTGATACTCCAGGTCACGTTGACTTTAACTATGAGGTATCAAGGGCACTTGCGGCTTGTGATGGTGCTGTACTTGTAGTAGATGCGGCACAGGGCATAGAGGCACAGACACTTGCCAATGTATATCTTGCACTTGACCACGACTTAGAGGTATTTCCTGTTATTAATAAGATTGATCTTCCAAGTGCAGAACCAGACAGAGTTAAAGATGAGATTGAGGATATTATCGGAATAGAGGCTCAGGACGCTCCGTTAATTTCAGCGAAAAATGGCATTAATATCGAGGAAGTTCTTGAACAGATAGTAAAGAAAATACCAGCACCTACAGGTGATGCAGCTAATCCTTTATCTGCACTTATATTTGACTCATTATACGATGCATATAAGGGTGTTATTATATTTGTAAGAATAGTAGAGGGTACTGTAAAGAAGGGTACTAAGATAAGAATGATGGCAACCGGAGCAGTAGAAGAAGTAGTTGAGGTAGGTTACTTCGGAGCTGGTCAGTTCATACCTTGCGATGAATTAAGTGCAGGTATGGTTGGATATATTACAGCAAGTATTAAAAATGTTCAGGATACGAGAGTTGGTGATACTGTTACAGATAATGACAGACCTGTATCAGAGCCGCTTCCAGGTTATAAGAAGGTCAACCCTATGGTGTACTGCGGTCTGTATCCAGCAGACGGTGCAAAATATCAGGATCTAAGAGAAGCATTGGAGAAGCTTCAGCTTAATGATGCTTCACTCCAGTTTGAGCCTGAGACATCTATAGCACTTGGTTTTGGTTTCAGATGTGGTTTCTTAGGGCTTTTGCATCTTGAGATTATACAGGAAAGACTTGAGAGAGAATATAACCTTGACCTTGTAACAACAGCACCGGGAGTTATATATAAAGTCCATAAGACTAATGGTGAAGTTATAGACCTTACTAATCCGTCTAATATGCCTGATCCATCAGAGATAGACTATATGGAAGAACCTATGGTAAGCGCTGAGATTATGGTTACAACCGAATTTGTTGGACCTATTATGAAACTTTGTCAGGAACGCCGTGGTGTATACAATGGTATGGAATATATAGAACAGACAAGAGCACTGCTTAAGTATGACCTTCCGCTTAATGAGATAATATATGATTTCTTTGATGCGTTAAAGTCACGCTCAAGAGGTTACGCTTCATTTGACTATGAAATGAAGGGATATGAGAGGTCTAACCTTGTTAAGCTTGATATTCTTATCAACAAGGAAGAAGTTGATGCACTTTCATTTATTGTATTTGCAGGAAGTGCGGAGGAACGTGGAAGAAAGATGTGCGAGAAGCTTAAGCAGGAAATTCCTAGACAGCAGTTTGAGATTCCTATTCAGGCGGCCATCGGAAGCAGGGTTATAGCAAGGGAAACTGTTAAGGCACTTCGTAAGGATGTACTTGCCAAGTGTTACGGTGGTGATATTTCCCGTAAGAAGAAGCTTCTTGAAAAGCAGAAGGAAGGAAAGAAGAGAATGCGTCAGATTGGTAACGTAGAGATACCACAGAAAGCATTTATGAGTGTATTAAAGTTAGATGAAGAATAATAACGAACTGGGGATATATATACATATCCCCTTTTGTATGCAAAAATGTATATATTGTGATTTCTTATCTGCACCAGCAGATGATAAGACGAAAAGCAGTTATGTTAAAGCTTTAATTAATGAGATAGCATTAAGTGAGGCTGGTCTTGATAAAAATGTAACTTCAATATTTATCGGTGGTGGAACTCCGTCAGCAATAAATGCTGAATATATTAAAGATATATTAGAGGCTGTAAAGCAAAGATATCGTGTTGATGGCAATGCAGAGATAACAATAGAATGTAATCCAGGTACAATAAATAGTGAAAAAGCATACATTTACAGGGAAGCTGGGATTAACAGAATAAGCTTTGGATTGCAGAGCACTGATGATAAAGAGCTTCGTATGCTTGGAAGAATTCATACATTTGAACAGTTTAAGAACAGCCTTGCCATAGCAAGGAATGCAGGCTTTACTAATATCAATATAGACCTTATGTCAGCACTTCCGGGTCAGACCATAGAAAGCTTTACCAGAGTGCTAAAGGAGGCTGTATCACTTAATACAGAGCATATATCTGTATACAGTCTTATAATAGAAGAAGGCACAAGGCTGTATGATAACATAGACAATTATCCGGATATTCCTGATGATGATGACGACAGGAAAATGTATGCACTTACTAAAGAGATATTAGGTCAGGCAGGTTATGAAAGATACGAAATATCCAATTATGCCAAGGCAGGTTATGAATGTAAGCATAATCTTAAATATTGGGATAGAACCGATTATATCGGTTTTGGAATTGGTGCAGCTTCATTATGTAATCATAAAAGGTATACTAACATCAGCGATATTAATAATTATATTAAGGCATTATGTGTGGAATATGCTGATAATAAAGAAAGCAATAAAGAGTGTATTGTGGAAAATATAAAGAATATCCAAGAGACTCTTAAGAATTCTTTAGAAATAAATAATAACTGTCAGGACCTTAAAGAAAATATAGAGGTTCTCACGCTGGAAGATGAGATGGCTGAATATATGTTTCTTGGTTTAAGAAAGTCTGCTGGGATTGATATATGCGATTTTAAAGATATATTTGGAAAAGATATATACAGTGTATATAAAGAGCAGATAAAAGATAATATAGCAAAAGGTCTTTTGTGGCAGAATGGTACAAGAATAGCACTTACAGACAGAGGCATAGATATAAGCAATACTGTTATGTCTGATTTTGTGTAGAAATAAATATGCGTGGTGCTTATCGTCTGGATGGCGGTAAACACCACGCATATTTTATAACTCTGAAAAATTCAGTCAGGTAATTTAATTGACAGTATAGTTATATAATATATTATGCGGTTAATTCCTTAATAAAAGTTCTAGGTGTAATGCCTGTGTAAGCCTTGAATTCCCTCTGGAAATGTGCCTGGTCAGAATATCCGGCATTGGCAATATAATCGCTGTTTTCTTTGTATGGGTCATTTATAATATCAGATATGATTTTCTGAAATCTGATATTCTTGCAGTAATCTTTAGGACCTGCACCATATGCCGATTTGAATAATCTGTTAATGTGCCGTTCAGAGTACCCTGACATTTCGGATAAATCAGATATATGAATATTGCCGGAAGCTTTCTTTATCTCATTAGCCATATGTATGATATTGTCAGGGACAGCTATATATTTCTTGCTGACATTAAGGAAACATATTAAAGCTTCAAGTTGTCCGTCAAAATCTTTGGCTTGGATTAATTCAGATATAAGTCTGTATTCAAAAGACTCTGTGGCAGGTTCGTATTCAAATACCTGATTGGCAATTGAAGCTGGAAGCACGCTGTCATCAACGGATGGTGCAAAATAACAGCCTTTATCCGCAAAACGAATTCCAAAATAATAATCAAACTCTCCAAAAGTATAGTCAAAACGTCTGCTTACTGGTCCAATACAGTAGAAGGAAGAACGGCTGTTATTCTTATTATATCCTATTATCCATTCTGCACTAGAGCATGGAATAAGAGTGGATACTTTCTTGCAGAGCCGGTGGTGTTGTCTATGGCGTATACAAGCATAGTCTGTGGCATGGTTATATATTTGTAATTGATGTGCTGTTTACCATCTGAGCTGTTATATATTGCTGGATTAAATAATAATGGCTGGTGTAAATGGTCTTTCATAAGTACCCTCCTGATTTTATAATTGCATTAATTGGTATTATTATAATATCAGTGTCAAAGTCATTTCACTTCTGATATTATATACATTAAAATAATGTTGATAAGTAGTATATT
>OGPX01002625.1_pt1 | contig 9921 bp, 5 predicted proteins | sample 1553101 | NCBI WGS metagenome assembly OGPX01 (sample SAMEA2579964, study PRJEB22360) | human gut metagenome | biome: human gut; feature: human-associated habitat; material: faeces | place: Denmark | collected 2008/2010
GCGACCGACCGCGGCGATACGATGGCCGAAACGGCCGATGGTGGCGCCGAGGAACCGCTCTCCGGTTTGATCGACGTAAGCGCCGAGATTGTCGTGCCCCAGCACGATGTCCGCGAAATTGCCGTCGCGGTCGGGCACCCACAATTCGACGACGCGGCCGCCGAAATTGGTCACCGTCATCTCCAGCCCGCGGGCATTCCTCAACGTGTAAAGGTCGGTCGCCTTGCCGTCCACCGTGGAGCGGAAGGCGGCACGCGAGACCTGCGAATGCCGCTCGGAGCCGCATCCGGAAAGCATTCCTGCCATAAAAAATACGATTAATAAGTTCTGTTTCATTTTATTCGGTTCGGGAGCCCCCGCCCGGGGCCGACGGCGCCTGCCGCCGGACAGGGTGCTGTCAGTCGGTTACGACGGGGATGCGGATCAGCGTGAACGAGTGCGCCGGGAAGGCATAGGTGAACCGGTCGCCCCGCGCCTGTGCCTCTTTGGTCACGGTTTTCACGGCCTGACGGGTCATCGAGTTCTCGGCCTTGATGTCGGGGCCGTTGACCTCGTATACCGTCGCCTTGCCGCCGAAACGTCCTGTCTGGCAGAGGATGTCGGTCGTGATGGCCTGCTCCCGGTGGCGGTTGGTGACGTTCACGATCACTTCGCCGGCCTCGTTGTCATAGGCCGCCGATACGTCGAGGTAAGGGATCCGCTCCCCGCCCAGCGCATAGGTGTCACAGTCGACGAAGGTGTCGAGCGACGTGCCGTGGCAATGCGTGGCGAAGAGCTGCAACGGGTAGAAGATCGTCTGGTACCACGAACCTTCCTTGGTGGAGAAGATCGGGGCGATGACGTTGACCAGCTGCGCCATGTTGGCCATCTTGACCACATGGGCGTTGCGGACGAAGATGTTGAGGAAAGTCGATACCACCAGCGCATCTTCGAGGTTGTAGACCTCCTCGTTGCCCTCCTCGCCCTTGGCGCGGTACCATACGTTGTACTCGTCGAAGGCGATGTAGATCGGATCCTTGCGTTCGGCCTTGGTCATCGCCTCGGCGATCAGTCCCTCGGTGATGCGGATAGCCTTCTCGGCGAAGCGCGTCGTGGCCATGAACTTGTAATAATCGTTGCTCCGGTTCTCGACGTAGTTGTGCAGGGCGATGTAGTCGGCGTGGTTCTTCAGGTACTCCAGCACGGTACGGTTCCAGTCGATCCAGTTGCCGTTGTAGTCGCTCGACCCGGCCACGACGAGTTTGATGTCCCGGTCGATCCACTTCATCAGCTTGGCCGTCTCGAGGGCGAACTTGCCGTAATCCTCGGCGTTCTTGTGCCCCATCTGCCACTGGCCGTCCATCTCGTTGCCCAGGGCCCAGTATTTCACCTTGTGGGGTTTCTCGTAGCCGTTACGGCGGCGCAGGTCAGACCAGTAGGTGCCTTTCTCGACATTGCAGTACTCGACCCAGTTGCGGGCTTCGTCCATCGTCCCCGTGCCGAGGTTCACGCAGAAATAGGGCTCGGTCGCGGCACGGCGGCACCACTCGACGAACTCATCGGTGCCGAACGCGTTGCTCTCGCGGAAGCCCCATGCCAGGTCGATGCGCGTCGGGCGTCCGGCCTGCGGGCCGATGCCGTCCTCCCAGTGGTAGCCCGAGACGAAGTGGCCGCCCGGCCAGCGCACCAGCGATGTGCGAAGCGCCCGCGTCGCTTCGAGCACGTCCCGGCGGTAGCCCTTCTCGTCCGAAAGGGGCGATCCGGGCTCGTAAAGCCCGCCGTAGATGCAGCGGCAGAGGTGCTCGACGAAGTTGCCGTAGATATTCCGGTCGATTTCGCCCTTTTGGCGTTCGATGTCGACCTTGATTCGGGCATTGCCCGTTTTCCCGCGCGCCCAAAGCCCGCCGGGGATCAGCACGGCGGCCACGAGCGCCGCCAGCATGGTTCTTTTCAGATTCATAGTCTTCGGTTTTTCAGGGTTATTCATCCAGCACCACGATCGTATAGGAGTAGGGCGCTATGTCGACAGTCTGCGCAGCCCAGGCCGGCAGTTCCCGCCCGACGGGGGCGATGCGGCGCGGCTCTTCGGGGGTGTTCACCGCGTCGAGGTCGCCCGAGAGCGAAACCATGCGGGCTTGGGAAACCTTCCCCATCCCGTCCACGCGCAGGCCCACACGCAGCGGCTCGGCACCCGTATTGGCGATGTGGAGCACGACGCTCCCCGCCTCGCGGCTGCGGGTTGCCGTCACGTCGAGCACCCCATCAGCGCCCTCGACCCCGCAGCCGACCGTCAGGGGACGGTGGTGTGCCGCAGCCATCTGCTGCGCATAATAGGGGGGCATCCCCCACACCTGGGACGGGGTGAAGAAAACCTGCCCCTGATCCCAGCCGTTGTCGTTTTGCCGGTAGGGTTGCAGGGCATTGGCCGCGCAGGAGGTCAGCACGAAGTCGCCCATGCGGCGCACGGCGTTCTGAAGCGTGACGTGTCCCAGCACGCGCTGCATGTCGTGGCGGTTGCCGTTCTCCTCGAAGATGGCGCATTTCATCGTAGTGGAGGGATTCCACCTGAGGAACAGCTCGCGCATACGGCGCAGTTCGGCCTCGACCTCCCGGCCGCTGGCGAGCTGGTCGGCCCACGGATGGTAGTCCCAATAGTCGGCTTTGCCGTCCAGGGCACGGAACGTCCGTTCCATGCTCGGCGAATCGGCACGCCACCACGCCGTGGAGATCAGTTTCACCGACGGGTCTTTGCCCTTGATGGCGTCGTGCAGCAGGTTGAAGCGCTCGACATAGTGGTCGTATTCGTCGGCACGATCGCCGTTGAAGAGTACCTCCTCGTTGCCGATGCCGATATATTTCACGCCGTAAGGCTCGGGGTGGCCGTTCTCGGCACGCCGGCGCCCCCACTCCGACGTCACCGGGCCGTTCAGGTACTCGATCATGTCGGCCATATCCTGGGGCGTCTCTTCGATATTGACCGCAAAGGCCGCCGTGAAGCCCGCCTTCTCGCAGAATTGCAGGAAATCCTCGATGCCGAAGCCGTTGGTCGACCAGCGGTACCAGTGTCCGTGGTAGGGCGGCCGCTTGTCGCGGTCGCCGATCATCTTCTTGAAGCGGTAGCCCGAAATGTTGATCATCGTACCGCCGTAACGCAGGAAGGTCAGCCCCTGGTCGACCATCGCCTGCCCGATGTCACCCCGCAGCGGCAGGCCGCGGAAGCGGTCTTCGCCCGTGGACATCAGCGTCACCTGATCGGCCTGCACCCTGCCGGGGCGGTCGAGGTAGAGGGCGAAGCGGGCATCCCCGTCCGCGGCGGCGGCAGTCAGTTCGAACGGAAATTTCTTCCAGGCCGCACCGATGCCCGTGATACGCTGCGAGGCATATTCCTTCGTGCCGTCGGCACTCTGCAACGCCACGACCACATCGCCCGACCCGCGCAGGTAGAGACGCCCTTCGAACGTCTGCCCCTTGCGCATGGCAATGCCCCAGCGGTTCAGTCCGGCATTGGCGATGCCGACGGTTCCCGTCCCGGAGACGAATTCCACGCTCTGCGAGCAGGCGCCGTTATAGGCGTCCCCCACTTCGTGGCGGTAGGCAGCCACGGCACCGCCCGTCGAAAAGGCGTCCCACTGCCGGCTGACCTGCACGGCCGGCGTCGTGCGGAACACGAGTTTGCGCGACGCACCGTCGGCCGTAACCTTCACGTTACGGAACCGTGCCTCGGAATTCCACGTACGCAGGGCGACCCTGCCCCTGGCCAGCACGGGATCGTCGTCCTCGGCACGGAGCACGCAAGCCCCGTTCAGGAAAACCTGCAACGTGCGGCCGTCGGTCTTGAATCCCAGCCTGTTCCATTGTGCGGGGTCGCACGACACGGCAGCATCGGCGATCGGCGTGAAATTGTTCTTATGCTTGCCCAGCACGACCTTACGGACGTCGGCCGTAAGGCTTATCTCGTAGCCGTGGAAATTGTCGGCGCCGTTGCCCGGCTCCGAAACCCCGGCCAGCAGGCCGGCATTGTCGCCACCGCCGCCGCGGGTGAATTTCAGTTCGGTCTCGACCTCGCCCGCAGCCATCTCCAGCGGGTCATAGACCAGCTTGGCGCCCGCATGAGCGGCACAGAGCAGCTCGTCGCCGGCAACCTGCCACTCCCCTTCGTAGGCCGAGCAGTCGTCGAAAAGGGGGTTGGGCACGGGCTCCTCGAAACTCTCGCCGAAGATCCGCTGGTCGTAAAGGCCTCCGTAAATCTCGTGGTTGACGTCTTCGATGCAGGCCCCGTAAAGCCAGGGGGTGACGCTGCCCTCGACTTTCGACGCATCGACCGTGATCGTGGCGTCCGTTGCGCCGCCCGCACAGGCGGCGGCCATGGCGGCACACAAGGCCGCGAGGGGAATTTTTTTCAGGGAACGGTTCATATGTCCGGGTTTTTATTTTACCAGTTCTTTCTGTATCTGTTCGAGCGATTTGTCCTTGGTCTCGGGGAGCTTTATCGCAAAGATAAGGCTGCCGAGGGCAATAAGCGCGAAAAATCCGAAGATATAGGTGCCGCCAACCGAAAGGAAGACAGGGAAGAACCACGACAACAGCGCCGACCACACCCAGTGGGTCATGCTGCCCAGCACCTGCCCCTTGGCACGCACCGAATTGGGGAAGACCTCGGAAATGACCACCCAGATCGTAGCGCCCAGCGACACGGCGAAGAAGGCGATGTAGCCCATCAGGCAGACAAGCATGTAGTAACCTTCGAAGCGTTCGAGCCAGAACCCGCGCGCCACGAGCACCAGCGAGACGAACATCCCCACGGCACCTACGCCGATGAGCTTCTTCCGCCCCACCTTGTCGATGAGGAACATGCCCAGCATGGTGAACGTGAGGTTGGTGATGCCGATCATGATCGACTGCATCATCGCCCCCTCGCGGAAGACGCCCGACATCTCGAACAGGCGCGGCGCATAGTAGAGGATGGCGTTGATCCCCGTGAGCTGGTTGAACGTCGAGATGAGGAACGCCAGCAGGATGGGGATGAAATATTTTTTCCGGAAAAGCCGCTCGCCCGTATCGCCCGCCCCGGCGAGCGAGGCGCGGATCTCGGCCATTTCGGCTTCGACATTCTCGCGCGTGGTGCGTTCGAGTACACGGCGCGCCTCGGCGTCACGGCTGCGGATAAGCAGCCAGCGGGGGCTTTCGGGCACGGTCATCAGCAACAGGCCGAAGGCCAGTGCCGGGACGGCCTCGATGCCCAGCATCCACTGCCAGTCGTGGGGAATCCCCACGATCCAGTAATTGGTCAGGTAGGCGATGACGATGCCCAGCACGATGTTGAACTGGAAGAAGGCCACGAAACGCCCGCGCCAGTGCGACGGGGAGATCTCGGCGATATACATCGGCCCCACGACCGACGAGGCGCCGACGGCCAGCCCGCCCAGGAAGCGGAAGAACATGAACGAATACCAGTTGACGATCACGGCACTGCCCACGGCCGAGATCAGGTAGAGCCACGCGATCACTTTCAGCGAGCGCAGGCGCCCGTAGCGTTCGGCTGGGCCGCCGCAGACCAGGGCGCCGACGATGGTGCCGATAAGCGCCGTGGCGATCGTGAAGCCGTGCGCGAAGTCCGAGAGCGCATAGATCCCCTGGATCGCCTTTTCGGCACCGGAGATCACGGCCGTGTCGAAGCCGAACAAAAGGCCGCCGAGCGAAGCGACGAAGGCGACATAAAACATGAAGCCTTTAACGGATGTTTTCATATCAGGTCGGATTAGTTGGTTTTCAGTTTCGCTTCACGCCGGTTCAGAGGCCGAATTCGATCCGGTCGATCACATGGTTCTGGTAACATTCGTCCAGTTCGACGAAATAGCCGCTCCAGCCCCAGACGCGCACGATCAGGTTGCGGTGCCGCTCGGGATGCACCTTGGCGTCGAGCAGCTTTTCGCGGCTGACGGTATTGAGCTGCAACTGGTGGCCGCCCAGGGCGATGTAGGTCTTGACGAGCATTCCCAGTTTGCGGACGCTCTCCTCGTTGTTGAAAACCGACTGGTCGAACTCGAGGGTCAGCGGCCCGCCGTTGACCACATCCTCCAGTCGCGGTTTGGTGAAGGATTTGATGACCGATACGGGCCCGCGCTGGTCGATGAACAGGCTCGGCGAATAGTTGGCGGGGATCATCTCCCCGGCACTACGGCCGTCGGGCGTGGCACCGAGGCCTGCGGCATGAAAAACATAGTACATGGCCGTACCGGTGCCGGCGCGGTAGATGCCGCCCCGCTCGTTGCGGCGCCCTTCGAGCGCACGTGCGAACGATGCGAGCAGGTCGCGCCCGATGGAATCGGCATAGTCGTCGTCCTGCCCCATCTTGGGAGCCTCCCGCCGCAGCAGGCGTTGTAATTCGGGTGCGCCGCGGAAGTCGTCCTCCAGCGCCGAGAGCAGCGTCGGGGCATCGAAACGGCGCTCCTCGAAGTAGAATTTGCGCAGCGCCGCCAGCGAGTCGGCCGCCGTGGCAATGCCCGTGCCGTGCAGACCGTAGTTGTTGTAGCGCGAGCCGAGCGAAATGTCCTGCGCCCGTTCTATGGTGCCGTCCATCAACAGCGACATCATCGGTGCGGGGGCGATGTAGAGGTTGCGGTGCTTGCGGCAGATGGCGTCGGCCTTTTCGGCGATCTTCCGCTCTACACGGCCGTAGAAGGCCGCATAATCGGGGCATTGCTCCAGTTCGGGCAACACCTCGCGCACGCAGCCGATGAGCGACACGGCGTCGATGTTGGGGATGTCCATCGCATGGTTGGGGATGATGAACTCCCAGCAGGCGGCCACGACATAATTGCGGGCGTCCTGCTCCGAATAGCCTTTCTTCATGAGCCCCGGGACGATCACGTCGTCGTTGCTGTACTGCGGGAATCCCAGCCCCTTGCGGGTGAGCTGCGACCCCAGGAAGAAGATTTCGTCGGGCGTATCCGCGTCGACGCGGATGTTGATCTTGGGGTCGATCAGCTCCAGTTCGCAGCTGGCCCGCAGGCACATCTCCGAGAGGCGGTTGAAAAGGTAGTCGCCGTTTGCGGCGCGGCCGCCCAGCACCATGCTCTGGCCGTTGTCGCCCTGCTGCATACCGGGATAGAGGTCGCTGTCCTTGTTGCATGCGAGGAAGAACTCTTCCACCAGGTCGAACGCCTCCTCCTCGGTCAGCACACCGCTGTCGATGTCATGGCGGAAATAGGGGTACATGTACTGGTCGAAACGCCCCAGCGTATTGTGGTAATTGCCGGCCTCCCAGATCGCGAAATGGAGGATGCGCAGCAGTTGCAGCGCCTCGCGCAGCGACCGGGCGCCGCGCGTACGCACGGCCTCGAGCACTTGGGCCGTATCCGCCTGCCCCGCTTCGCGGGCATGGGCGGCGTAACGCCCCGTAAGCTCCTGCACGGCCTCGATGCAGAGCGCCACCGACCCCAGGAAGATACGCTGTTCCTGGTCGAGCGAATCGTCCGCCAGGCGGGAAGCGATTTCGGCCTTCCGGGCATCGAGCCCGAGGCGGATGGTGGTTTCGTAGTCGGGCGATATGTTGCAGACCGTCCCGCGCTCGTGGATGTAGTGCGACGCCTTGATCCCGTCCCACTCCTGCGGGGTGAAGATTTCGGGCACTTCGGTAACGGTGCGGGTGAATACGATCTTTTCGCCCGGCAGGATCACGGGCTGTTCGGCACGCATCAGGGCTGCGAGCATCTCCGCCGAGCGCCTCACGGGCGGCATTCCGGCCGCTGCAAACCCGATATTGAGGTTGTCCAGCCCGAGCCGGGCCGGGGTACGGCGCAGGACATGGTGCTCTTTGCGGAGGATATAGCCGCGCAGGTTTTCGATTCTGGGATTCATTGTATGAGTGTTTTAAGATTGTAGTCGCTGAAAACGTCGTGGACACGGGGCTCCGCCCCGGTATCGAAACCGGGGGCATACGTCCGGCCGATCATGGCGTACTTCGCCCCGGCGGTCTTGTGGTAGCGCAGGATCTCGACCCGCTCCAGCCCCGGGGCATCCTTGATCAGCAGGCAGGTCTGCAACATGTTCTCCCGCGTATCGTTCACCCCGGGGATCAGCGGGATGCGGACGACGAACGGCCGGCCCGAAGTGCACAGCCATGCCAGATTGCGCAGGATGGGGGCATTGTCCACCCCTGTCCAGCGGCGATGCTGCACCGGGTCGGCGTGCTTCACGTCGAACAGCACCAGATCGGCGTGCCCCGCCACCCGGCGGAAAACATCCGGCGCGGCATAGCCGCTCGTCTCGACGGCCGTATGCACCCCCGCGGCCTGCAACGCGGCAAGCACCTCTGCCGCAAATGCGGCCTGCAGGAGCGGCTCGCCGCCCGTGAGCGTCACACCGCCGCGGTTCATGGCGTATACCGCCTTGTTGCGCAGCAGTTTGCCAGCCAGCTCCCCCGAGCAGATCGCGTACCCGCACATCGTGCGGCCGTCGCGGCGATCCATATACTGCGGCTCGGGGGAAATGCCCTCGGGATTGTGGCACCAGGCACAGCGAAGCGGGCACCCTTTCAGGAAAACGGTGGTGCGGATACCCGGCCCGTCGTGTATGGCGAACTCCTCGATGCTGAAAACAATCCCTTTCTCCATTGCGCTGTACGATCTTTCGGGCAAATATAAACAAAATTTCGTCATACTGGTACGAACTGGTATGTTTTTTTTTATTTTTCGTACCGGTTCGTACCGATATTACCCGATTTTACGTATATTTGCACGACATTGCGTGTGCAAAGCCATGAAAAACAACGAATCGAAATACAAACAGGTCGTCAACTTCGTCATCGACGGCATCGCCGAAGGGAAGCTCCAGAAGGGGGACTGGATACCCTCGATCAACGAATTCCGCGAGAATTACCGTCTCTCGCGCGACACCGTGTTCGCCGGGCTGAGCGAACTCAAATCGCGCGGCATCATCGCCTCGACGCCCGGCGTGGGCTACTACATCGCCTCGGCGCGAATCCCCTCGGAACAGAATATTTTCCTGCTCTTCAACGAATTCAACGAATTCAAGGAAGACCTCTACAACTCGTTCATGGAGCACGTCGGCAAAGGCGTAAGCGTAGACCTCTATTTCCACAACTACAACCGCAGGGTCTTCGACGCGCTGGTGACCGACGCCAACGGCAAATACACCACCTATATCATCATGCCGGGCAAGTTCACCGGCATCGCGCCGCTGCTCGAAAGCCTTTCGGGGCGGGTGTTCCTGCTCGACCACTTCCACCCCGAACTGCTGGGCAGGTATTCGTCCGTGGCGCAGAACTTCGAAAAGGACACCTACGAGGCGCTCTGCCACGGGCTGCGGCATATCCGCAAATACGAACGGCTGCTGATGGTGCAGCACGAAAAAAAGGAGCCGCAGGAGCGCTACGACGGACTGGTGCGCTTCTGTGCGGAACACGGGTTCGGGCACGAATACCTCGCCTCGATCCGCGACCGCGAAATCCGCGAAGGCGACCTGTTCATCCTCGTCAGCGACCGCGACCTGGTGACGCTGCTCAAGCAGGCCGAGCGGCAGCAGATGACGCCCGGCCGCGAATTCGGCATCATTTCGTACAACGACACGCCGCTCAAGGAGATCCTCGCGGGCGGGATCACCACCCTCTCGACCGACTTCCGCCAGATGGGGCTGACGCTGGCGCAGCTGATCTTCCAGAAAGGCATCCGCAACATCGAGAACCCCTGGATGCTCAACATCCGGCGCTCCCTGTAAAACGGCAGCAGGCCGCGATTCCGCCCTCCCTGCGGGCGGAGCAGCGGACTGACGGGCTGACGAGCTTACAGACTAATGAGCCGGCGGACAGACAGACAGACAGACAGACAGACAGACGAACCAATGGGCTGACGGGCGGGCAAACTGGCAGACCGAAGGACTGGCGGGCCGACGGACTGGCGGGCCGACCCGCCCAGCGGCGTT